>Ga0222715_10005383_pt1 | contig 10919 bp, 16 predicted proteins | sample C33_9DmetaG_FD_165056 | JGI IMG/M metagenome (GOLD analysis project Ga0222715, IMG submission 165056) | Estuarine water microbial communities from San Francisco Bay, California, United States - C33_9D | ecosystem: Environmental > Aquatic > Marine > Unclassified | place: USA: California... | reverse complement strand
GGAGCAAGGACAACAGCCAATGATGGAAGAACAACCACAGGAGATGATATAAAATGGCAACAGTAACAATTAATGCAACAGGTACAGGTGGTGCACAATCAGGTACAATAACAACAGCTGCAGGTGCAGGTGCTGGTATTATATTAGTCGCTAATGATAGTGATTCAGCTATTGTATTTGACGTTGCAACAGCTGGTACAACTGTACAATCAGGTGTACAACTACAAGCTAAAGAATTTAAGAAAATAACAGGACTGAATAATGGTGCACAAACATTAGTGAACCTAAAGACCACACATGGTACAGTCGCACAAAAGAATGAAGTGGTTTATAACTACTTAATAGCTTAACAATAACCTATGCTCAATGCCTAATGGATTGAGTATTAACTATCTTGCTTAATAAAGGAGAAACACATGAATATGTTTTTAAATAATAGCCCAATACCTTATACAATAGGATTCGAAAAACTTTTTGATCAACTAGATGAGTTTATTCATCATAGTAAAAAATTACCTTCATATCCACCTTATAACATAAAGAGAAATGGAGATAAATTCACTATTGAAATGGCACTCGCTGGTTTTTCTAAAGATGATATTGAAGTCACTGTTACCGAAGATATGTTAACAGTCTCTTCTAATAAAGAAAATTCTAAAAAGGATGAGCTATACAAAGGTATATCTGATAGGAAATTCACTCGTAATTTTTCTATGGCAGATGATATAGTCGTTAAAGATGTTAAATTAAAGGACGGCTTATTAACTATTGAATTAGAGAGAGAAATTCCTGAAGAGAAAAAACCAAGGAAAATAAAGATTGGATAAATATAAACAGACAGCCGAGAAGAGGCTGGGAAATAAAAAGTCTTATGGTCATCATAAAGTCCACCCTGAAGAGTTAGCAAGGCAATCTCATGTCAAAGGACATTTTGCATCTAAAGAAAGGGAGGACTTCTTTGATGAAGTATATGGCGAAGTATTAGTCGATTACTTCTTAGAGTGGTTAAAGACTGATTCACATGAAACAAAAACTCGTGAGTTCCTCTACAGTTCTGCTATGGCACTAGGTAGTGTCAAGGAGAAAATGATAAACTTCGAGATGTATGGTAAGAATATACCACACCTACAGGAGGACAATAATGTATGAAATAGATTACGAAAAGCTTTTAAATAACTATAATGCTATGATAAATACTCTTGAGTATGATTCAATGCGTAGTGGTGGAAAAGCTAAACTGAATGCAGATACATTGCATTACTTATATTCAATGAAATCTGTATACGAAAAAAAATTAATACCTGCTAAAAAGGAGGTAAAGAAGAATGGATAAAAATACCGAAGCAACAGTAGACTCTACCCAGTTGGATGACTCTACAGCAACGGATAGTCGAACAGAAGAACAACTGCTGGCTGACATTGTAGCGAACTCCGAGTTTACACAATCTCTACCCAATGAGCAAGACGTTCCTGAGTTAGACACGGAAGAACCTGTTGAAAAAGACCCAAAAACAGAGGAAGCCGAAACTGAAGAAGTTGAAGAAGAAGTTGAAACAGAAGAAGAAGAAGCTACAGCTGAGGATGATTCGTCTACCCAAGAAGCTGAAGTGTACACTCCTGATGATTTAGACTTAGATGCTAAAGTCGCTATTAAAATAGATGGTGAAGAAACTGAAGTATCTTTTAGTGACCTTATTAAAGGTTATTCTACTGAACAACATCTTTCTAATGAGGGTCGAAAACTTGGCGAAGCAAGAAAACAATTAGATGAAGAATACGGAAAAAAGTTTCAAGAGATAAATGATCTTGGACAAGCATCTTCAGCTATATTGTATCGAGAAGAACAAGCCTTGGCAAAAGAATATCATGACATCGAGTCTCAGATTGAACAAGCTAGAAAAGATGGTGATACCTACGAAGTTAATGAACTTAAAGATAAGCGAGAACAAGCACAAAAAAACTATTGGAATGCTAGAAATAATAGAGAACAATTAGTTAAGCAAGTTCAAACACAGGTTGAAGATCAAAATACTCAACAATGGAATGCACAGTTAGAATATTTTAATAAAGCTATTCCAGAGATAATACCTGACTTTAATGAAAAAACTGCTACAGCAATAAGAGAGTTTGCTATAGCTGAAGGTATACAACCAGAAATTTTAGACACTATAACTGATCCTGTAATAGTTAAATTTGTAGATGACTACAGACGATTAAAACAAGGAATATCTAAAGGCAGTGCTAAAAGAAAAGCATCTGTTGTTAAGAAAGCTCCTGTTAGAAAAGCTAAAACTAGATCTCAGAAAGAGATAGATCAAGAGACAAAAATAAGACAAAGAGCTTTTGCTGAAGATGCATCTAACGATGATCAAATGGCGTTTCTTCGAGGACTTGCAGAAAAATCATTAAACTTTTAATACCTCGGAGGGTATAATACAATGGCTAATATTTTAGGCGTAAGAGGCACTGGAGGACCTGGAGGTCCAGCTAGCGGTGCTGGCAAAGATGTTTCTCAAAGAGAAGATCTTGCTAACTTTATTACGATGATTACAAGGGATGAAACTCCTTTTATGTCATCTATTGGCAGTTCAAAAGCAACTGCTATCTATCATGAGTGGCAGACAGATCAACTAGAAGCCCCAGGAAATTCAAGAATCGGTGAAGGTACTGATTATATTCAACCTGATGCTACTGGTTCTGGTGGTACAGGTGCTACTCCAGCAGCTGGTGCTAAGTATGCAATTTCTGGTCCAAATAGAACCAGACTAGGTAACTACACACAGATTAACGGTAAAACCATTGCTGTGTCAGGAACTAGAAGGGCTGTGGATCAAGCTGGTGTTGCAGATGAATATGCATATCAGTTAAAGAAAAGAGGTACAGAGTTAAGAAGAGACGTTGAGTTTGATATGATTCACTCTTATAATATTTCAAATACTATAAGTCCTCAAAATGCAAATGCAAGATCTGCTGGTGGTTATCAATCATTTATTAATAGTATAGATACTTGTAACTTTGTAGGTCAATTCCAAAATCCTTCAGCTGCTACAACTGCTGGTTCAGCTGATTCTCATACAGATGCAGTGGGTACAGCAACTGTCCGTAGTACAATAAATGGAACTACAACTGCACCAACTAGAGGTTCATTATCACTTTCAGAAATTGATTCTGTAATGCAGAAGATATATGAAGAAGGTGGTAAAGCAACTAAAGTAATGTTATCACCAAAATTAAGAAGAGATTTCTCAGACTTGATGGTAAGTGATACTGGAGTTGTAAGAAATATTGATGAGAAAGGAAAATTAAGACAGTCAGTAGATGTCTATATGTCAGACTTTGGTGATGTTATGGTTGTACCTAATTATATCATGGGTCTTGAAAATGCTCATTATTTTGTAGGAAATGATGGTGTTGCCCACTCAGGTGCTGGTTCAGTAGATGTTGCAAACTTTGCAGCACTTATCTACGACCCACAGTGGTTTGCAATGGCTTCATTAAGACCTCTTGCAGAAGTTGATGTAGGTCAGCAAGGAGATTCAACCAAAGGAATGATGGTTGAAGAGCAAACTTTAGAAGTACGTAACCCAAGAGGTTGTGGTGCTATTTACGGTTTAGCTTAACTATTATAAGGGGAAGTCAACATGGCTTCCCTTTTTTTATATAGGAGTATAATATGCCAAAAACAAAAAAGAAAATTGGAGATGATTTAGTTTCTGGAACAAAGAAATTTTTTTCTAATTTATTTAGTTCGTCTAAAAAGAAAATACCAAATAATAAAAAAAGCCCTATGAGAAAATATGCTGAAAATAAAGCTAAAAAGAAAGATAAAATTATATCTGAACAAAAAGCATCTAAATCTTATATTGGTAATAAAGCAAATGCTACTGTAGATCCTCGAATAGTTAAAAAAGCAAAACCTAAAAAAGGACCAATAGTTACTAAAGAACAGTTAGCTAAATCAGGCTTAAGTCTTAGAGATTATATGAATTATAAACAGGGAAAAACAAGACGAGATGGACCTGTTGTTAAGAAAAAAGTTGCTCCATCAGCAGCTATGGGCAATACTAAAACAGATAATCGTAAAAGAAATACAACTGTAAAAATGTATGGTGGTGGTAAACTTAAAATGGCTAAAGGCTATAGTGCTGGTGGTCGTATATTTACAGGGAGATAGATATGCCAATTATAATAACACCAATTAATAAAAAAAAGAAAAAAGATAAAATGGGTGAAGAAAAAATTCCAGCTAAAAAAAATATGGGCATGGATTCAATGATGAAGAAAAAGAAAAAGAAAGTACAATACAAAGCTTATGGCGGTAAAATAGATGATGCTAATTATGCCAGTTGTGGTGCTAATATAGTAAGAACTAAATAGGAGAAGGTATTAAAATGCAATACATAGAACACGTATCGGCTTTAGGAGTCGTTACTCATGTTCCAACAACTGGTTGCACCTTTAGAGTTACACAAGCAGCGACTTCGGTCAGCGGTAATAGTGGTACAAAGACAGGTGCAACAAGAAAGGTGACACATTTTTCACCATTAGCTTCTGGGGGTGTACCAACAATCCCAGCAGTTGTACTTGGTACAGGAGTTAAGGCTAGACTTGGCTACTTTAATAATAATGGACATTTTAACTATATAACAGATGAAAGTGTTGGACCGTAAAGGAGATAGAGGACATGGCAAAGGAAAATAACTTTGTCTTTTCAAGTGCTACTGTAGATCAAAAGAAAGGCATACAAGCTGGTTTTGATCTACAAACAGCCGAATGGGAAGCAAAACAAAATGTAGATCAATATATAGAACATGCTAAGAGCGAAAGAGATAGACAAGAATACTTTGGAAGAAGTAAAGGTGGATATAGAAAGATGGCTACAATACCAGATATTGTTGCTATAAAAATATTTCAAGATCATAAACTAGATCTTCATGACCCACACTTTATGAGTGATTCTAATAACCTTAAGAAGTTAAAAAGTATTTTAATGACGGAATATCGTGATTTAGTAATCAACACTTAGGAGTAAGATATGGCATTAACATATACCGAACTCGTTACGTTAGTTAGAAATTGGTGTAATAGAGATAAAGAAGTTGTGAGTGATTCAATAATTCAAGATTCTTTAAAATATGCTGCAGATAAGGCTTATAGAACTTTAAGAATTCCACCATTAGAAAATGTAGCGATATACAGTAAATCAGATTTAGAATCTGCAACAATAAAAACAACATCTGGATTAACCAGAACTGAAATAAAATTACCTGCAGACCTTATTGAATTTATACAAATAAAAGAATTAGATGAAAATAGTGGAGCAATAAGAGTATTTAATGAAAAATTAGATATAAGAACTTTTAATGATGTTAATGCTGAAAAATATTCTAATATGAATTATTGGGCTAGACAGAGAAATACAGTTTATTTAAGTCCAGGTTTTAATACATTAGGAAATGCTAATAGCATAGAGCTATTATATTATAGAAGATTACCTGCGTTAGATGCCAAGTATGCAGTAACTGCCCTAAACTATGCTGCAGAATATTTAAATTCTTTAGCGACACCAACCTCTTTACCACTGGCGGCTAATCAAAGATATCTTTATTTTACAACTGCTAAAGATAATGTTGGTATGAATTATATTACTGCAAAAATAAATGGAGCAGTTAATAATAGTACTTCAATAACTAATGATACTAGATCAGGAACTCTTTCTGTAGGACAAGAATTACTTGGAGTAGGAATCATACCTAATGCAACAACAGGCAATCCTCCAAAAATAATTAGAATAATAACTCAAGATGAAGTAGAATTAGATACTGCTCAAACATTAGCAGATAATGCAGATATAATCTTTTCTTCAGTTAATAGAGCAACTGCATATGATACTCAAACAGAAGCAATTACTGCAGCTGCCTCATTAACTCCAGCTAATGTTACTGCAACTACAAATGGAGTAACTAATGGAAGCACAACTATAAATATTGACCCTGTAGCATCAGGATCGATAATTGTCGGTCAAGAGTTATCAGGAACAGGAGTGGTAAATAATCCAACAACAGGAGCACCCCCTAAAGTTACAACTGCAGGAACAAATAGCGTAGTAGTAGACACATCTCAAATATTAGAAGATAATGTAAGTATAACTTTTTCAAATACAAATTCAACTTTATTTATTGGTGATGAGATTCCTAATTGGCTTAGGGATCAAAATGAAAGAGTCTTACTTATGGGAGCTCTTGCAGAAATATTTTCATTTACACAAGAAGATGATCAAGCACAAAAATATGTATCAATCTTTAATAATGAAATAAAAGAATTGAATGATGAAGATGCTATGAGGAATGCATCTGGTGGAAATCTTCAAATAAATTTTAATGGAAGAGGGTTAATCTAATGACAACACCAGCAACACCTAATGTATTTGTAGGTTCTACAGATGATACTTCTGAAGGCGGTTTATTTGTAAGTACCTCTTCTACTAATCTAGCTACAGAAGCTCCTGAAACATCCAGTGATGCTACAATAGCAATACCTGATAGTTTTACAGGTTCTACAGATAATGCAGCTGATGGAAGTTTATTTACAGATGTTAACGTTAGTAGTGTTGCCGATATAAAAATTACAAAAATAATTGCTGGAACTGGATTAGTCGGAACATCACTTGAAGGACCTGTTCCAACTTTAAATATAGATAACACTATAGTTACACTTACAGGAACACAAACACTCACTAATAAAACAATAAATATTGCGAACAACACAATCACAATAGCCTCAACTGATTTATCCGATGCTAGCTCTATTGATGCCGCTACACTTGATAGTATTGACAGTTCTTCATTTCTTCGTAGTGACGTTGCTGACACTAAAACAGCAGGTGATTTAAGTTTTGATGATAATATAAAAGCTGTATTTGGTACTGGTAGTGATCTGACAATACATCACGAACCTGGATTTAGTATTATTAGAGAACAAAATGCTAATTCAATATTTATACAAACAGACAATACTCAATATGGTGTATCAATAACTAAAAAATTTGGTACGGAATCTATGGCTAGGTTTATACCTGATGGTGAAGTAACTCTTTACCATAATAATGTAGCTAAATTTTCTACTACAGCTACTGGTGCATCAGTAGTTGGTACACTTGCTGGTGATCTAACTGGAGATGTAACAGGTAATTTAACAGGAGATGTAACAGGTAACGTAACAGGAGATCTTACAGGTAACGTAACAGGAGATCTTACAGGCGATGTTACTGGTGCTGTCACTACCAAAACAAGTACTGGTGGTGTATTAGAATTACAAAGAAGCGGTACTTCTGTTTTAGACAATGACGAGATTGGGTCTATTACATTTACTGCACCTGATACAACTTATGCATCTCCTAATATAGGTAGCACAAAAGCATTTGAGATTATGGCTGAAGCTACTGATGATTATGGTCAATATTTAGTTCCAACAAAACTAAGTTTTCGTGCTACTGATCAACAAAACGTTACTAGTAATTTATTAGAAGTCCTTTCTGTGAATCCTGATGGATCTATATCTTTGCCTGTTAGTGAAGCAAAACTACGTTTTCATTCTTTTCAAAGTGATTATGATGAATCATTTATTGGAAGGAGTTCTAATGGTAGTACTATGTACATAAGAAATAGTGCATCACCAATAACAGATTTCACCTACTATATCTATTATCAAGCAGATAATCATATTTTTCAAGTGGAAACTGGTGGTGGCTATAATCCAACATATGATACTGCTTTTTCTATTCGAAGAAACGTAGGTGCAAATGAAGATCAATATGTAAAAACTGAAAGCAACTACCCATTGTGGATTGAAGATGCAGGTAATGGAGTTGGTAGTTTTTATATAGGTAGTACATTTACAAGTAGTAACAGGGTTAATACAACAGCTGCTGAATTAAATATGTTAGATGGCTCAGCCAAATCTACAACTAGTATTACAATAAATGATGCAGATGCCTTTGTTATTATTGATGATACAACAACTAAGCAAATACCTGCCTCAGATATAAGTAGTTATGTAAAAGGTACAGGAACAACAACACCAGTAAAAGAAGCTGGATTAGAAACTATTTGGATTCCTGCTTCAAGTATGATACCTTTCGACTCGGATGGTCTTACATTAGAACGTATAAATACTACTGGTAATTCTTATCCACAAATAGAGGCATTTAAAATAAACAGTACTCTTATAAATACTACTAAATTTGCAGATTTTAGTGTAGGAATGCCTAAATCTTGGAATCGTGGTTCTTTTACTGCCGAACATTATTTTTATAATAAATCAGGTTCAAATTGGACTGTGAGTAATTTTTATATAAGAGCAGCTAATTGGAAATCAGGTTCAACCGTTCCTACTTTTCCAGGTGCTTCTAATATATCAAGTACAACAATAATTAATAATACAGTAACTGCTATTTCCTCTGGCACTTTTTCTGCTTCTGGAAGCACTAATACAAATGGAACTAATCTTATAATGTTTCAAGCTTATAAAAGTAGTTCAGGTATTGGAAGTGCAGAATATTATTATTTTGGTACTAAAATATTTTTTACTACTAATGCAAAAAATGATACTTAAAGGATATTAATATGTTTGGATATAGAATACTTGGAAAAAGAAGAGTAACTGCAGCACCCCCCGCAGGACCACAAGGACAACAGCTATTTACAAGTAATGGAACTTTTACAGTTCCTGCAGGTATAACCTCCTTTTCTGCAGTCGCAGTAGCAGGTGGAGGAGGAGCTGGCGGTAGTCCAGGAACTAGTCAGTATTCAGGTGCTGGAGGCGGCGGTGGAGCTCTTGCTTATGGAAGTATAACAGGAGTTAGTCCTGGCGAATCTTTTTCAGTTAATGTTGGAAACGGAGGTACTGGAGGCAATGCTGGTGCTAATAATGGATCTGCAGGTGGCGAATCTTTTGTAAGAAGGAACTCAAATAGTATCTATATGATTCGAGCTGGGGGAGGAAACGGAGGCAGTTACTCGTCAAACGTAAATACTTCTGGCGGTACTGTTCTTGTTGGTTCTGGAGGGTCTGGTGGAACTGGGGGTCGGTCATTACTTAATAATGGCGGAGGCGGCGGCGGCGGTGCTGGCGGTTATTCTGGTAATGGTGGTGCTGGGGGTGTAGGCAATAGCGGAAATGGATTTGCTGGAGCTGGAGGAGCTGGCGGTGGCGGCGGAGGTCAATCTCTTGGTGGCATTCAAAATAACGGAGGAGGTGGTGTTGGAGTATTTGGTACTGGCACAAATGGAACAGGTGGTACAGTAAATAACCCTGGAAATGCAGGCTCAGGTAATTTAGATAGTAATGCAACAGGCGGTAGAACTGCTGGATTAGGCGGACTCTACGGAGGAGGCGGAGGCGGTGCTGAAGATGATACTTCTAGAGCTGGAGCAAATGGATCTGTCGGTGCTGTTAGAATAATTTGGGGAGCTGGGAGATCATATCCAAGCACTAATACTGCAGATGTAACACCAGTCAGTGCAGGATTAACTTTTACATTACTTGATACAATAACAGGAAATGACAGTTCTGTAAATACTTGGACTCAAAAATCATATGGGGCTTCTGATGGGTTAACAGGAGGCTCAACAGGTGTGCTTTTAATACACATTACTGCAAGTAGTTTTAGAGCAGATATGCAAGTAGATGATTTTAATTTTGGATCAGGCGTAATTGACTTTGAAAGTTCTGCTAATAATTTCCAAACAACCACTGTTGGAACTGGTTTAACTACTTATTTAAGCACATTAAGTAATGCTAACAAAGAAAGCACATACAACGGTCTTTCTTTTTCAAATGTAATTACTTCAGGTTCAGGTTCATCAGGTATTTGGAATAGAGATTCGGGAGGTACTTCTTCAAGCAATACAGGCTCAACCATAGATCATACATTAGGAACTACTTTAGGTAATTATCTATACTTTGAATCTTCATCTGGTTCACACCCTATTGGAGGTTATTTAAGAAGCCCATCGGTTACATTAGGATCAACTCCATCTATCAGCTTTTGGACAAGTCGATTTGGTATAAACATGGGTAGCACAGAAGTTTGGTGGATAACTTAATAGGGAGAATAAAATATGATAATTTATAATTTTGAAAAGTATAAATTAGATAATAACAATAGTATAGAAGGTATCTACTGGAATGTAACAGATAGTAATTATTCTAATGATTTTAAAGTATCTTATTATACAGAAGTTAATACTGAAGAATTATCTTCAGAAGATGCTATTGAACTAGTTAAAGAAACTTTAGGAGAGGAAGGTAGAGAAGATGTAAGAGAAAGTTTTTTCGATCAACCTAATATCCAACCAATATTATTACAAGAAATGGAAGATGAAATAATTAGACAGGAAGGCTTAATTGAAGAAGAAAACTAAAGGAGGACATTATGTCAGAAGAAAAAATAATTATAAATGAAAAAGAATATAAACTAGAAGATTTTGATGATAAACAAAAATATTTAGTTGCTCAAATTAAAGACTTAACTGATAAGTCTAATAAAGTTAAATTTCAACTAGATCAGGTTGAGATAGCAAAAGTAGCGTTTATTAAAACTTTAACCCTATCTATAGAGAATGAGAATGAAACAGAAGCTGGAAGTGACTCCTGAACTTAAAGTACAATTAGAACTCGAAGCACATGAAAAAGAGTGTGCTTTGAGATACAAACAAGTAGATGAAAAACTCTGTGCATTAGATAAACGCATGTGGAGACTAGAGGCTATGTCTATGGCAAGCACATTTGGTGTAATTGCTTTAGTCGTAGCAATAGTTATGAAATAATGGAACTTGTCTTTGCACTCATAACATATTTGGGGACAGCAAAGATCGATCAAACTTATTTTAAAAACATAAATGATTGTTTTTATTTTG
>Ga0222715_10005380_pt1 | contig 10922 bp, 11 predicted proteins | sample C33_9DmetaG_FD_165056 | JGI IMG/M metagenome (GOLD analysis project Ga0222715, IMG submission 165056) | Estuarine water microbial communities from San Francisco Bay, California, United States - C33_9D | ecosystem: Environmental > Aquatic > Marine > Unclassified | place: USA: California... | reverse complement strand
CAAGGTCCATATCTTTCAAATATTACTTCATAACCATCTTCTATTAAAAAATAACATTTTTCTACATTTTTTATTGTTTTTGATTTATTTTTTATATCCATATTACAGTTATCACATACAGAATACCATTTTGATTCTGTTCCATTTGCTATTTTATCTAATTCATTTTCCATTGTTTTTGTATATTCATATGAAAATATATCATTAAAATTTTTACAAAGGAACTCCAATGTAATTACTCCTAAATTTGTAATTACTAATTTATTTTTTTCATTTCCTACTATTTTTTCTTCTTTTTTCTCAACTATTATATCATTTTCTAATATGTAATCAGTTATTTCCACTTTTTCTCCTAATATATCTTTTTTTTCTACATATTTTCTTTCTTGGATTGTATCAACAATTGATGCGTATGTTGATGGTCTTCCTATTTCAAGAGATTCTAACTTGTTAATTAAACTGTGTTCTGTGTAATAATAATCATTTGTTTTAAAACTTACACTTGAATTTATTCCAAAACATTTTATATTACTATTATTTGTGCTCTTGAAGTATAATGATAAACCCATTGGTAGGTCTTGAATGTTTTTTTCTTTATTTTTGAGAACTTTCCATCCTAAAAATGTTGGTATTTCATTATTATATTCATAATATAAACCTTCTTCTGGACTATTAATCAAAATTTTTGTTATACTTCCACTATATTTTTCCATACAACTTTCAATTGTATTACTGTATATTAATTTATATAATGTATTGGCTTTTGGATCACTCTCACTACTTATGTTTGTATTTAATAAACTTGTTACTCTTATTGCTTCATGTGGATTATTTACATCAAGGTTCTCAATTTTTTTTAAATTTCCTATGTATTTTTCCCCATATGTGTTTATTATATGTTTTTTTGTTACTTCTATAAATGCCGAAGCATATTTTGTACTTTCTGTCCTCATATAAGTAATATATCCTGCTTGATATAATTTTTGACATAATAACATTGTTTGTTTTGGAGAAAAATTTAACCTATTACCTGCAACTTGTAACAATTTTGATGTATTAAATGGAACTGGTGCTGATGTTGTTGTCGTTGTTGTATTTCCTATTTCCATTTTATAAGTAAATTTTATAGATTTTTTGAGAAAATTTTTAACATCTTCTTCACTATTAAAGACATTATTTAAGTTAAATACTAATTTTTTACTTGTAAATATACCTGATAATTTATATTTTATATCGTATTTTTTATCATTTTTTTGAGAACTATCATATATCAATCTTAATGCTGGTGTTTGACATCTTCCTGCTGATAATGAATTCTCTTTATAATTATATAAATATTTCCATAAAAATGGTGATATTTTAAATCCAACTATAATATCAAGTATTTGTCTTGATAACTGGGCATTTACTAAATTCATTTTAATCGTTACTGGATTCTTTACTGCATGTATTATTGCTGGTCTTGTAATTTCATGAAATATAATCCTTTTTGTTGTTAAAATATCCAAATTAAATAAGTTACATATATGCCATGCTATTGCTTCTCCTTCTCTGTCATCATCTGTTGCTAAATATATATTGTTTTTTGAGAACTTTTCGATTATACGTCTCATTTCATTTATATGACCTTTCTTTTCTGATATAATTGTAAATTTTGGACTATAATTATTTTTCATATCTATACTTTTTAATCCTGTTAGTCCTTGAAGATGACCAACGCTAGCTATGCATGCATAATTTATTCCCAAATAGTTCTCGATTTTTTTACATTTTGATGGTGATTCTACTATTAATAAATAATTCGCATGTTCATTGTATGTTATACTATTGTTCTTTTTTTTATAACGCATACTACATTATGTGTTATATTTTTAATTACTTTATTATGATTATTTTTTCTCAAATTAATTATATTTTTTCTACTTTAATGTTTTTTTCTTTTGTAAAATACTTCACTAACTCATCATTTTTATAATCATTTATATAATAAATTTCATTTACACCTGATGCTATTAATAAACGAGTGCATATAATACAAGGATAATGTGTTATATAAGCAACACAATTTTTTGACGATACTCCTCTCTTTGCACAATCACATATTGCGTTTTGTTCTGCATGTAATGTTGCTTGTTCATGATTATCTCTTACTATACTTTTATGTTCACAACCAGGTAAAAATCCATTATATCCTTGACTAATAATTCTATTATCATTTACAAGAAGACAACCTACTTTTAATCTTTCACATGGAGAACGTTTTGCAGTAACTTCAACTATCTCTTTAAAATATTGTTTCCAATTTGGACGATCCATATAATTATTGTGATAAAAAATTTAGTATTATTTATTATTAATAAATATACAGTAAAATATGGAAAATGAAAATATTATTAAAGAGGTTATAAATATTATAAAAGATAAAATTGTTATTAGTAATCATAAAGAAAATTTAGAAAAATTACTATATGAAAGAGATAATGTTGAGAAAAAACTTCTCGAAATTGAAAAATTTATTTCAATTAATAATGTAAATTTAATTAGAGAATGTCATAATAGTGTAAATGGACATGATATATATTTAGAAACTGAATCTGGTCCTTATGGAAAAACTTGGAGAGTTTGTTCAATTTGTGGATACGAATATTAAATATAATAATATAATATATTACAATGAATAATATATTATTAAAAGAATTAAAAGTAGACAAGATTTTTTCAACACAAGATGATATAACGTATCCCAAAAGTTTATTTACTATTTTCTCAATTTTTCACGTATTATTTACTATTATACTTGTTATCTTGATTAAAAAATTTTTTAATTTATCTAATTTTAAAACCTTTGTTATAGTTTTTATAATATCTACTTTATACGAGATTAAAGATTTAGCTTGTTTATTTGAGAAAAAATCAGAGTTAAATAAATTAATACCAAACTTCATGAGACCTTTATTTGATTTTGTTATAAATTCAACGTTTATATTGTATTATAATCTAACATATTTTACAAAAGAAGAAATATTTTGTTGCAATTCATTACCTAATACAATAGGTGATATTATTTCAAATACAATTGGAATAGTAATTGCATTAATGTATGATAAAAATATTAAACAAATGAGTATATACACATCTATATTAATTTTTATAATTTTCGTTATAATTGCTCATATATTATACAAATTTAAAATACAATAAGGTTCTTAATTTATTTAAACTATATAAATAATTTATGCATACTATTATAATAATGACTAAAACATCTTATAAATTTTGCTCTCCATATAAACTTTTATTACTAGATGACTACTATCATAATTTAATCGCAGAATATTATGAAACTTTTATGAAAACTTATAAACCTCTTAATTTATCAGTAACATATCTTGTTTGGAGTGGAGTTTCTTTTCCCGCATTTAATATTAAAAAATTTCCAGAAGATATGACTCATTCGTATGCATTAGCTTTCAATACACATCAGCGTCCATATAAGACTTACGAAAGACATATTAAAGCCATAAAATATTATACATACTATGAATATTTATGGATAGTTGCATTTCCAGTTGATGTATATGCACACACAATGCAGTTTTTTTGGGGTGAGAGAGATGAATTCCTTGAAGGAGGTGCTTTTTTCATACCTTATATGACATCTCATTGGATTCTACTATCATTGACACTACTTTCTCCGTATGTTTATAGTTACTTTCCAGAGTATACTTGGATTCCATATTTTTCTTCTATTTATTATACTTTAGCAGTCCATGATTATTGCTATCGTATGGCTGTCCGAAATATTTCTTTGAATCAACGTTTATTGGAGTTTATTGGATTTTGTTATGTATGCTATGGTTGTTATCAAATAATAAGCAACCATACACTTGTTGTTTTATAATAATAACGATTAACATAATTATTTACCACCAAATTCAGGTTGTCTAGGATTATACCATTCATTCATATTTTCAATTGACATTTGTTTCATTGTTTTATCAGGATTATATCTAAATGGGTTTTGTTCGAGAGCATGATTAATTTGATATTCATTCCAATCTTTATGTTTAATTTTATTTAAAAGTTCTTTATCCCACAGTTCAGAAAGTGAAACATCTTTGTCATTGAGATTACTATAATTTATATTTGGAAATTTAAAATGAGGTAGAGGACTAGGTGATTGAAGTCTTCTTAAATTACGTCTTGGTGGTGTTCTTTTAATTCTGGGTGGTGTTTCACTTGCTTTATTTATAGAATTCATTCTGTAAATAGGAATACTATCAAAATCTTCGATTGAATTATTGGGAGTTACTACTGGATTAGGAGGATAATAATCATTTAAAAAATCATTTACCATTTTACTTACTGTTAATCCTCCACCCTTTTTATATTTTCTAGTTTTGTTTTGTTTTTTGATAATTTTTCCACCAAAACCCAATTTGTCAAATTCGGATTTGTATAAAGGATAAAATAATCTTGGAGTTACTGCATTGCTTCTAATTACACTTATTTGATAATTTCTTTGTGTTTGTTTATTTTTTTTTAAATATTCAAAAATATCTCGTTTTTCTTTTTCTGATTTATCTGAATATTTAACATTAATATAATGATTTAATGCCTTGCAAAAATCATTATTTAATGTCCATTTTGTTTTTGTATCACGTAAATTTGTTGAATCTTCATTTAATAATTTTTGTGATACACTATGTGAAGACAATGTCGAATCAAAATGAGCAGGTGATACATTTAAACTACCTCCTTTTTTAATACCTTTTTTCGTTTTATTTTTATATTTCATATATATATATATATTATATATAATTTATATAATATATTATGTCATTAAATATACCAGTATCTATAGGAGAGTTATGGGACAAATATACAATATTAAAAATAAAAGAATTAAAAATCAATGATGCTACTAAATTACAACATGTGAAACAAGAAATTGAATATTTATTTGAACATATGAAAGAATATCAATTTCAGAATGATAATAATTTTAATGATTTATTTAAAATAAATGAAGAATTATGGGATATTGAAGATAATATACGAGAAAAAGAACGAATGCAAGAATTTGATGATGAATTTATTAAATTAGCTAGAAGTGTATATTTTACAAATGACAAAAGGGCATTAATCAAAAAAGAAATAAATGAGGAATATAATTCATTGATATGTGAGGTGAAAAATTATAAAAAGTATGCATAATGTGGGTTATTGTTTCATAAAAATGAATTAAAATTTAAATAATATTATATTATATTATACAAATGAATAATAATATGATAAAAATATTAATTAATAATCGGGATTATAGCGATTATGATTTTATTGATCCGGATACGAACAACACATTATCGAATGAATCGTACAATTTTATAAATCCAATAGAATTGAAATTATTTACTAAAGACTATTTGGATATAAATGATAATAGTGTAAAAGTTCATCACTCGTATATTCGCAAAGAAGCAAAAATGGCTGGTGTATTAATATTACAAAATAATAAAACATATGGTAGAAGTATTAATGGAAAACGATTATTATACAAATGTATTCCAGATGATAAGAGATTACCTGTATTTTTAGTTCCATATGATATTAAAAATTCCTTTAATAAAAAACAAAAAAATAAATACGTTGTTTTTGAATTTAATAATTGGGAAAATAAACACCCTCATGGGACATTAACATTGACAATTGGTGATATAAATATATTAGAAAATTTCTTTGAGTATCAATTATATTGTAAAAGTTTGAACATATCTATTTCTGAATTCAATAAATCTGTTAAGAATGTATTAAAACTAAAAACAGATGAACAACTTGAGGATTTGATTTTTAACAATGATAATTATAATATTAAAGATAGAACAAGTGAAAATATATTTTCGATTGACCCGAAAGGAAGTTATGATTTTGATGATGCATTAAGTATTGAGTCATGTAGTGATAATACATATAAAGTAACAGTATTTATTTCAAATGTGTATGTTTGGTTAGATACATTGAATATATGGAATTCTTTTAGTAAGCGTGTATCAACAATATATCTTCCTGATTATAGAAGACCTATGTTACCTACATTATTATCTGAACATTTATGCAGTTTACAAGAACATAAAAATAGATTTGCACTTGCTACTGATTTTATTGTTGATACTAATGGGAATATTAAAGTCGCCGGTTATAATAATTGTATGATACGAGTAAAAAAAAATTATGAATATGAAGATAGTAAATTGTTAAAAACAAAAGAATATAATTTATTGTTAACGTTAGCAAATAGAAAAGATAGTGATGTTTTAACTAGTCATGATGTTATTAGTTATTGGATGAAACAAACAAATATTAATATGGGTTTAGATATGTATAATAAAAAGGTTGGAATATTCAGAAGTGTTAAGTATATTGAAAAAATTAAAACTGAAACTAAAAAAGAATTCACTGGTGATACATTACGTGTTATTAATAATTGGAATAATATTACAGGACAATATATAAATTATGATGAAAATGATGACTTGGAACATGAAGTTATGAATTTAAAAGCCTATGTGCAAATAACTAGTCCTATTCGACGGTTAGTAGATTTACTTAATCAAATAATATTTATAAAAAATTTTGATATTGTTAATACTTGTTCTTATAATTCGAATGATTTTGTAAAAAGATGGTTAATAGAATTAGATTACATAAATAATTCTATGCGTTCAATACGTAAAATACAAACTGAATGTAATTTATTAAATTTATGTATGACAAAACCAGATATATTGAAAGAACAACATGAAGGTGTTGTTTTTGACAAAATAAAAAAAAATGATGGAACTTATAATTACATGGTTTATATTAAATCCATCAAAATGTTATGTCGTTATATATGTCCATTTGAAATTAAAAATTATAGCAATAACAAATTTTTGTTATTTATATTTCATAACGAAGATAAATATAAGAAAAAAATTAGATTACAAATAATTAATTAATTATTATAATATATTAAATATTTTTTAATTATTATATTATTAGATGATGGATTCTAAAAAATTGAATTTAAATAAAGATAAACCTGATAAAGAAAAGATAAATATGACTACATTAAATAAACATAAAATAAATGATAATACCACTCTTTATATTAACGATGCAAATGATGTATGTAAAGAACTAACAAATGTTGATTTTATTTATATGGACCCACCGTATGATACAAATCGAAATTTTACTTTAAATAGTAAGAGTTCAAAAGTTGGATTTAATGATAAATGGAATGAGGATGACTATGAAAAATGGTTATTTAATTTAATACGCAATTTAAAATCTACTTTATCTAATAAAGGAACTTTAGTTTTACATATATCATCCGAAAATAGTTTTATAATAGAAAAAATATTACGTGATGCATTTGACAATGTTGAAAAGGTGTATTGGAAAAGATGTCATGGTAAAAACACGGTAAAAAATAAGTTTGGAGCCGTTGTAGACGTTTTATTTATTGCATATAATAAAAAAAGAATATTTAATGAACTTCGTATTCCTATTGAAGAAGATTCTGTATGGGCATTTAAAAATAAAGATAATGTTGGTAGTTATAGTCTAGGAGCACTTAAACATGATAGAACTAGAAAAGGTTATATGTATTCTATTATTCATGATAATATTGAATATAACAATGAATATGGTTGGAAATTATCGAAAGAAATCGTTGAAAAAATGATTACTGAAAATCGTATTCATTTTGTTCCAAAATCTAAAAATATGTATACAAAAGTTTATAAACATGAACATAAAGGAAAACCTCTTTCTAATTTATGGGATGATATACATTCAATTACAAGAACAAATAAAGACCCGCGTTTATATCCTACACAAAAACCACAAAAATTACTAGAGAGATTAATTAATATATTTACAAATGATAATAGTCTAATATTAGACCCAGTTTGTGGTTCTGGAACAACCGGATTTGTTGCAGACAAATTAAACAGAAAAAGTGTTATTATTGATATGAATAAAGAAGTATTACCTATCATAAAAAAACGTTTTAAAGATAAAATTTATAATATTTAAATAAATTTTAATATTTCTTTACAATACGTTTTAAATTTTTCACAACATCTGGTAACATTTAATCTTCTATTATTTTTTTTATTGTATATTGAAAATTGTTCTTTTATTTCATTATCATTCATTTTATATAATTCCATTTGTTCTTTTAATAATGCCTTTGACATTCTACTTTTGAATTCTGTTAGAGAAATTTTTTCTATTTTTCCTTCAATTAATATATTTCTCCATCTTTCGCACATTAGTTCTTCTGGAATATCTATCACATTTTCAAATGGTATGCTTGATGATTTTGATAAATTTTCATTAGCTGTTATTAATTGGTGGTTTATTTCTTCATTCGTTCCTCCATATGCTAAAGGCATTATATGATCGTCATGGAAACCTTTTTCTTGTTTATCATATTTGAAGTTTCCATCTGGTCTATATTTTATTACTCTATCACCCATAGATTCACCATATTGTTTTGAACATTGCTTACATATATTATGTAATCCACATTCCATTCCTGGACTTAATATAAAATTTTCTCGTATTTCTTTTTCTTCTTTGCATATACTACAACATTTTGTGTTTTTACCATATCTATTTATATATGATACATATCCCTCTTTATTCTTTTCACGAGCTATTTCTAATCTTTTTTTTCGTCTTCTCTTTGAACACTCTCTGCAAAATCCTTGTAATCCATCTCCATTCTTTATTATTATATTCCCTTCTTCTCCTATTGAACACCCTTTCAATTCAAAATTCCTTATTGGTACATTAATTTCCCCTTCATGTTTCACACCTGTTGATGAACCTCTACTATGTCCAAATAAACATTTTTTTGTTCTCCCTATTTTGTTCTCAATGAAATTATAAATAATTTCATGGTGATTTGTTATGTTTTGTCCAAGTTTATCTGATACTGTTCTTTGTTTTAACATTCTTTATATTTTATACTATATTTTTATTTGTAAAATTATTCAATTTTATTGTATTTATAGAAAATAATTTTATATTATATAAATAAATGATTTTTTCAAACAAAGATTTAAGTTATAATATTTTTAATAAAATGGACTTTACAGATGTTGATTTTTCTTATTCTAATTTAGAAAATACTGAATTTGTTGAATGTAAGTTAACAAATGCAAAATTTAATAATAGCGTATTAACTAATGTAAAATTTACTAAATCAATTGATATTACTAATGCTCAATTTACAATGGCCATATATGAAGAAGGTTTTCCACCAATTGGGTTAACTAAAACCATAATGAATTGTATTTTAATAAACCCTACTAATTCTCCTTTGGACCCACATGCTACAAGAAGACTTATATCAAATTTATAATAATTAATAATATAAAAAATAAATATTTAGTATATTATATAGTGATGTCTTATACATTATTTTTGTGCACAATGCTTTTTTCATTTTCGTCTGGTAACCTTATTATGAAATTTGAATCTTGGTTAAAGGAACATGGTTATAACTTACATAAAGAAGAATATGAAAATATTTTTCAAAAATGGAGAAGTAATGATGAATATATTAATAGTGTAAATTCACAAAATTTAACATACACATTAGACCATAACAAATATTCTGGAATGTCTAGTGAAGAATTTTCTCAATTTATGGGATTTAATAATAATAGAGTTTATTTAAAAGAATTAAAATTAACATCTTTGAATACTGATGAAAAATTAGATAAAATTGATTCTCAAGTTAATTGGGTTGAAAGTGGTGCTGTAACACATGTTAAAGATCAAGGACAATGTGGTTCTTGTTGGAGTTTTTCTACTACTGGTGCATTAGAGGGCATTTATTATATTCATAATAATTTATTAGAATCATTTTCTGAACAAGAATTAGTTGATTGTGACAAGTTAGGTAATGGAGGAAGAGACCATGGTTGCAATGGAGGTTTAATGGATAACGCATTTAATTGGATTATTAAACAAAATGGATTATGTAGTGAAGGTGATTATCCATATGAATCTGGAGAAACAAAAGATAGAGGTGAATGTCGTTCATCTCAATGCGAAAATGTAAAAAATAGTGACATTAAACACTATTATGATGTTTCGCCTAGTTCAGATGATAGTATGATGGCTGCTTTAAGTCAGCAACCTGTTTCCATTGCTATTCAGGCTGACCAAAGAGATTTTCAATTGTATAAATCAGGTGTTTTTACTGGTGCATGTGGAACCAGTCTAGACCATGGTGTATTAGTTGTAGGTTATGATTCTCAAGATGGTGAAGAATATTATTTAGTTAAAAACTCTTGGAGTGAATCATGGGGAGAAAATGGTTATATTAAATTAGGTAGAGGACCACAATATAATAATGGTGATGGACAATGTGGTATGTTATTACAAGCTAGTTATCCTTCATATTAAAATGTATAAGTAATGTATAGAATATGCCTAAACAAAAAAAAACAACTGAAGTAAGAGAATTAACTAATAAAGAGAGACAGCAATTGTTAGCAGATGCAAAAAGAAATTTTACAGAAAAAATAAATAAAAGAATATCTGATGATGAATTTAATTCTTCTTTTAGAGATAGTGCAGTTATTCCAGGTTATACTGGACAATCTAGTTCAATTAAAATTGATGGAACACCTCGTAATTTTAGTACACGTCCTTTTTTAACAGAGAGATTTCAACGAGAATTTAGAAATGGAAATACTGATAATGCTTTTGAATCTTTAATCGCTCATACTAAAGATGAAAAAGATTTATATAATACCATTCTTGGAAGTACTGAAAGAGGAGGTAAAAAAAGAAAAACTAAAAAGAGAACCAAACGACCATATAAAAAAAGAGGCGGAACTGGTAAAGGTAAAACT
>Ga0222715_10005379_pt1 | contig 10922 bp, 6 predicted proteins | sample C33_9DmetaG_FD_165056 | JGI IMG/M metagenome (GOLD analysis project Ga0222715, IMG submission 165056) | Estuarine water microbial communities from San Francisco Bay, California, United States - C33_9D | ecosystem: Environmental > Aquatic > Marine > Unclassified | place: USA: California... | reverse complement strand
TTCGACAATCGACGGATAACTTTCTCCCCCCACTCCTCGAACTGCTTCTCCATCCGTCCGCTCGCTTCGTCCCCGTCGCACCGTCGCGCCAAGCGTTCGCCCCCCATGCGCGCCAACTGCGCGTCCAACTCTCGCCCCGCTCGGTTGAAGTTATCCCCATACTCCCTATTACCGCACCCGAACACCGCATAACGCACATTCTTTAAGTACATCCATCCCGTGCGTTCATCGTACGCCGCCTCTCGCGCCCATCGAGCGAACCACGCGCTCGATTCCGGCGCCTCGCCGCCGTCGTGCGTGCTCACCACGAATATCGCGACGACCCTCTTCCCCCCCGCCAGCACTTTTTCCGGATCCACCAGGCTCGCCGCGTCCACGAGCGCGTATCCTCGCTTCCCTCCCGTCGCGGACGCGTCTTCGTCGTTCAACCGTCGTCGAATCGTCGCCGCGTACCGCCTCGCCGTCCCGGTTCGCGTGGCGTACACCACCACCCGCGTCTCGTCCTCGCCGTCGTCCCCGTCGCTCGCGTCGCGCGCGTCGCGCGCGCCCTCGCGCCTCGCGATCGTCCGCGCGCTCGCCTCGCCCGCGCGCGCCCGCGGTCGCGCCCGCGCCTCGCCCGCGCGCGCGTCGGCGTCGCCGCCGCCGTCGCGCGCCGATCCCGCGCGCGCGGCGACCGCGACGCACGCCCTCGCGCCCGCGACGAGCCCGAGCGCGAACGCCGCGACGCGCGCCGTCGCGCTCGACGCCTCCATCGCCCCTCGACGCGCGCGGCGGCGCGGCGCGACGCGAAGTGCGGCGCGGTCAACGCGCGCGCGCGCCACTCGCCGACGCGCGACGCGACGCGCCATGCGACGGCAATCCGACGTCTTCTTCGGCGAGCGCGAGAGCGGACAGGACGTGCGACAGACGAACGGTGCGAGACGCGCGAGCGCGAGCGCGCGGAGGAGGACGACGACGGACGAGGGCGACGCGAACGAACGAACGATCGACGTCCGGGACGCGATCTCGAACGCGACGGAGGACGACGACGACGACGACGACGACGACGCGAGGACGGCGAGACGGCGACGGAGACTGACGACGACGCGAACGCGACGCGCGACGCGAACAGCGACGGCGGTCATGGCGGTGGCGAACATCGTGAAGACGTCGCTCGGACCGGTGGGACTGGACAAGGCGCGTGACGACGAAGACGCGAGGGCGTTGACTTTGAGGAAGAGACGCGAAGAATCGACGAAACGACGCGCGCGCGCGGTGAGGAACGACGACTGACGGAATGAAAGGGTTGTGCGCGTAGATGCTCGTGGATGATATCGGTGACGTGACGATCACGAACGATGGGGCGACGATTTTGAAACTTTTAGAGATTGAACACCCGGCGGCGAAGATCTTGGTCGAGCTCGCCGAGTTGCAGGATCAGGAAGTCGGAGATGGAACGACTTCGGTGGTGATTCTCGCCGCGGAGCTATTGAAGCGGGCGAATGAGTTGGTGAGGAATAAGATTCACCCGACGAACATCATCGCTGGGTTTAGGTTGGCGATGCGAGAAAGCGTCAAGTACGTCGAAGGTAAATTGGCGAGAGACGTGGAGACGCTCGGGAAGGAAGCCTTGTTGCAGTGCGCAAAGACGAGCATGAGCTCGAAAATCATCGGCGCCGAAGACGATTTCTTTGCGGATTTGGTCGTCGATGCGTGCATGAGCATCAAGACATACAATGACATGGGCGATGTCAGGTATCCTATCAAGGCGATTAACATTTTGAAGGCGCACGGGAAGAGCTTGAAAGAGTCATCGGTGTTGCACGGATACGCCCTTAACCTCGGTCGTGCGGCGGAAGGGATGCCAAAGTTAGTCAAGAATGCAAAGATTGCGTGCATTGACTTCAACTTGCAGAAGACAAAGATGTTGATGGGGATTCAGGTCTTGGTGAACGACCCGAAGGAACTCGAAAAGATTCGCGAGCAAGAGTTTGAAATCACCGCCAATCGCATCAAGATGATTTTAGCCGCTGGTGCCAATGTCGTGCTCTGTTCTAAGGGCATCGATGATATGGCGCTCAAGTACTTCGTCGAGGCTGGGGCTATCGCCTGTCGTCGCGTAAATCGTGATGATTTGCGCCGCATCGCCAAGGCGACTGGGGCGCAAGTGATGCTGTCTTTGTCCGACATGGATGGTGGAGAAACTTTCGACGAGTCGATGCTAGGCACTGCGGGCGAAGTGGTGGAGCAACGCGTGGCTGATGATGATATGGTCGTGATCAAGGACTGCGCGAGCACGCAATCGTGTACAATTCTCTTGCGAGGCGCAAATGACTATATGCTCGACGAGATCGACCGCTCGGTGCACGACGCACTGTGCATCGTAAAGAGGACGTTGGAAAGTGGCAAGGTTGTCGCTGGTGGTGGCGCCGTCGAAGCTGCGTTGAGCATTTATCTGGAGAATATGGCGACTACTCTGGGTAGCCGGGAGCAGCTCGCCATCGCCGAGTTTGCCAACGCGCTCTTGGTCATCCCGAAGGTACTCTCGGTCAACGCTGCGAAGGATTCCACCGATCTCGTGGCCAAGCTTCGAGCGATTCATCATCAAGCACAAAGCCAAGGTAACGAAGAGCTCGCCGGGATGGGCTTGGATCTCGTCAAGGGCGAACTTCGCGACAACATCGCCAGCGGTGTCCTCGAGCCGGCGTTGAGCAAGGTGAAGAGCATCCAGTTTGCCACTGAAGCTGCGATTACGATTCTCCGCATCGACGACTTGATTCAACTCGAACCCGAACAGGAGGGTCAGTAGGCTTTAGGCCAATAGTTAATTGTAAGAGTGAGAGGTCAAGGACGGCGATGAACGGTAACCACGAAACACCCGCAGCGCGCCGCAAGCGTTTCTCCCCGCGGGGTCAGAGACGTGAAAGAATAATGATAATATATGTATTCAAATAATCGAATGGGGGGATCGTGGATGAAAAGAGACTGCAACGGCGTGAGTGCCTTCACAATATCTCATTTCGAGGCGTATGCGCGCAAGTTTTGCGGCGGTTGTCACTTTGTTATTTTTCGTTCACGTTGTGCGTCGTTCTCGGCGAGGCGCTTTTTCAAACGCTGATTTTCCTCACGAAGCGCGGTGACTTCTCGCTCGAGCTCGCTCACTTTGACGTTTATCTCGACCGTTTCAGCTTGCTTACGCAAGCGGCTTCTTCGCGCGCTATCGCGATTCGATTGCTTACGTTGCAATCTCTTCTGCGTCAACTCATCCGTCGCCACGTTCGTCATCGCCCCCACCTGCCCGAGCGGCGCATTCTGCCTCAACGCGACCCCGTGATGGAGCATCGCTTGCGCTGCCCAAAACGGGTTCGTTTGCGACATGCTTTGCAGCATATGAGGCGCGATAGGAAACGGCGGTAACCCCGATAACGTCGACACCGGGAGCGCCGGCGACGACGCGTCCCTCGGGCTCGCCAACCTACTCCCCTTCATCGCATTATTCGCCCGCAAATACGCCTGTACGTCCCATCGCGCGCTCTCCTCCTCCTTCGCCCTCTCCTCCTCCGTCTCCCTCTCCCTCTCGCTCTCCGCGCGCCCGCGCGCACCGCCGTCGCGTTTCGCCGCCGTCCCGTTCGTCCCGAGTCTCGCCGTCTCCGTCATCACGCCGTTCGCGCGCTTCCCCGCCATCGCCGCCCCCGGCCGATCGCGCGCGCGTCGCGCGAATCCCCGTCCTCGCTCTGTCTCGCCTCCGTCGTCCCGCGCCCGTCCTCGTCCTCGTCCTCGTCGTCGTCGTCGTCGCGCTCGTTATCCCAACCGTCGCGCCGATTATCCCGCCCGTCGCGCGCGCGCGTCGCGCGCCCGCGCGCCCGCGACGCGCCCCCGCGCCGCCGTCCGCGCGTCCGTTCGCGCGCGCGTCGCCGCGCGCGTCGCGTCGCCGCGCCGCGGCGCGCCGACGCGCGCGCGTCGGACTCTGCCCGTCGCGAACGCGAAGCGCCGCGCGCGCCGGAGACGCCGACAGCCGCTCGCGGTCGCCGCGCGTGTGGCTCGCGTCGCGCGACGCCCCAATAGCGCTCGCGACGCGCGGAGTACGCGCGCGTCGCGCGCGTCGCGATTATTCGCGGCGCGATAAGCGCGATCGGCGCGTTTCGATTGGTCGAGAGGGCGGTGACGTCGACGATCGGCGCGCGCGGGGCGCGGGGGGTCGCGGTCGATGGGTGTGCGTCGTGCGTTATACGTGGGTGTGTGCGCGGTGAGTCGTGAACGGTCGTGCACCGGGACTCGCGGGGATCGCGGGGCGGCGGCGGCGACGCGCGCGGCGGAGGATTCGGTCGCGGCGGCGACGCGCGCGCGATGGCGGTGGGCGAGCGATCGACGTCTTCACGACGCGTGGGGCCAGTGGCGGCTGCCTCGCTGCCCGCCGGGGGCGTCGGCGACGCGCTGCCTGAAGGATTCGTACAGCGCGCGGTCGCGACGGTCCTTGCTCCACTCGAACTCGAAGTCGCCGATGATGACGCGGTCGCCCTCGCCCGCGCCCGCGGCGTTGAGGGCGGCGTCGATGCCGGACATCTCGAGGACGCGGCCGAATCGCTTGTAGGACTCGAAGTAGTCCCAGTTTGTCATTTGCGTGAAACGCTCGATGGCTTCGCCGGCGACGACGAACGCGTACGGGGTGTCGTCGATGGAGAAATCTTCGATGGATTTTCCATCCGCGGCGCGCACGCCCGTTTCCGCGATATCAGCGGCCCAGGCGTCTTCGACCGGAGGAAGGGCGCGAAGGGCGGCTTGGACGTCGGCGAGGAGCTCCTCCACGCCCTCCCCCGTGACGGCGGAGACGCAGTGCGAAGAGATGCCCTCGGCGTCAAACTTTTCCTTCATTTGCAGCGCTCGCTCCGTGGCTTCGATGTCGTCCACTTTGTTTAAAGCGACGATTTCGGGCTTTTCGAGCAAGGCTTCGTCAAAGAGTTCGAGCTCGGTGCGAATCGCGTCGTACGCCTCAAAGCACGTCTCGCTCGCGCAGTCGATGACGTGAATGAGCACGCGCGTTCGCTTTGTGTGGCGAAGGAACTCGAAACCTAATCCAATCCCTTCCGACGCCCCTTCGAGCAAACCCGGAATGTCTGCAAACACCATGCGCTCGTAGTCGCGCTCTACGACTCCCAAATTTGGCACGATGGTCGTAAACGGGTAGTCGGCAATCTTTGGTTTCGCCGCGCTCACGCTCGCGAGTAAGGTTGATTTCCCAGCGTTGGGTATACCGATGATTCCCACGTCAGCTACGAGCTTGAGTTCCATCTCAGCCCAGAACTCACGCCCTTTTTCGCCCAACTCCGCAATCATCGGAGCCTTATTCTTTGCCGTCTTGAAGGACGCGTTCCCTCGACCGCCTCGACCGCCGGCGAGCACCAGCACTCGCTGTTCAGCCTTCGTGATCTCGGCGATGATTTTCTTGCTCCGACTGTCGCGAATGATAGTTCCGGGTGGCACCAATATCTCCAAATCGCGACCGTTACGTCCGGCACACTTCGATCCGAGCCCCCGTTTGCCCGCCTCGGCCCGATGGTGTACTTTTTTTCTAAATCCGTCTAAAGAATTCATGTTCTTATCGGCGACAATATACACCGCGCCGCCGATCCCACCGTTACCCCCCGATGGTCCACCTTGCGGCACGAACTTTTCTCGCCTGAACGCAACCGCACCGTCACCGCCGTCGCCAGCCTTTACGTAAATTTTCGCCGTGTCAAAGCACCGCATCTCCCGCGGTATTCCCCGACCCCGTTCCTGAGTGACTTCACCCTCCCCCTCGTCATCATCGTCATCGTACATGTACACTTCAAAACCTTCGTCACCGGGTCCCCAAACTTCCTCGCCGGCGTCCTCATTCATCCCAAACGCCACGAATTCAGCTTCGTCCTCCCCGAACGTCGCCTCCTCCTCTCCCGCGTCCAATCCTCTAAACTCTCGTCTCGCGATCGTCCCAGCCTCCGTCACCCACGTCGTGTCCATCAAATCATCGCTTTCGTTCGATTTTCTTTCGATGTCCGCCATCTCCGCCCCCATCTCCGCTCGCGTGCGATCCTTCGTGGCCTTTTCTTCTCGAAACGCCGCGAGCGAGCTCGCCCAGTCGTTGCTCGAATTCCCATTCGCTTCGTCCGCGGCGTCCTTGGACGCGAGCACGTCCGCGAGAGACTTCGTGGGGTCGTACTTGAGCGCGTCGTCCGTCGTTTTCACCGCGTACTTGGCGTCGCCCGCGCTCGCGCGCGATGATTTCTTCGCGCGCGCGGTGACGAATCGTCGCGAGCCGCCGCCGGGCGTGGTCGTCGACGGCGGCGACGATTGCGCGCGCGACGACGCGCGAGACGGCGGCGAGGCGCGCGAGGTGACGGCACGCGACGTTACAGACGCGACGCGCATCGCGATGAGCCGCGGTGGCGAGCGCGAGGCGTCGGTGAGTGGGGTGGCTCTAAGTCGTGTCTCTGGTTAACCTGCTGCGAGACGCCGTCCCCGTCGCGGCGAAGTGAAAACTGAATCCATTGCAAAGCTGCGCGAAGTTGCTATGTGTGAGAAGCGAATGAAATACATTTACTGATCTGGATTGTGAAGACGCGAACCCGGCGGTGGCTTGATCGTGCGACCGGGAGCTCGACCGATGGACTTTTTCTTTCCGGATTCGAGTCCGGCGCCTCGCGGACGAAGCGGGACGTTGAGGAGTTGCGGTGAGTGCGAGACGGCCTCGTCCCATCCGAAGCTCGGTGCGCGCTCCCACCAACCGGCACTGTCTTCCCAGGTGTCCCAGCCGTCGGAACCATCGGTGGTGGCGCCCCATTTGTGGACCCGACCGTCGTGCCAGTGCTCCTCGCCCCACGTCTTCTCAAATTTGTGCCCGTCGCGATCGTCCCATGTGCTCCCGCTGCGATTCCCCGCACTCCCGTTGTGAGCGTAGCCGCCCCACCGCTCTTCCCATTTTTCACCCCAGGCACGTCCGCTTCCACCGTCCTCACTCTTATCGCGGTCGGCGAAGGAATCCGTCCACTTGACGCACCCGCCGCGACCATCCCACTCCTCGCCCCACTTGTGCGTCCAACGATTACCGTGACCGTCGTCTGGAGTCGCGCCGTTCGCGATCGCGCCCTTTTTTGTGCACGTCCGCTTCACTTGACCGTCGCCCCAGTAGTTCTCGTCCCACACTTCGTGCCATTCGGCGCCATCGGCTTGCGCGCCCCACTTGTTCGCCTCTCTCATGATGTGCTTCGAGGCGTTTGAGAAACCGGTGGTGGTGTCGTGAGTCACTTGCTCGCGCCAGCTTTCTTGCCACACGTTCCCCTTGGCGTCTCTCCCCGATTTGATCGCCCCGAGTTCCCGATAGTTGAAAGCATCGCTCGTCTCCCACCATTTTTCTTCCCACTCGACGGAACCGTCCGCGGAGGCGCCTCGGACGAGCGTCCATCGACACAACTTCCCGCCTTCGAGTTCCTCTTCGCCGGACTCGCGCCACCATCTCGAACCATTTTCAAGTGTGCCTTCCGTTTCCCCATCTGCGCCGAGCTCGCGCACGGCGGTCGCAGTTTCCTCTAGCTCAACCGTCGGCGTGTCGCTCAGCGGCGCAGGTTCCTTCCCCGCGACGACGTCGCTTTCGAATTCGAGCTTCAACTCGCTCGGCGTCTCGACATCGCTTTGAAATCTCAACTGCAGCGAAGCCTCGGGCGCGCGCTCCGCGACCGCCACGGCCGCGCTCACGCGAGTCTCCGTCTGTCTCTGCAACTTCGGCGCCGCGGCGGCGTCGACTTTATCCGAACCCGCCGCCTCCGGCGGCGTCCACGTCCAAAAGTCGCTCCCGGGGTTGAAAGTCTCCGCCTTCGGCTTCGACGCCTTCTTCGCGGTGTTTTTCAACCCTGGATCGTTCGCGGACCTCCCTCCCCTCGCCACCGCGCCGTCCGCCGCGCCCGACGCCCCGGTCGTCGTCTCGGTCGACCTCGCCGCGCTCGCGCTCGCGCTCACCCTCGTCGCTCCCTCCGCGCCTCCCGTCGTCGCCTCCTCGGTCTTCGACGTCACCGTCTCTCGCACGCTCGTCATCGCTCGCACCGCCGCCATCGCCGCCTCCGCGCGCGCCGCCGCTCCCATGGGCGTCGCCGCGGCCTCGAACAGCGCCACCACTCGCGCGCTTCGCGCGTCGTCCTCCTCCGTCGCGCGCGTCGTCGCCCCCCCCCGCGCGCGCGCGCCTCTCCCGCGCCATCGCGGCGGCGCTCGCGCGACCGCGCGCGCCGTCGTCGCCGTCGACATGGCGTCGCGTCGACGAGTGCGACGCGGCGAATCGCGCGCGCCGCACATGCCGCCCTTCGGCGGTCGCGCGAGCGCGCTCGCGCGGTTCGGCGACGGCGCGCGGCGCGACGTCGCCTGGCGCGCGCGTCGACGCGAGCGCGCGCCCGCGCGCGGCGCGCGCGCGGCGCGAGGGCGCGCGGGACGCGAGGGCGAGGGCGCGCGCGCGGCGCGCGCGGGCGCGTCGCTCGGCGCGCGCGCGGCGCGCGCGGGCGCGATGACGCGCGCGGCGAGCGCGGACGCGCTGTCGTGGACGGGCGGCGGGGCGCTGCAGTCGAGCATGCTCGGCGCGGCGATCGTGGACTTTGGGATTCAGCTCGTCGGTTGGGCGGCGGCGAGCGCGCTGCGAACGGAGAAGTTTTACGACATTCTGGGGAGCGTGGCGTTCGCGACGACGGCGGCGCTGACGCTGGGAACGTCGGCGATGATGCCGCGGCAGAAGCTCGCGAGCGCGCTCGCGATGGCGTGGACGGCGAGATTGGGGATATTCTTGGGCGCGAGGGCGCACAGGGACGGCGGGGACTCGCGATTCGACGGCGTGAAGGACAAGCCCGGGGTGTTCGCGGTGTATTGGTTCCTCCAGGGCGTGTGGGTGTGGGTGACTTCGTTGCCGGTGTACCTCTTGAATGGCTCGCCCGGGCAATCGCCGGATCTGAACGCGGTCGATTGGACGCTGGCGGCGTTTTGGGCCTTTGGGTTCGTCTTCGAAGTCGTCGCCGACGTGCAAAAGTTTGTCTTCAAGTCGGACAAGTCTAACAAAGGCAAATACATCAAGCACGGTCTGTGGTCACTGTCTCGTCATCCGAACTACTTCGGCGAGATCTGCATGTGGTTCGGGGTCGCGGGAATCGCGTGCAACGGTTTGGCGACGTCCAATCCTGGTCGAGCAGCCGGAGCGTTTGCGTCGCCGCTCTTCGTCACCTACTTGCTGACAAAGATGAGCGGTATTCCGATTTTGGAACGAATGGCTGATGAGAGATGGGGCAAGGACGAGGGGTATCAGTCGTACAAAAGGACGACTCCGGTGCTCGTGCCAAAGCTTCCAGGAATGTGAAACCTCGATCATTTTACGGTTCAACACGCATTTGTAAAACAATTTTCCCTATCCTTCTAACGATCTATAACGCTATTGTCTATCTAACCCAGGATGTTTTGTCCCAAACTCAAATCTCTGGCGTTTCCTCGCATTGGCAGAAGCCTTTCGGTGGCGCCTCCCATTAACGTGAGCTCGCCACTCAATTTCGCCTCGCAGCGTTTTCCCACACGCCTCGCACGTGTGCACGATCCACTTTTCGTCGTGATCAACGGGCACAGCGACATCTTTTGAGGTGGTTGTCCTATCTAGGTCGTCGAGGTGTTCGTGTTCGCACAGTTCTAGGGCACGATGAACGACATTCGCGTACCATGTTTCTTTAAACGCGTCGCGCTCCGAGCAGAACTTACTCAAAGAATCCGATACATCGACGAATCTCACGGGCCAACCATATTGCTTCGCAAAGGTCTTCAAACGTGCCTGTTGACGTCGAGATAGACGACAAGTATGCTGTACAGTCGCCTCGATCGCTTCATCACGCATTAATGCGAGTTCGGTGTCGATACAAGGCGTCGCCTCTGTTTGAACTTTGGCTCGCAAGTATGGCTTCCACTCCGCGTAACCGATCGCCTGACGGACGTCTCCTCGCGCACCGTCCGGAGATTCAACGCCATGACATCGCGCAAAATGCTCCAATTCGTCGACCAACCCGTTTTCAACCATGGACAGGACTCGTGCTCGAAGAACTTCGTCAAGAACTTTCGAGTCACATTTCAACGCGATGAAGACGGTCCGGCAACCGAGCGCGTCAAATTGGCTCACAAACTTCTTCATAGTGCGCTCTCGCTTGAATACATCGCTTGGACGTTCGCCAGTGGTATCGAATATCTCCAAATACCGGCGAACACGTCGGATATCGTTCGGATGAAGTCTCTGAGCGCTCTCAGGATCGACATCGGCGAGCCGAGCGTGGGCCGTCGACGCGTCAACGCCAAGCGTTCTATCTTCGGTGGCCGTTCGGCGTCCACCATCTAATCCTATGTCATCGACAGAACATTCATCACTGATATATCCCTCTTCGTCTCCATCCATGACGTCCATCAACGAGTCGGACACGAGCGCTTGAGCGTAATAGTTGCTCCCGCCCACCACAATTACCGACCTCCCTTCACCCACGCACTCGCGCACGATCGATCCCGCGCGGGCTCGAAACGCGCGCACATCGAAATACTCACCGTATTTCACGCACCCAACTAAATGATGTCGCACGCCTTCCATTTCATCCTCTCGAACGCGCGCCGTACAGATGGGCAGCGAGTCGTGAAATTGCAACGCGTCCGCATTGACGACGTCTCCCCCGAGCGCGCGGGCAAGTTCTATGGCCAATCGCGACTTTCCCGACCCCGTGGGACCGACGACTACGATCACGCGCGGTGGTGACGGCATTCGCGGTGACTCGCGCGCGCAGCGCGCGCGAAAGTGCCGCGCTTCCGGTCGCCAGGGGCGCGGCGTCGCGCGCTTTCGCGATCGATCGCGCGCGAACCTCAACGCGTCGATCGATCGTGGGATCGGAAGGCCGATCGATTCGATCGCGTTCGCC
>Ga0222715_10005378_pt1 | contig 10922 bp, 10 predicted proteins | sample C33_9DmetaG_FD_165056 | JGI IMG/M metagenome (GOLD analysis project Ga0222715, IMG submission 165056) | Estuarine water microbial communities from San Francisco Bay, California, United States - C33_9D | ecosystem: Environmental > Aquatic > Marine > Unclassified | place: USA: California... | reverse complement strand
TATTCCTTTGGTAATAAAAGATATGTGAATCCAAACAGTAGTCGGTCCAGAATATTCTAACAATAATTGATCGTAAGGAACTAACTGTTGTATTTCTTGAATTGCTTCGTAGTGTTCTGTTCTACTAAATCCTCCTAAAACAATATCAGCTGCCTGTCCTTTATAATGCTGAGAAACTTTAGAAGAAGCTGAAACGTCTCCAGGTCTTCTAAATGCATTGGTAATAATCATATTTGGCCAACGTTCTTTTACAGGATCTAATACGTTTACGCATAAATTTCTAAGGTTACAAACAATATCTTGCGGAGTAAGTCCAAATTGATTACATGGTTTTCTAGTCCAATTTGAAGTTACTTGCCCAAGATTGAAATATTTTGACAGAACTAAAGAAGAACTAAACTTGCTAGTATCCATATTTCGGATAAAATCACAATCTGTTTCCTCTGGTGCTAGATTATTTTCTATTGGACCAGTTGAAGAAACTATTTCTCCAGAATTTAATTCATCAGAAGCTATATTTCCACGCTCGAGCTGTCTTGCTATGAAGCTAGATGGATCTCCTTCTTCTGGAGTTTCATATGTTTGCGATGTAGAAAGTGAACGATTAACTGTTGTCAACTTACTAAAAGTTTTTTCAGTTATTTCTTTAACAGCTTGAGGAGCTGACAATCCACTAGAAGCAGCACCAGTACCAAAATCTCCACGAACATAATCTACTGCAAAATTTCCTCCTGCTTTAATGTCAATATTTCCAGTAGTTTCCATTTTAATAGAAGCAGCTCTTAATGCATATTCTCCACCAACTGACATCTTAGCGTTACCACTAACATTAACTGTAGCATTGTTGTAAATGTTTATAGTAGTTGCACCATCAACTTCTAAATCTAACGCATTTTTAACTTTAACCTTTTGTGAACCTTCAATCGTAACATACTGAGATCCTATAATATGGACGTATCCATTACGTTCTAATATCTCATAGCCATCACCTACTATACGATTTACTCTAGTTCCATTTGCATCTATTTCACTAAAAGTTCCTGATTTGTGATGTAAATTTATTCTTTCTGAATTTGGAGTATCATCAAACTCAAATATATGGCCAGATTCGCTACAATAAACATGGTTAAATGGATACTGAGCATTATATGGATTTGGAGATTGATCCCAAGTTTCTGTAGAATTTGCTATCTCAACAGATTTATCTCTAGAAGCATCTTTTTTAAATACAATTGTATTGGTGATGTCTTCGTTTCTAGCTAATTTGTGCGTATCAGGCTCATTTGTATATAATGGATATTTACCTGTAGGATCTCTAAATCCATATTGCGAGGAAGAACCTTGATTTGATAATCCAGTTGATCTTTCAATGGTATTGCCTTTGGAATCAGTATAAGATTGTCCAACAGGAACTTGCTCTTGTGCTACTGGTGTTAATCCACCAGCTATATTTGGTATTCCATCACTTAAAAACAGAGCTCGTTCAGCATTCCTTCTAGTTACTAATCCTTTTAAAACTTTTCCTCCAGCCTTTACCCAATCATTAAATCTTGCTGCAGCATTTTCATAATTGCCTGCATTTAATTCTGATAAGAGAGTTGAGTTTTTAAGATTACCGTTACCAAGATTATAAGCAAAACAGCAAAGCGCATCTACCATAGATTGTGATACAAGAGCTTTTACATCTCTTTTTACTCCTGGCAAAAACTGTTTTTTTAAATCTTCTAAAAGATATTTTTCAGCTTCTTCTTTTGTAATTCTTCTGTTTGCTTGAACAGCAACACCATTTATGCGTGTAGTTCCATAACCTACTGTCCAAACTCCAACTGAATCTTGATATGCTTCTAATTCTAATCCTTCGAATTGTTTTATTAGAGCTATACCCTTAGAACTAACTTCTGAAAAGTCTCTAACTGGTCTTAAACCAGAATAATCTGGTGTGGTAGATTGTTCTTGTGGTTCTCCAACATCGCCTGATGATAAAATAGTTCCGCTTGCATCGGTTGTAACTTGAGTTCCGTTTTTAGCAACTCCATAATCGTCTTTCAACAATAAGCTAAGATCATCTTCATCAATCGATCCAAACTCTTGTGGAATTCCACCCACTGTTCCGAGAATAACAGGTTGTTGGTTATCTGGATAATCTCTAAAATAAATTACTACCCATGTTCCTTCAACTGGTCCAGTTGGACTAAATCCTATTCCACTAATCGCAGCAGAATTTAATGGTTGCATTGGATGTGCCCATGGCAAATCTTCTGTTGGTAAGTCTGCTTTTAAGTGCGTGTGAACACCAACAACTCTAACTTGACATCTGCCAAGTTTAAGTGGATCCATTCTGTTTTCAACACAACCTGTATATAATTGCATAATCTCTACCTATTCTTATCCATAACTAATGAATCTTTAATTAACTCCATATAACAAGTATGGGTATCTCTTCCAATGTAATGGTTTATTGCTGATGTTACATATTTTCCTGAGAAGAGATTATCTATGGTATCAGTTTCTCCTTTAGAAACTGGACTCATCTTGTATAACTTAAGATTAACAGTTCTTCCTACAGTATAATCTATTCTTCCAGGAACGGTAATGTTTATTTTTTGATTTTCTGCTTGCTGTAGCAAAGAATTTCTTCTTTGTATTGTTCCTGTGCCAGAGGAATCGAAAACACCAGTAAAATTATTTTTAGAAGAAGGTTTTACAAAAATCTTAGAGCCAGCTCTGTGTATATAATCTTTAGAAATTGGAGAATTTTGGTTCAAATGTCCCTCTTTCTCAAAATCATTTTCTGAGAAATAGTTTTTATTGATATATTTTTTTGTAACTAGATCGTGAGTTATCATTTGAGAAGAATATTTTCCCAATTTAATATCATCAATATAATCAAAAATTTCTGGTATAGAAATTTCTTCTACTCGTTTGTAATCTTCATTTATATCCTTCACAGCTTGCCCCATATTAATAGCTCTCACATAATTATCTGCTACAAAATCTTGTATTTGTGGTTCTCCATATATAGACTCTAATGTTCTAAAATTTAATCCATCTCTATTTTGATAGAATAAAAATGAAGAAACTGAATTTATATTCATAGATTTTGAAACTGCATAATTTATTGCTTGGGTAGGATTCCAGTAGTTGGATACAAATTTGAAGGAATTAGAACTTTCCTCAAGCACCAATTTCTTTTTGGAATTTAATCCTCTAGTAGAACTAACTATTTCTGAAACAATATCAGATCCACGACCAGAAAAAGCTTTAGTTATTCTTGTATTTAAATCAATTATGGCTTCTACACTTATAAAGTGTAATCGGTATGTTATTTTTTTATCTCCAAGTTTTTCTCTATTTGAAGATTTGTATATGTAAAAGGTATCTTCAATAATTCCAGTTTTTGTATTTTTCTGTTGATCAAATGTTGGAGTGTTTATCTTTATATTTACAAACTCTTCTCCAGTTAGTGGAAATAAATTCATTAAATCCAAAGTATCACTAACAATCAAAACTCCTGTTGTAAATGGAGAAAAAAGATCTTCATATACTTCTATGGCTATACACTGACCAGTTATGTCTTGACCAAATCCTGATGTGTTAACTATCTCTACCTTTTGAATAGTTACATCACCAGCCTGTCGTATTTCATTATTGGATGAAGCCATTACATTATTTCTTCAAAAGACTTTAAGATATTTTGTAAAAATTTACTTGAAATTAATTTTATTCTTCTTTTCGATTCATTTTGAGAATCTTCATAGGAATAGTTTGAAACTGAGGTTGCCTCAGCGTTATCAGAATCAACTTCAAATCCATTAGAATCAATGTAGTGATGCGTAGCATACTCATTTCCAGATCCATATTTTTGCGTTACATATCTGTCTAATTCTGGTTGTGCCATAGGATAATCATTTATCCAATCATATCTCAAATTACACAACATCACTACCCAATGATATTCTGCAGATCCATAAACTTTTTCAGCAATTATTTCTGGAGTATCTCCATATCTAATATCGTATTCATCGTACAATGTTATATTTGAAAGAATTTCATTTCGTAATCTTACATTCTTAGTAATGTCTGTTACTAACGTTAATGTTCTTTCTCCATTTCCATCAACATCAAAATCATATATAAAATTATTAAACTTTTGAAAATACATGTTATATCCTAATTAAAATTTATATGCATCGATATTTTCTTTAGTAAGAATGGCGAGCTCTTTAAATGTTAATGTTACATTAATTTGCGTTGGCATACCACCCTCAAATGTAGTAAACTGTCCCTGGGGAGTATAATTTACATTCATAGAAGTTAAGACGCAAGAAGTGTGCCTGTGTATATTCATATTTTCTTCATCTTTGTGGTAATACACAATATCAAATTCCGATGGATAAAGAAATAGCCAAGCGCCATCATCTTTATACTCAGGATGCATATGAAGTTTAAATTGATTGATAATGTTTTTTACATTTTTTGCTTCATTTACATTTCTAGGATAAAATTGATAATCGAACGTAAAGGTTCTAAAATCAACTCCTTTAAATAATTGTTCCTTCTTTGGGTTTGGAGCTAATCCCGCAGAAGCTTGAACTGCATTAGGTAGTTTAGAAATTCCATAAGCTGCTATTGCTCCAGAGCTTCCAGCCAATCCTGTTGTCCAAGCATCTGAAGCTTGATTAATAATTGCATCAAGTCCCTTAGTAATATTATCTCCCAACGCTTTAGCTTGATCTAAAGCAAATCCTGCTGCTTGCAGTGCTGCCTGACCTGCCATAGTATCTTCCTCAGAATACTGTGTGTTGTAGGATATATTTAAAGTATTTGGAACATGCAGTGTTATTACGGACTTCAACCTCTTTACACCTCTACTAACTGCTGGAAGTTGACTAGCTACTATGTCTCCAACAGCATATCCGAGACCTGCACCAATACCAACTTGAGTAAGAGCTCCACCAGGAAGTCCTTTAGCCGCATTTGTTACAAGAGCTGCTCCTCCTCCACCAGCAGCTCCAATTACTGTAGCTACTGCTTTAATCTGAGATGCACCATATTTTTCATTTGCTATCGCAGCTCTTCTTGCTGATGGTACGATTTCATTTACTGTTTCTGTTTCTGGTTTTTTCAGCAACTTTGAATCTTGCTGAACATTTATGTAAAAAACAACATAATTATTTCCATACTCTGGATTGTTTATATCGATCGGATAGGAAAATCCTTCAGATTTATATTTGTTTTGATCGTACTTACCTGCGCTTTTAAATCCCTCATTGGCTGCAATTTCTTCTTCAATTGCTATTCTTCTATTTTCTGATTCTAGTTGTCCATCTCCAACAGTAGCGGTGGCAGCAGGATGATTAATCATACCGTTATATGGCATCGAAATTCCTTGTTTTGCTAGGTTAGTTACCTAAATATGCTTATTATTTTGTAATATTTATATATGTTCCACAAAAGAAAATATAAACCTATAAATCCCCAAAAATATAACGGAGACTCCTCAAATATTATAATGAGAAGCTCTTGGGAGACCAGATTTGCGGTTTGGTGCGATAAAAATCCGCAAGTCTTGAAGTGGCAAAGCGAGGAAACCGTTGTTCCTTACCGCTGCCCGACAGACAATAAAATTCACCGCTATTTCATAGATTTTAGGATTCAAATACAAAATAAAGAAGGTCTGCTCAAGACTTATTTAGTTGAAATAAAGCCAGAAGAGCAAACAAAACCACCAAATTATCCAGGAAAAAGGACTAGAAAATATCTAACAGAATCCTTTTATTTTATCAAAAATCAAGCAAAATGGAAAGCTGCAAGCAATTTTGCTAAAGATAGAGGGTGGGATTTCATAATTTTAACTGAAAAACACCTTGGAATTAGCTAAATAAATAGAATATGGCGACCAGTTTACTTAAAATATTCGAGCAAAACCAATATAACCTAGAAGCAGCTAAACAGCAGTCTAGATCATGGTTTGATCAACAGGTTTTGCTTTTGAGAAAGAAAAGATATACTGTAAAACAGGTTTTAAGAGATAATCCAGCTTCCCTAACTCAAAAAATCCTTTTAGGTAGGCTGTATATGTTTGTTTACGACGCTAAAACTAAGGAAGAACTACCTTATTGGGACAAATTTCCGTTAGTTTTTCCGTTTAAAAGCTTATCAAACGGATTTTTAGGTATAAATTTACATTATTTACCGTATTATATGAGAATTAGGTTATTAGATCGGCTTATGATGTTTGCATCTAACAAAAAAATGGATGAAAACACCAAATTAAGAATGACATGGAGTATGTTAGAAGGTTCTACCAAATTTGCAGCGGTAAAACCTTGTGTAAAACACTATTTGAGGTCAAATATTAAAAGTTTATTTAAAGAAGTGCCTGCTAAAGACTGGACAACAGCGATGTTACTTCCTGTAGAACAATTTACAGGAGCTGTTTCAGTACAAGTTTGGGCAGACTCTAGAAAAATAGGAAGATTTTAATGGCAGAGAATATATCAAGACCTTTAAGCGACTTTATTGCTTTAGTAAAGCGTAACGGTATCGCTAGAACTAATAGATTTACGGTAAATATTACCCCCCCTGCAGTATTGTCTCTGTACCCGCCAGAAGGTCAAAGTCTAAGAGATATGACTCTACTGTGTGATGCAACTCAGCTTCCAGGAATAAATATTTCTACAACACAAGCTCGAATATTCGGTGAATTTAGAGAAATGCCGTATGAGAAATTATATGATCAATTAACGCTATCTTTTTATGTTGATTCCAATTTAAATATTAAGAAATTTTTTGACGATTGGCAAAATAGTATTCAAAAGACAGATGTTAATGGAAACAGAACAATGGAATATTATGATAGATACACGAGTATTATACAAATAGGTGTTCAAGACGTATCAGAAGAGTTAATCTATACGTGTACTTTGTACGAAGCATATCCTAAGACAGTTAATGCGATTGCTTTAGACTATTCTTCCAAAGAAGCTATGAAGCTTTCTGTAAGTTTTATATATAAATACTGGGCAAATAAAGAAAAACGAGTAGTTGCTGATACCTCGCCCACATCACCAACTAAGACGCAACCACCTATTGGATGGATAGTAGGCTAATACAATTTTATGAAAATGAATGATAAATTATCTGAAGTGTTTGATGTTGAAATAATTCCTGAAGAAAAATCGCTGGTTCCTGAGATAGTTGAAGAACCTGAGATATCCAGTGGGAATCAAAAGATAGAAACAGATTATGATGCATCTAGAAAAAATTTACAAATACTTCTGGTACAAGGTGAAGATGCATTAACAAATGCTCTAGAAGTTGCTAAACAAAGCGAGCATCCAAGAGCATTTGAAGTAGTGGGAAATTTAATTAAGCAATTGGCAGATGTAAATCAACAACTAATGGATTTACATAAACAAAAGCAAAACTTAGATAACCCAAAGGGATCAAAAACTGAAAAAAACGTGACCAACAATTCAATTTTTGTTGGAAGCACCGCTGAGTTGAATAAGTTAATTTCGACTATGAATAAAGGAGAATAGTAATGGCATTACCGATTCAAAGTGCACCAAAATATAGCGTAACAATTCCTTCAACTGAAGAAACTGTAAATTTTAGACCATTTATAGTTAAAGAACAAAAGTCTTTGTTATTGGCTCAGCAGAGCGAAAAGCAAGGAGTTATGATAGACACATTAAAAGATGTAATTTCAGCGTGTACTTTCAATAAAATTGATGTTTCCAACTTAGCATTATTTGACTTAGAATATCTTTTCACACAAATAAGAGCTAAGTCTGTTGGAGAAACTGTAGAACTAGTTATAAAATGCAATACGTGTACTGATGAAAAGGCTAGAGCAAAAGTATCTTACGACTTAACAAATATAGAAGTTAAAAAAGACGAAAACCACAATAAAAAAATACCTTTGTTTGACGATGTTGGAGTTATGATGAAATATCCAAACTTTGACATGATAAGAGGATTTGAAAATATACAAGATGGAGATGTCGAAGAATTATTTGGAATGGTTTCTAAGTGTATAGATTACATATACAATACAGAAGAAGTATTTCACACAAAAGACCTAAGCAAAGAAGAAGTTGATGAGTTTTTAAACAACTTAACGCAAGATCAATTTAGTAAAATACAGAACTTTTTTGAAACTTTGCCAAAAATATACACTGATCTAGATTACATTTGTCCAGTGTGTGAAGTTAAGCAGCAAACAAGAGTTGAGGGTATAAACAGTTTTTTTTAATTAACCTTTGTCATGAAGATTTGATTGGTTATTACAAAGTAAATTTTGGATTAATGCAACACCACAAATATACTTTGACCGAACTTGAGGAAATGATTCCATTTGAAAGAGAAATATATGTTTCTATGTTATTGCAGCATTTAGAGGAAGAAAAACGAAAATTAGAAGGACAAAAATAATAAATGGATAATTCATTTACACTCCTATTAGATGAGCAAAAAATAACCAATTCTTCTATGGAGAAGGTTAGAGAATTGCTCATCTCAGTAGATTCTAAATCCGCAATAACAAATAATATTCTAAACTCAATTGCTGACTTGATGCGAACTGCATTCTCTTTAGACGGCAGAAAGAGTGGTGGTGATGCACAAAATCCTGTACTTGGTCAGGCAAAAGAGGATCAGTTTGAAAACATAAAACGCCAAGATAGAATGATAACGTTGTTAGAAGAAATCAGGGATAAACTATCAGGAAAGCCTGTTGTAAAAGAAGAAGATACTAAAACTGACTTTGCAGAAAGTTCAGGTATTGGAAAACTATTTTTAGCTCTTGGAGTTGCAGTAGGTGCAGTAATTGGACTAATTGGAGCTCAACTAAAAACAATAAAATTCTTTTTAGGTGGAGCTTTTTCAAAACTACTGGTACTAGCAAAAAAAGAATTAGATATCATAAGATTCATATTTTCTGAAAAATTTGCGCAAATAGGAAAAGTAGCAGGAAGATATCTAACTGGAATAAGAAATTTATTTTCTGAAAAACTTATGGCTATAAGAGTTGGAATACGAATGATTTTTGATTCATTCGTTTCTAAACTCAAGGTGTTGTCCAATAACAAATACATAGGTCCAATCTTAACAAGACTGACCACAGCAATAAGATCAATCTTCCAACCAATTATCAATTTTACTAAAGCATTAAAAACTGAAGGTACCATAGCAAGGGTTATGACAGGTATTGGTAATGGCATAACAAAAATGCGAACCTTTTTTACCAGTATTGGAAGTAAATTTTCCAAAGTTCTTGGATTTTTCAAAAAAACAGAAGATGGCGTTTCAGCATTTTCAAAAATATTTCCTAAAATATCAGGATTTTTTGGAAGTATTGGAAAAGCCTTTAGTGGATTCGGGAAGGCATTTGGGTTAGTAGCAAATTTCGTAAAACGGATTGCATATCCAATACTGATAATAATGACAATATGGGATACAGTAAAAGGTACAATAGCAGGATTTGAAAAGGGTGGCATAATTGGAGCAATTGGAGGAGCAATTAAGGGATTCTTCAACTCACTGATAACAGCCCCACTTGATATGTTAAAGGGTGCTGTATCTTGGATATTAAATTTGTTTGGGATGAAAAACGCCAGTAAATGGCTGGACTCATTTAGTTTTACAGATATCTTTAATGGCTTCGTCGACAGCATAACTGGTATGTTAAGCTCGGTTGTAGATTATTTTACTTCTGCGTGGCAAGAAGGTGGATTGCTTGGAGTAATTGGAGCAGCATTAAAAGGAATCATAAAAACATTAGTTATGATGCCAGCAGATATTTTAAAGAGTGGAGTTTCTTGGATACTAGAAAAATTTGGATTTGAAAACGCCAGTAAATGGTTAGACTCTTTTAGTTTCAGTGATTTGTTCGATAAGATGATTACTGGCATATCCGATATGCTAGGCTCTATACCAGAATATCTTGGTAAAGCATGGGACTGGGTTAAAGAAACCATATCTGGAGTGTTTACTGGGATGTGGGGACTATTCAAAGAGTGGATTATTGATCCAATATGGGGAGGACTAGAGTATATTGGAGATCTAATAAAAGAATATATTTACGAACCATTTAAGGAAGTATTTGATCCAGTAATAGAATGGTTTAAAAAGATAAAAGATAAGGTATTGGGTTTCTTTGAAAACTTTGGTATACCAGAAATAGGATTTAGTGTTTTCGGTAAAAAGTTTACTGTTGGACCATGGTATCCATTTAAGTCAGATCAACCAGAAAGCAATGCTGATGAGAGTAGTAGTGGTGTAGACAGAATTAGTGGAGAAGGGTTTAAGGCAGAAAGATCTGCTTCTGGTGAGGGAGTTATTCAATATCAAGATCCAACCACTGGTGAAATAATAACAAGAATGGTATCTGATGATGTTTATGATAAAGTAAAGAAAAATGTAGAAAGTGGTATTGATGGTAGTTCCATGGTTGCTGATGTTATAGCTGAAGAAAAGGCATACGATCAGTTAAGTTGGTTTGATAAAATGAAAGTTAATTTTACTGATTCTAAAGCAACTGATTTGTTACAAGAAAAAAACTATGGATCTTCGCAAACTGGGAATACTTTACAGGCTATATCTACTGATAATGATATGAAAAAATTAGAGATGAATATACCTAAAACTACAGCAAATGTAGTTACAGATGCAAGAACTTTAAATACTGTTAATAAAAATCAAAATGTTACAGTTAGACAAAATACTAGAGATAACAGTTCTTCTTTACGAAGGTATAATGAAAGAAGCACTGATTTCGCTTATCCAGGATAAAAAGGGGAGCCAAGCTCCCCTTTCTTTTTACTCGTCTTCGTCAGCTATCTTTTGAAAGTATGATAACATTCCGTCGTCATCATCTCCAGAAGCAGTTACTGCAGCTTTAGGTCTAGGACGATCTT
>Ga0222715_10005377_pt1 | contig 10923 bp, 4 predicted proteins | sample C33_9DmetaG_FD_165056 | JGI IMG/M metagenome (GOLD analysis project Ga0222715, IMG submission 165056) | Estuarine water microbial communities from San Francisco Bay, California, United States - C33_9D | ecosystem: Environmental > Aquatic > Marine > Unclassified | place: USA: California... | reverse complement strand
GAAAGACGGCAACCGAATCCTGGGGGACGGGAAGACATGGAACGGTTTGATCGGTGGGTCGCTCACGTCCGGCCTTCTTTGCGTGCTGCTGGCCAACCTCGTGAGCGAAGGAAGCATGGCCACGGTCTTTGACGACGGGGCAACCGTCTTTGCTCATCCCTTGGTCGGGGCAGAATCGGCCTGGTTCTACATCGGTGGCACCACCGGGGCTGCCTTCGTCCTGGGGACCTTTCTGGGCTTTGCCTGCCTGCTCGGCGACAGCGTTGGCTCCTTCGCGAAACGCCGTCGAGGCCTGAAACGAGAAGGCGATGTCTCCTCAAAAGCGCCGCTCTTGGATACCTTGCCCTTTGCAATCATGGTGTTTTTGCTCGGTCAACTTTTCCTCGGGCCCTCCGTGTTGGCTGCAGAAGAACTCCGCTTGCCGATGCTCGCCCTCGTTCTCATCACGCCGGTCCTTCACCGCTCGTTCAATCTCATCGGTTACAAAATCGGTTGGAAAGACGTTCCGTATTGACGCGAAGCCGTTGGTGAGGGCCAAGCCCTATGAAGGCCAAACAGGACGCCTCGGCATGATGGGCACCTCCAACGCCACCGCTCGAGCCCTCCTGCTGGTCTCGTTGATGCTCATCGCCCCGCTCTCGGGGTGCTTTGGTGAAGACGAGGTCAAACCCATGACCGCCGAGAACGCCCTCACCATCGACGGCGTCGCCGCCAGCGAAGTGACGCTGCGCGCCGGAGAATGGCACGATGTGCTGCTCATGGGCGAAGGCCTTCGTCTGAGTGCGTCCGCACACGACATTCTGCTGTTCGTCAACGGTAGCCTGGACCTTGACAGTTCGGTGCCGGTGAACGGCGACCGGGTGCTGGTTCAATTGCTCACAACGCCGTACACGACCGCTGTTGAGTTGACCGTCTACGCCAAGGACGGTCAAAAGACGGTGGTTGACTTGCCCATCACCAACGGAACGCCGATCGTCAGCGGTGAGGCGTGGTACGAAAAAATGGATTACATCACCTGCGACACGCCATCCGACGATTGCGGTGCCTACAACCACCGCTGGATGGGAAGTCCAAACCCGCAATTCGAGCGAGCAGCGGCCTACTTCCAAGGTCACTTTGAGGGCCTCGGCTACGACACCCACTTGATGCGCGTGGTTGACACCCTCAACCCAACGCAACCCGAATCCTTGAACGTGATCGCCTGGAAGCAAGGACGTTCGAGCGAGTGCGTGCAAGGCATGGGCGCTCACATGGACATTGCACCGCCTGCAGGGCCCCCGGGCGGCGGTACATGGGAAGGCGCCTACGACAACACGGCCGGAACCGTGACCATGATGCTCTACGCTCAGGTTCTTGCCGATATGGAGGTGGAATGCGACACGTTCCTCGCCCTCTGGTCCTCTGAAGAAGAGGGTTTGCGAGGCTCCAACGCCTTCGCCAACAACGACTGCGATGCCTGCTTGCCCCAAGATAAGGAACTCCGCTTCTACATCAACATGGACATGATGGGCATCTCCTGGCCCGCCGTGAAAGAAAACGGCGACCCGTTCCCCTACCACGCATGGTCCGGGCCCGATAGCGACCCTGAAACCCAAGACGTCGCCATCACGAGCATTCTGGACCACGTTCATCGAAACATCCTCAACGCACCCATGGACCTGCGCATCGACGGTTCGTACGGCGCTGGATGCGACCAGCATTGGGACGACCACAGCAATTTGGTGATGGACGTCCACGAGGACACCTTTGGACGATCGGACCACGTCACGTTCAGGAACTTGGGCGCACAGACCATCTTCCATCTCGGTGCCTACGACGACGATTATTCGGCCTATCACTCCCCTCAAGACACCCTTGAGAACATGGTTGCCGTGGTCGGGGGTCAGGAAAACCTCGAGGCCAGCATTGAATTCGTGATGTGGGCGGCCATGCTGGAGTTCTTCTTCGCCGACCAAACGCCGGAAATTCGCAACGTCAACGCCTGAGGGAAGGAACGAAACTTCATCAATGAATTCAACAACCTTCGGTTGTGGATGAAGACGAACTCGGTGAAGGGTTGGCGCCTCAACCCAAGCTCCCGTTCCGGGCCCGTCATGCAGCGTCGCTCTCGCTTACGGCAGGCTTCCTGCTTGCCTTCAGTGAAATCGTCTTCAACCTGATGACCGGCGACAACGTGGTTGACGCCGTTTGGCCTCATGCGGTTCGTTCGCTGGATTGGACCATGGCGTTGCGTGCGTCAGCAGCGTTGCCGTTCTCCATCGCCATCGTCCTCTCCGCCTCGTCCTTTTTCGGACGCCGTGCTTACCTCACCTCGAAACATCACGAACGAATCCGGTTGGTTCTGTTTGCTGTGCTGGGCTTCGTTCTCGGCTTCCTCACGATTCATTTCATCATGGACGTTGCGTACTTGCGAGGGGCGTTCTTGCTCTTGCCCACCCTCTACGGATGGACCCTTGCGATGGTGTTATTGGTGCTCGGGGGCCCGCCGACCCTGCGTTCACCCAGTGGTGAAGGTGTCTCTTGGCCCAAAACCGCCCACCTCTTGGGGGTTTTTTTTGCGGCTTGGTTGGTCATGCCGGGCATCCCTGCGCTTGTGGGCATGGCCCCGGCACCTCCCGATGCACCCCGAATTGGATACGGTTCAACCCCCGGGCCGTACGACACGGTTCAATTCTCCTCGCCCTACACCATGCCCGCCGAGGTCCTTGCGGTTCAAGGCGATCTCGAAGACGACGTCACGTTCAGCGTCCATCTCACCCTTCCTGACCTTCCCGAAGACACCCCGCTGACAACGGTCCCGCTGGCCGTCTTGCTCCACGGCTTTGGTTATCCCGACGTCAATGCGTACCAGACTTGGATTTCCCACCTAGCGGCCAAGGGCATGGCTGTGGCATTCCTGCAATACCCTTCGGATCTGAGGCCGGAAGGGCATGAAACCTTTGATGAGGTCTACGAAGCGGGCACCTCGAACTTCTTGCAACACACCTACCGGAACCTTTCGATACGGGCGGCGATGGACCATCTGGACGCCTTGGCGATGGGTGAAGATCGCGACCCCCGCATTGACAAAACCATTGGGGGCGTGATCATCGACCCTTCATCGCTCTGGGTGGGTGGTCACAGTTTGGGGGCGGCCTACACCTTCCTGAGTCTTGACGACGCCTTTGAGCGAGGATGGGGGGACCATGCATTGGTCGTCGCCCTTGAGGCCCCCGCAAGTCGGCCGATGCAGGACGCCTTGCAGCACGATTTCGCCCGGATTCCGGCCAATACGCTGGTCCAAATCGCCGTCGCCGAAGACGACATGAGCGTCGGGATGTGCCCCGGAGCCTTCCATCAGGCACAGTTTGGGACCCTTCCCGAAGAGCGAAACCAACTCATTGTGGTCCGTTCCGACAAATACGGGTTCCCTCGACTCGTGGCGAGCCACTACATGCAAACCGACCCCGCCCACGACCGGTTGTCCGATTGGGGCTTTTACCGTCGCATTGACGCTCAAGCGGATTACATCGTCGCCCAAGGCCGAAACGACACCTTCACGGCAGACTTTGCCTATCAATACATGACGGATGAAACGATGCTCACCGGGATGGGTCAATGGGAAGACGGGACGCCCGTCCTGCCTCTCCGGTTGATTCACGACGCCATCAACACCGATACAGCCTTCAAAACGTGCACCTGAGGAGATGAACAACGTGGGAGAACAGAGCATCGGGCAGGACATCAAAGCGCTTTGGAAGTACATTGGAGGCTCGGCCTTCCTCGCATCCATGTGTTGTTTTCCAAGCGTCGTGTTGGTGTTCTTCGGCCTTGCGAGCGTCTCCTCCGCCGCTGCGCTTTCCAACGACTTGTATTGGGGAACCAACGGGATGGGCTGGTTCCGTCCGTTGCTGTCCGCCGTAAGCGTGGTTTTGGTGCTCGTTGGGTTGACCCTCTATTTCCGAAGCGAAGGCATCTGCACGCTCGACCAGGCCAAGAAACAACGAACACGCATCGTCAACACCTCTCTGGTCGTGTTGATTTTGAGCACGCTGATCTATCTGGTGTTCAACTACGTCGTGTTAACCGAGGTGGGCATTGCCTTGGACCTGCCTTGGGAGAGCAGTCGCTTCTGGGAGTGATTACCGAGCGTTTCGTTGGGTGTTGCAACCCACGCCCCAATCGGGATTGGCGTTCATCGCCGCCTTGGTTTGGTCCAAGAGCACGTCCTCGGGCGTGCGTTCGGGGACTGGTTTTGGTCGAGAGGCGAGGGAAAAATGATACTCCTCGTCAGTCCAATATTCCAATTGGATTTTTGATTTTTCAATTGAAATCTGACTCCTATTGTTATCAATTGGAATTTGAATATCCCTCGGGTTGAGGTGCATCCCCAAACCCATCGCTTTCTGAACCGCTTCCTTCCCCGTCCACAACCGCATGGCCTGTTCAGGATGCAGCCGAAGTTGTTCAAGTTCCTCGCCTTTGGCGATGAGATCAAACGCGTTTTGAGCCAACGCACGCTCCAACGGTTCGAGGTCAATGCCGATGCATCGGCCAGCAGGACCCAACGCCACCACCGCCCTTCCGCCGCTGTGAGCGATGGAGATGGACGGCAACGGTGTACGCCGCCACGCACCTTGGATGAAGGCAAGTGACGGAGCACGCTGTTCGCTTCGCAGGACCTCCAGGGCGGACAAATCCCGCTCTCCGTGCGCCATCAGGGCTTGGCCGAGCAACCACCGTCCGGTCAAGTGTTCGTTGCGCCGTTTCTCGGTTGCAAACGTCGCCACCTCGCCGGCGTCTGCCAGCGGGACGTCGGCGAGAGCATGAGCGTGCACGGGACTTGCAAAGAGGCGGACGCCGGGCACGGGTGAACTCAATTCCGTCATGCCCGTCATGGACACCACCATCAGCGCTCGAGCGAGAACCGTTGGCCCTCTTCAACCGTGGCCATGGCCTTCAGTTTCAATCCCTTGAGGGAAAGCACGGGCGCGTCGTCCTCGCCGACGATCAACACATCGTGCTCGGTGACGCCGTCGTCGTGATGAGCCGTTTGCAAACTGCGGAGACGAAGGTGTTCGTCCGCTTCAGGAACGCGAAGCATGGTGGACCATGCGATGCCGACGGGAAGGCTGCTGTATCCAAGCGATTCCATGGCCACCAAACCGGCATTTTGGAAGCCGGCTTCGATGAGCATGGGCAGGGCTTCGAGCAGCACCGTCTCGCCGGCTTGCTCGTTAGCAAACTGATCGGTGGCCGGAAGTTGATGGCGCATCAGGGCCACGCCATCGATGCCGATGGCATTCTCGTCACCAAACCCAGCGAGCACGCCACCGTGAGATTGGAAGCGGGGCCCGTGGAAATATCGCGAATAGATGAACTCGGGGCCGTGGAGCAACACACCGCCCGGCGGCGTGCCGATCGTGGGCAACGCTTCGACTTCATGCTGCAAAAACGGCCGAAGGTCTTCCTGCTTGTTGACCAGACGAACCGTGGCCACGTGGTGTTCTCGCTCACCGAAACGCTCGCCTTTTGAGTTCGTCAAATCCGAAACCAAGCGGCAACGCACCCAGGTCATGTCGTCTTTGGAACGAAGATACTCAGCCTCGACACGCACCGTTATCGGTCCCTTGAGAAGTTTCACGGGGAGGCCGAACGCCACGTCCTCAAACCCTGCAAGGCAAGTGGTGGGGCGCAACAACAGGGCGTTTTGTGCAAACATCTCCAACGCCATCACGCCGGGGTGGTAAGGAACGCCTTCGATGGCGTGGTCGATGAGGAACGGATGGTCTTCAGTGGACAGCGTGCATTGCGAGACAAGACGCTCGTGTTCTTCCAGTTCAACCATCTTGTCAATGAACGGGAAACGGGACGGGTCCGCCATCAACTCCGACATCGGTGCAGGCAACTTCACCGGGGCTTCTCGGAAAGACGAGAATCGGTCCATCAGCCCGAGCGAGCCGCAGCCCAGAACGCGTCGCTTGCCGCCCTGCAACGCCTCGGCGACGAAGATGGCGACGCCGTCGTCCACCGCCAACGTCTCAATGCCCGCAGCGGCGAAAACCGCTTCGATGGACCCACGAGTCGCCATGCCGACGTCCCGCCAGCCGGTCCAACCGATGGCGACCCCCCGAGCTGAAGAGGTCGCGGTCAAACGGGCCATTTCAGCGTCAAGAATCGAGTTGGCCGCCGCATAATCGGTTTGCCCACCGTTGCCGAACCGTCCAGCGACGCTCGTGAAACAACACGCAAATTCAGGGACGTCCAATCCCGAGGCGTTCACGGCTCCCAGCAAAGCACGCCAGCCGTCAACCTTGACGCGGACCACACGATCAAAGACGTCGTAGCCTTTGTCAGCGACCAACTTGGAATCTTCCAAGCCCGCTCCGTGAACCACCCCGGTGATGGGGCGGCCCAACGAAGAGCCAAGGTCACGCAAACCGTCGGCGTCCATGACGTCCACGGACCGGTATTCAGCGGTGTTTCCGGTTTGCTGAATGGCGTGGAGCGTCCGGTAAACATCGCAACTTCGCGTGAAGGCCTGCCATGCTTTGTTCCATTCCACCATCGTTACTTTGCCTGAATCGCTCGCATCGACGAGGCGCTGTCGCAAAGCGTTCTTCTCTTCGGTCAATTGGGCTTCCGTCCAATCAATCCAAGATTCGGTTGATTCGATGAGCACCGAACGACCGAGCAAGACGAAATGCGCCCCGGCTTTCGGCGAAGCCTTCGCCACCCCGATGATGGACGCAGCCGTCACGCCCGAGCCTCCGCCCGAGACGAGCCACGTATCGGCCGCTGTCAGCGGTTTCACCTCGTCCACGACGTCTTCCGCAAAGGCGACGAGTGCCCATCGGCGACCGTCACGGTCCAGACCGACCTCAACCTCGCCGTCGAGACCGAACAAGTCGTGCTCAATGGCTTCAGCAGCGGCCGTTTCGTCCAATACCACGTCAGGATGCAAATCCAAGGCACGGCATCGCAAATCAGGGCGCTCAAACGCATAGGATTTCGTGATGCCGCTCGCAGCGCATTGAACGGCGTTGAACCGGTCGCCGATGTTTCCGTGGCGTCCGTCAAGGGCCGTGACCGAGGCGACAAGCCCCGGCTTTTCGGTTGAAAGATGCCCGCCCAACTCCTTGAGCAGTCCAAACCATCCGTGAGCGGCAAGGGCAACCTGCGAGGAAGGGTAGGTGTCCTCGCCCCATTGTTCAGAGGCGAGTTTTATTGGCGCCATGTGAACCAAGGCCGCCAAGGCGGTTTCGCTGAGTTCGCTGGCGATCCATTGGAGATGCTCGGGCTGTTCCGGGTCGGCCCTGAGGACCACCCTTCCGTTTTCTTCAAGCCGAGATGGGTCCCTGATTTTGCTTTCAAAACCAACGCGCACGGCCTTCAAACCTCTTGCCTCCATGCGTTGACAGAAGGCCTCGGCGATGCCCCAACCGTCATCGGAAACCACAACCGTTCCCGAAAGGGAAAGCGGGGATGGCACGCCCGGACAGGCTTCAACCTCAACCTGCCACCGACGGGTGCCCGTGGCCACCGACTCGGCAGGCGCCGATGCTGGGGCTTGGGCTGAGGCTGGTGAGGCTTCAGCGTTGGATTCCGCTTGGGTTGCCGCTGCATCACCGCCTTGCATCCTCACGATGTAGGCCGTGAAATGGTTGAGCGTTGGATGGTCGGCCAACACGAAGTCCTCGTCGACCGGCAAGGAGAAGCGTTCCCGAATCTCCCCCATGATCTCAGCTTGTTTCACCGTGTCAATGCCAAGTTCACCCTCGAGGTCCTGGTCCATCTCGATGAAATCCGCAGGATAGCCCGTGTGGTTGACCACCACTTCGACCAACACGGATTCAATCTCGTCGTGGCCGCCCGTCGCGACCGGAGCAGGGGATGAAGCGGGCGGAGCGGATTTGGGTTCAGCCATCGGTTGATCATTTGACGGGGAGGGCGGGGAAACGACGCTTGGAGCGGCCTTGGAGGCGCCTCCCTTCATCCCTTGGATGTACCCGATCATGTGGTTTAGCGTAGGGTGGTCCGCCAAGACAAAGTCTTCGTCGACCGGGAGCGAAAATCGGTCCCGAATGTCCGCCATGATCTCGGCTTGCTTCACCGTATCAATGCCCAATTCCCCTTCGAGGTCTTGGTCGAGTTCGATAAAGTCGGCCGGGTAACCGGTGTGATGAACGACCACCGAAACAACGGTTTCAACCATCGTAGCGTCGTCAACCGTCTCAACCGGGGGCGCAGATGGAGCGCTTTCGTTTGCTGGCTGCGGGGTGGCCTCAGGAAGGGTTACGGGAGACGTGGCGGCGGCAACGGGCGCCACAACAGGGGCGGCTTCGCCGCCGGTCATGCGCTGGATGTAGCCGATCATGTGGTTGAGGGTTGGATAATCGGCAAGAACGAAGTCTTCGTCGACAGGGAGGGAGAATCGTTCCCGGATGTCCGCCATGATCTCGGCTTGTTTCACCGTGTCGATGCCCAATTCGCCCTCAAGGTCCTGGTCCAGCTCAACGAAATCTGCCGGGTAACCGGTGTGGTGAACCACCACGTCCACGACCGTTGAAATCATGTCTGCATCGCCAACAACGGGCGCAGGAGGGGCCGGAGTTGGTGCGGGTGGCGTTGCCGGTGGTTCAGCCACCGAGGGCGCCGCGGGTTCGGTCGCCACGGGTGTTGAGGCGACGACCGGTTGCGCAGAGGGTTTTCCTTCCCACGCCTCGGTAGGGAGCCAAGCATCGCCTTGAACGCCGCCGTGCAAATTGTCGTCTCCGTTGACGTAGGCCACGAGTTTGTTTTGCAAGACCCGCATGACAACATCGTCCGTTCCGGCGAGTCCTCGGGCCCAAGCGAGCAACTTCCCACCGTCGATGCGGTCGCCTTCCACCGGCCATTTTCGCATCAGCGAGAGCGCTATTTGCGACCCAAAGCCGGCTGCAAAGCGAAGCCCATAGGTCACGTTTGGATAATCGCCACCGGTGGAGAGGTTCAAATCTCCCAATTCGGGGTCCTTCTCCTTGTGGTTGGCGATGGGGGGCAGCCGACCGGTCAAGAGACCGTAGAACATGCTCGCGTCTTCAATGCCCACCGCCATCGGATGGCCGGTGAATCCTTTCGTGTTGGCAATGACCAGTTTGTTCGTTGAGTCGCCAAAGGTTTCCCGCAGAGCCCGCACTTCCGATTGGGCCGAGCCCCCTCTCGCTGGCGTGTAGGTTTCGTGGGAGTAGAACACGGTGTTGGGGGCGATTTGGTGCCGGTCAAAGCCCCAGCGCCGCTCCATGCTCGTAATGAACTCGTTCACGACCTGCCCGACGTGTTCAACGTCAAGCCGGGTGCCGTGGTAGGCCGAATTTGCCGTGGTTGAACCGAGGAATTCGGCGATCGGCTGGACGCCTCTTTGCTGGGCTTCCGAATGCCGTTCCACGACGAACGCAGCGGCGCCCATCCCCAAAATCAGCCCGTTGCGTCTACGGTCAAAGGGCAGTGCGGTTTCTTCAACGACGTTGTTGGTCGCGGCGGCGCCCGACGCGGCAAAGCCACCGGCAATCCATTCCCAGAGATCGTCTCCCGTCACATCGTCACCGCTGATGATGACCACGCGGTCGACACGGCCCGCATCAAGCCAATCCTCGGCGACGCCAAAGGCGGCGGTGGCCGAAGCACAAGCGAGGTTGATCGTGGTGTTGGGGCCTCGAATACCGGTGTACTGAGCGAATTGGGAATGGCCCATGTTCAGCGTTTGGAAGAGGTAGCGCCGGTCAAAGCGTCCCTCGCCGTCATCCCCGTTGGATTTCGCATGTTTTGAGGCCATTTGGAGGCCCGGGAAACAGGAGGAGAAGACGATCCCCGTTCGCTCTCGCTGGATTTGAGGCACCTGCCAGTTCCGAATCAGCCTCAGCCCGCCCTTTCCGACCTGCTCCACCGGCGTGAGCGGAATACCAGCATCACGCAGAGCAAGGAGGCCTGCGGCCACGGACAGTTGGGTGCTGATGTCCCAAGCGACAATCGCTTTGGGGTCGATGCCAAACTCGTCGGCGAGGTCAAAGGCCCCTTTGAGACCGGCAAGTTGCGGGATATCGCCAAACACGGTGGCTTGGTCCATGTTCACCGAGCCGTCACGTCCTTTGATCAGCCGAACGATGTTCTTGTCGAGCAGGCGTTGTTTGTATTCATCCGAGACTTCGCTAATGCAGGTCTCGCCGCGAACAAGCTTCTCAAACGCATCCTCTGAAAACACCCGGTCCATTCCCGGCAGGCCCAACGAGACGCCCGTCACGACGTAGGGGTCTTGGTCCCGGCGTGAAGCGGTTTGAAGCGCGCCAACCGTGTGAACGGGGACGTTCATTGGAGACGAAGGAGCGGTGACGGAAGCCATCGGGCGCCACGTTGCAGGAGGGCGGCGAACCCAACGTTCGAAATCGCCAGCCGTCACCGCGGCATAGCCGTCGACTTCGGGGTCAGTCGTCGCTTCCGAAGCGAGCGTTGCGGCAACCTGTTGCACTTGCGCAGGCGTCAAACCCAACCCGTCAACAAGAGCCACATGACCGTGACAGAACGATGCTGGATACCCGCTAAAGGCGGCGATGCGGTCACCGACGTAGCCTCGTATCGCTCGACCAAGAGCGGCCTCGTCGTTGGAGGGGGGTGCCATCACGGCTGAATTCGCAGGCACTGACGGCGCAGGCGAGCCGCTTCCGGGCAGCGGACGGGCACGCACACGGAGTGCTTCGAGTTCTGCTGTGGTCGAAGAAGCGACCAAACCGGCGCCCCCTTGGGCTTCGATTGGACCGGCCTTGAAGGCGTCTTGGAGGGAAGGGGAGTCGAGAGCAGGCCATTCGGGTGGGCGGCCGGCCAACGCAAGGGCCCCGATGGCCGTGAAAAACGAAGCGATTCCGCCCTGTTTGGGATGATTGGTCATGACGGGAACGTGCGGTTTGCCTT
>Ga0222715_10005376_pt1 | contig 10924 bp, 7 predicted proteins | sample C33_9DmetaG_FD_165056 | JGI IMG/M metagenome (GOLD analysis project Ga0222715, IMG submission 165056) | Estuarine water microbial communities from San Francisco Bay, California, United States - C33_9D | ecosystem: Environmental > Aquatic > Marine > Unclassified | place: USA: California... | reverse complement strand
AGACCGGCGAACGCTTGGGCAACTTGATTGCTTGGGCAAAAGCTCAGGCTCAACCAAGCCCCCAATCAGAAGGCAACCCAGAACGACTCGCTTATCTGGACCAAGTGGCTCAAAGGTATGGCGTTGTAGAAGAAGTCGACGCCGCATCGCAAAGTCCAGAGCGCATGGAGCAGGCAGCAGAAACTGCGCGGCTATCTCCAGGGTATATCGAGCAGTTCTATATTCAGCTACCTCGCCTAGCCGGAGGTCCTGTAGGGCCAGATGTCCGTGTATCTCGTCCAACCGCCGGAACAAGGACAGAAGAAGCAGGTCCTGGACTTGATAGGCCTGAACCTGTTGTTCAGGGCATGGAAGTTGATCAGCAGTCCATTAACGACATGAGTCAAGATGAGCTGATCCAATACTTCAATGACTTCCTCGACGCAAAGGTGGAAGAAATATCGGACCCCAAAGTATTGGGCGATGTTCTGCGCACTGCTGAAAAAGCGTACAAACAAAACAACCTACCAGAGGCGATGCGGCAGCAGATGTTTATGCCTGCGGCAAAGCGACTGCTTGAACTTCGTGGGTACAACGCCAAAGAAGCAGAGCTTGTACTAAATACACAGAAAGTATTTACCGCAACTCCGTTTGTAACTAAAGCCGTCAAACCAACAAACGAAGAAGCTGCTGAAGTACGCGCGGCAGTTGCTGAGCGTCTAGCGAAAAATAACATACAAGTATCTAGAGCGGGCATTGCTGTCAAGCCAGCCTCCGCTAGAGCGAATACACTCGCCCGTATATTTGGCATAAAAGCTTTAACCTACTCTATCCCTGGAGGCGAAGGCAAGTTTGCCAAAGGCCAGTCATTTGGCCCTGGTGTTGTAGCGATTAATGCAAGCATTAACACTCAAGAAGAAGAGATGTTCGTGCTTTCGCATGAGATATTGCACTCGTTAAAGACGAAGTACCCTTCTCAATACGCTCAGCTTATTAATGAAATTGACGTCCTTCTTAGCCAAGACGCTCCTGGTGAGTATCAAAACACTAGAGAGCGGCTTGTAAACATTGGATATAAATTTGAAGACACCTCAGAAGAGGTTGTCGCCGACATTACTGGATTTTTGTTTACGCAGGAAAGTTTCTGGAACGGCTTAGCCGCTCGAAACACTCCGCTAGTAGACCGGATACTTAATGTCTTGTCTGGCATTATCGAGTCTATTCGTGCGTTCATTGACTCAAATCAAAATGAGCGCGCTCGTATTGCCAAGTCTTTGCTTAGCCAAGCCCAAGGCGTCGAAAGCTTGGTGTCTAACGCAATTGAAACAACCCTTCGTCAACTGGAAGCGGAGCGTATCGGTGGAGTGCAAACGTCCGCTCAAGTACAGGCCGGGCTTCCATCGCAAGATATTCAGATTGGTTCGGTAACCTTAACCGGGCGGTCTCCTTTCTTGGCAAAAGACCAAGCCAAAGCTGACAAAGCTAATAAGTTTATTGGTCGCGGCTCTAGCAACAGCTCAACCAATCAATATGCTCAAGACTTTGGCGCTGCCGCTAATAGCGGCGAGTACACAAGTAATGATGTTGTATTTATTTCTGCAGAAGGCAATCGCAGAGGTCGGATTGATCCAAACTTTACGGAGATACTTCTTGCCATTGAGGCTGGCGCTACCATCATTACTGATGACATAGCCAACCGAGAGCGTCCGTACAATATTGGCGAGCGTGATGTAGCCAAATTCTTGGAAAACAATGGTTACGGCGAATCAGCGCCCGGAACTTGGACTCCAAAGCCTCAAGTACAGGCTAGAGTCCCTTCTATTGACTACAGGCAAACACAAGAAGGCGTTACCGTTGCTGGCCCAGATGAGGCCTCAAGGGTGCCGCTCCCAAAACCAATTCGTTCTCAAGAGCCAGTTCGAGCGCAGCGAGAAGAAGAAGAGCCGACCACTTCGGTCGTTGGAATTGGAGCATCGTCAGAGCTTAGAAAAAGAATAGATGACGCTAGAGTCGCGGCGCAAAAGCTAGAGGCAGAAGTTGAGGCTGCTGGCGGTAAAGAAGCTTTCTTGCAATCGCTATCAAACAAAGAGCTACCCCGACCAGTACTTGGCAAGACTAGACTGTACGAGCTTCCTGTTGGCGACCGGCTGGCCGCTATTGCGGTTTCAAGAGAAGACATACCGGCTCAAGCTCAAAAAGAACGAATCGCAGAGATAAGGGCGGCGGGTGAAAAGCTAACAACTGATAAGATTGTTGAGCCGTCTATTGAAATTATTCGCTCAAGCCTGAAGAAAAGAATTGACTCAGTTCTTTCTGACCCGGCCTTTCAAGATAAAAAAGACCCGCAAGTCAAGGCCCTTGAAAAAGAGCTCCGCGCTCTTGAAAAGCAAAACCAGCAGGCCGAATTTTCTATTAGAAGCTTGTTGCAAAACATGCTTGCCACTTATATTAAAGACAACCCAGAGGCAACGCAGCAAGAAATATCTAATGCTTATGCGGGCATGGTTGATCAGCAAAACAAAATAATTGTTGGTAGGATAAATGCAAGCATTGATAGCGCAATAAAAATTTCGCCGGCAGAGCGATCTGCTATGAGCGCTATTCAATACATTAATAAACAGCTTGCGGAAATCCAGGCAAAGATAAAAGAAGAGCGCCAAGGAGGCCGAGGCGGGGAAGAGCGAGGCGACCGCGCCAAAGTTCGTAGTGATGTTGAATACCTGTTTGAAGACGGCAAAGCCCCGGAGGACCCGTTAATTGGCGACCTAGAAAAGAGAGCAAAAGAACTTCAAGAAGAAAAGCAACAGGTAAATATCCGTCGCGCTCAAGCTATTTATAGATCAGCGGTTTTGAATCCGGGTGGCATCATCAAAAAAATTGCCGCCTTAAAGAAGCTGCCTGACTTCCAGCTTGACCGCCCTATATTTGAAAACATTAATGGAATTATTAGCGTAGCTGAGTCTATGCTTGTTGAGGGAAGGTCTATTCAAAATGCTTTGGCCAGCGAAGAGCCTGGAACAATGGGCTTTAGTAATGCGTTGAGCCAAGCTAATGATTTTTTGAGCAGGCTTGGAGTTTCTCGCAAGCCAGAAAAAGATACACAAGAAGGGGCTCAAGAAGATACGGAAGAAACGCAGACAGGCGTAGACCAAGAAATCATTCAGCCTCCAGAAGTGTTTGTTGACGAGCAAGCGTCATCGTACATTGCCGATAGAGACGCAATTGAGGGAGCAGAACAGGTAAGGTCATTAAGAAATGTAGAGTCTCAAATAATTGAGTCACTGTCAAGTGTTGCTGACCTTGAGGGTGTTAATGTAACTCCGATTCAAGACTTGTTTTTCTCTGTACCTGAACTAACCGAGCCAACTCAAGAGCAGGCCGAGCTTCCAATTCAAGAGTCGCCAGAGCAGATTGAACTTGATCGCCGCAGAACTGCAGAAAAGCTAGTTCAAGATGCAATAAACAACAGGCTAAATAGCGAAGATATATTAAAAGCTTTTGCCGAAGGCGTAAGCAACAATGATTTTGGCGTAAAAGAAATACATGACGCAGCCAAAAAATTTGGTCTTCTGAAAGGTAGCCTCAAAGACTCATCCGCAAACTTGCTTTCGCAAAAGTTTTTCCAGACAAACTACGAAAACTTTTTGTCCGAGCGTGGCAACACGTTCTTGGCCAAGCAAGAGTGGATGACTTCGCTTGATCAGTTTGTTACCAAGTGGTCTGATAACTCGGATGTAATGCAAAACGTCAAGAAAAATATTGGCGAAGATGCATGGTCTGCATATGGCGAGTGGGTAAAAGAGCGCAAAAGCTTTTTGCCTGGAGCAAGACAAGAGCAGTTCACCATTCTTGGTAAGAACTACAACACCCTTGCAATGGCTTTCCCGAGGGCCTTGTTCAATCGTTATACATTAAACGAAATAGGTAACCTTGGCTCAATCAAAGAAGATGCTAGACGCATACCTCTGATTAATATGGTAAGCGACCCAGAGGCCGCGTACTTTAATGACATCGTTGCGGCTATTGAGTTGCGGCCAGACCTTGAGCCTCAGTTCAAAGAGCTACTTGGCGAGGCCGCATGGGAGCGCGTCACAAGAAAGCTTGACCAAAACACTAGGGTAAGCGTACAAAAAGCATACCGCATGGCTAGAGACCCATTGATCCAGTTTATTCAAACTGCGAACATGTCTCAAAGCATGTACCTAAGTTTCTCTAACGCAATCAATCATGCGTCTGTGGCGGACTTTCCGTCTATACAGCATGCAATGAATGAGATAACGGAGATATTTAATCGTGAGCGCAAGGCTGGGCGAGACCCATTCGCGCCTGTCGCTGAGCTGATAAAAGAGTTTAACAAGAACTTTTCTAATCAGTCTGTTGAGCTTCCAGAAAAAGACATGATGTTTAACGTCGTGTCGCCAGAATCAATTAGTGAGTTTGGCGATGAGATAGTTGAAGCAGCGTCTGACGCTGAAGGCCCTGAAAGTATTACCGACGCACTTAGTCAGCTTCGAAAATTCAGAACAAGTATTGGCGGGTTCAAGGGGGCGCTCAACCAACTTACCGTTCACTCTATTGTTCTGGAGAAACTTGCTGGTACAAAGCTTATGCCTGCGGTTGAGGTTTACTCAAACCCAGCTCAGTTGCCAGAAGAGGTGTATGAACGGCTGAAAGCAGAGTTTTCTGCTGATGTTGGTATGCGTGGTTTGTTTGATGGACAGACAGGACGTATTTACATCTTCTCGGATAACGTCTCAAGCGAGGCGGAGGTAGAAGAGGTACTGTTCCACGAAGCTTATGGTCACTATGGACTGCGGGCTTTATTTGGCGACAAGCTAGACGCTAACCTTAACTCCATTTATTCGACCAATAAGATGGTTCGTGAGCTTGCTGACAAGCGCATGAAAGACGACGGGCTATCCAAGCTTGAAGCTGTGGATGAGGTCATCGCTGACATGGCTGGCGAGTTCCACAACCATCCAGAAATCTGGGTCAGGCTCAAAGGTGCCATGGTCCGCCTGCTTCGCTCATTGGGTTGGGAGTCTCTTGCTGATAAGTTTGAGAACGCCGATCAATATGAGTTATCTTATATCTTATATAAGAGCAAAGAGTACGCCCGAGAAGGCAAAGGCGCACCAGTAATGAGCGGCGGCTTGCGCCTATCAGCCAACAGAACCGTCATTGAAATGAACGTAATCCGTGGCAAGGTTATGCATGCCTTCGCCCGATACAACCCGCTTACAGAAACATGGGTTGTCACGACGGCTCAAAGCAGAGGAGGGGACGTAAGGACTGACCCAACAAACTATCAGACCGTCGAAGATGAGGCTGCAGCCAGAGCTATTTTGAATAACTTCGGCAAGGTAACTTCTCGTAGCTGGTCTCCCAAGTACCGTCAGTACCGCATCACCTCAGACCTGACCAAGGTAGATGACGCACTAACCAACCCAACTCTGCTTGGCAGTAAGACGCTTGGCAAATGGGGCCGCAATGCTAGGCTTGTAATACAAAACCGTTACTTGCCAATCATGCATTATGTCAACTACCTGAAGTCTGTTGGCAAGATGACCGACTCGGCAAACGTGTATGACGCCATTCTGTTGTACTCTGGTCGAGTGGGCGCTAAGGTGGAAGACTTCGACCGACAAGTTAGAGACAAACTGAACCCCATACTTGAGTCTATCTTTGCCAAAGGCGGCACTCGCGCAGATGTTGATGACTTCTTGATTGCATTACACGCTAAAGAACGTAACGATGCCATCATGAAAATAGACCCAGGCAACGAGGCTGGATCTGGCATATCCAGTGAAGATGCCGCCGAAGCTTTAGAGGCCTTCAAGTCTCAGCCCTACTATAGCGACTTGCTAAAAGTTAGAGATTTTATGCAAGAGCTATCAAAGAACAAGGTGCGCGAGATGCTGGCTAGCGGTTTGATTGATGTCAACACCGCGATTAAACTGGATCAATACAAAAATTATGTGAGCCTGTATGGCAACATGATTACCAATAAAGATGGGTCTCGCACCCCTCTTGAGGACATTGACTTTGACCAGTTTAAGAACACCCCAATGGAGGGAAGAAGCTTTAACGTTGCGGGGCGAGATGCCCGCAGAGCGACCGGGCGCTTTACTGAAGCTGACAATGCGCTGGCAAACACCCTGATGTCATATGCGTCTGTGCTTATCCGTTCGGAAAAGAACAGAGTCGCAAACCACATGCTTGAAATGGCTGAAGCCTACATGGACCCAGCCGACGTTACTGTTCAGACAGTTGATCAATACCAAACGATTGACCGCTCTGGCTCTGTAACAATGGTAGACAAGCAGTTTAGCACCAGAGACCGCGATGTATTTGTGGCTAAGCGCAATGGCCGCATGTATACCATGAAGTTCTCCAAGACTGGCAAGGGTTCTTTTGTCGAGTCGCTAAGTCCCATGTTCTATGGACAAGACCCTTCCGTGTTTGACTGGTTCGGCAAGTGGAACAACCTGTTTAGCCGACTGGTTACCACGTACAACCCTGCGTTTGTGTTGAAGAACGGACTGCGCGATGTGCAAACCGCATACTTCAACGCTGCTCAAGACCCAAGAATTGGGCACAAAGGCGCGGCCAAAATGTTGCGTGGCATGACCAAAGCTATGGGGGTTGCTCTACGCTACGAGTTATCAAATGGCGGACCAAAAGCCAAATCACTTGCTGCAAAACTAAGCCCTGCGGACAAAGAGTGGCTGACCTATTTGGAAGAGCTTCGCGCAGAAGGTGGGCTTACTTTCTTCTTGGAACGTAAGAGCGCAGAAGCCGGGCTGAAAGAGCTTGAGGCTTTGATGCAGCCGAAGAAGATGGCGCCAATGAACTTCATCAAGAACGTTACTGGCGCTCTTGAGTACATGTCTTTGCCAACGGAAATTGGCCCAAGGCTATCTGCATATAAGACACTTCGCGAGATGGGCTGGTCCAAAAAAGACGCAGCTATTTACGCGAAAGAGCTAACCGTAAACTTCAACATGAAGGGTACGCAAAGGGCTTTGTCTAACTTCTATGTGTTCTTTAACCCAGCTATTCAGGGCGGCGAAAGGATACTAAGAGACGTTGTTGATGGCAAGCCAGGAGCAAAGCTGCGGCTAGCAATTGTTGGCGGACAATGGATGATTCTTGGCTCCGTCCTTAACGTGCTCGCCCGAGCATTCGGCGATGACGAAGATGATGGTGATGGCGATCCAAAGAGGGGTATGCTTGACAGACTCCCGCAATGGAAGCGTAACACTTCAATGGTGTTATTCCCCAACGATGTGTTCACCCCTGCTGTGCCAATCGCTTATGGGTATAACGGATTTTACGCAATAGGTAATAACATCGCGGACATCTTGCTTGGGAAGATACCTCCGGGCGAAGGCTTGAAGAGGTCAGCTTCCGCCATGCTTGATGCATACTCGCCAATTGGAACTGGCGTAGACACAGAAGGCCTGTCATTTGTTGTAAACACTTTGACTCCGACTGCCGTTACCCCAGCCATTCAGTTGATGACAAATGAAAACAGGTTTGGCGCGCCAATCAATCAAAGCAGTTTGTATGGCACCAAGAAGTCGGACTCATGGACGAACTTCAGGTCGGCTAACCCACTGACAACTGACGTTACTCGTTGGCTGAATGATGTTACCGGAGGTAACAAATATAAGCCAGGGTTAATAGATGTAAGCTCAGGCACAGTTGACCACCTGATGTCAAGCTATCTGCCCGGCGTTATCTCCGATGTGTACAAAGGCACTGGTTTAATAACCCGGATCTCAAGAGGAGAGGACGTTGCCGGTAGAGCAGCGATACCCATTTTAGATTCGTTCAGGGCTAAAGACCCAGACGGGTTTGATGCTGGTGCCTTTAGGCGTATTAGGGAGTTTGCTCAAAACATTGAGGCCCAAGTTAAAAACGCCACAACCAAAGAAGAGGTTCAAGCTCCATTTAAGGAGTACCCCGGAGTTGGCGGGTTAATCGACGCAGTAAAAATTGCGGACAAAAATCTACGGTCTTTGGCGTCAGAACTCAATGCAGTTGAGAACCATCCCAACGCCACACAAGAGTTCAAGACTAAGATACTAAACAGAATGCGCGAGCTACAAAAGTATCACTACGCGCAGACTGTTAATATCGCAATCAAACTTGGGTTTGATAATCAGGTGTACGACTTCTAGTCTTTCGTGTACACGTTCATGGCAAGCTGGCCTTTCATGATCGTATCCCTAGCGGACTGACATCCGTTAAGTATGCGTTCAATGTGAGGCTCTAGCTTCGCCATGACCTCTTTGGTCTTGCCCTCTTTGTGCAGGTCAAGAAGCTCATCAATCGGCACACCGGTCCAGTCATCAAGTGCGGCCATAGCCTTCATGTATGGCGACGTCACCAAGTCGATATGCAGTCTATTAATATAAGCGTGAAACCCAAGAGCCTCCACGTAAGCCTTCATTAGAGACTCTGCCCCCAGGTCTGCAGCCTCTTTGAGAGCTTGGTCTTTAGCGGCCTTTGCTTCTTTAAAAGCTCTATCATAAAAGTCTGTGATGTTCATTCGCTATCTCCTGCAAAGTTAAAGATACTTGAAACGCCGTCAAAGGATGACTGTCGTTTCTTCCCCCTCTTTCTGCCAAACCCATTAGGCAATTTTTTTGGTTGATATATGTACTCTTGCGTGGAAAACTTGTTTCCACATTCGCAACTATATCTCCTGTAGTGCGATCCGTCAAGCCTTGGCCTGTTCTCTTTTATGAACGCTTTTTTCCCGCACTCTTGACACTTCAATTTTTGCTCTCCTTTATTTTTAAATATATTTGACATCTTAGCCGCGCTTGCAATAGCTTTTTTTTTGGCTTTGTGCCTTGCGCTTCTTTCCGCAGATGTAGACAGCGGCCTTGGCACATTATCTTTGTTACCAAGCGACCATAGCTTTACCTCTTTGGTGCCCCTCGCGCTTTTAGCCCAGCCAGATACATATACTATCTTTGCCTTTTTGAACATTGCTATATATCTTAATACGGTATGCTCAGAAAGCCCAGAGTAAGCAGCAAGATTTTTTGTTGACGCTGACTTAAATAGCAAGCACTGAATAAACCTTGCGATGGATTCTTGGCGTCTCTTGCCCTCAGTGTAAACTCTATTTTTTTTGCCACTGTTTATTGCAGTCATCAATTAACTCCGGGTAACTTTTAAACCATTTTGGTTTTTTTCTTTCGTCAATAAGTATTGACTCGGCTAACTTAGCCCACTCTCTAGCCACATCATTTCCGTGCTTGGCTCTCCACTTGCCATACATCGCCTTGCGCTTTTCCAAATAGACATCACTTTTGTTGCCTGGCGATATAGCAAGCAGCATTTCAACGTGGAATTGGAGCCTGTCCCTATGAGCTTGAGCGTCTTTGTACCATCTCTCCTCGCGTTCTTTATTGGACTCGGCATCTGGCTTTGCGACATTCTCATAGTTCGCAGGACTCCATCCACAACACTCTTTTTTATTTATAGTCATCGCCCTTCTTAGACAGAGTTTCTTCAAGCACGTCAACTTTGGATCTAAGTTGAAGAACTTGCTCTTCAAGAAACTTTATCTTTGAGTCACGGTCAGAAAGCTTATGAACTAAGCTTGTCGCCGTACCCAATACGGTAGACAACTCTGCGGCCCATTGCTCTTCGCTTTTCAGCGCATTGAATGAACGCTCCATCATTTCGTTCATCTTTTTCATTTGCTCATACATATTACATCTCCTCTTCGTCTTCTTCAAACTGGCTTAAGTCACCAAAGAAAACAACAAAACGCAACAGAAATAAGTCAAGCACAAAAGCGTGTGGGTCTCCCTCATCTGGAGCGTCGATAAGCTCAAACCCAACAATGAGCCCTTGAATTAAATTAAGACGTAAGATAAATAAAGGTTTAGGACGAGCCATTCTAGTTACTTTCAAAGTCATCTGAATTAAAGTAAAGGTTCGTCTCCGCGCTTAAATCATCCCAGTCATCATCTGCTTCAAGCAAAACTTCTCTGCTAGCGAGCTTTTTCTGTTTGACACTTGGCGCTTTTACCTTTGGCGTATTAGAGGGACAGGCTTCAGGCTCGACCCTCTCACCAACAAAGTGATGAAGCTGCTCTTCTGTGACAAAACGCTTTGCACATTCCAGGCACTCGCGCCTTCGACGTATAAAGTTTCTGTCTGTGAAGTGCTTTGTGTAGACAACCTTTGTGTCGCCGCCACAAGAACAATTCATTAAAAAGCCTCCGCCTCTTTCGCTTGTGTTTCTTTCTCTTTATTGGGGTACATGAAATGATATTGCTCACGAATCCATGAGTCAATATCATCCGCTTTAAATCGGTATGAACGCCCAATACGCGCAGCAGGCAAAGCGCCATCTCGAACAAGCTTGCGCACAGTATGCATGGACAAGCCCACGTAGGATGCGACCTGACGAACATCCATTAGTTTTACATCGCTCATTGAATTTCCTCGCAGTGTTTGACAATAAACTCTTTTAAAAAGACGGCGCCATCTGAGTCCATGTCATCCACATATTTAACAAAAACTTCTGAAGCTCCGGGGTCTTCGGTGACTACCGCCACCCTACCACTCGGCATCAGAAACCTCTTCGCCGTCATTACTCCCAGTCCACTGAGGGCAGAAGGGAGCCACCTCACAGTACTTCTCGCAGCGTCTGAATGTACCCTTCCGTTCTTCGAGGACCATCCCTTCGGGTATGTCTCCTGCATCTTCCTTAGATGTATAGATTTTGACTGCACGTTTAAGACCTTTCTTCTTTAGCGCATAAGTCGTTTGGCTATACCACCTGTCTTCATCGGTACAATCTATTTGCTCGCCAGCCTCCGCCCTTTGATGCAGGGCGATACGCTCTTCGATATACCTTTCTGTTTCTTGTATGTCCCATACTGGTATATCTATGGCTGCGTTCGGCACCTGT
>Ga0222715_10005373_pt1 | contig 10926 bp, 9 predicted proteins | sample C33_9DmetaG_FD_165056 | JGI IMG/M metagenome (GOLD analysis project Ga0222715, IMG submission 165056) | Estuarine water microbial communities from San Francisco Bay, California, United States - C33_9D | ecosystem: Environmental > Aquatic > Marine > Unclassified | place: USA: California... | reverse complement strand
TTTCTTTTCCTTTAACTGGCACTAAAAGAACATATTCAAATTTAAATGCTGGTCCATATGAATAACCTTTTGCTTTTCCCACAACATCTCCAGCAGTACCCTCATAATTGTTTTCATCAATTTTAGTTATTTGCCATTGTCTATTTTGAATTTCACCATCATCCCAATTAAATTTTTCATCAAGAATTAATTGGTTTCCATCCCATTTGCCATTTAAGTCTGCTGAAAATTGTCTAGTAACTTTACCAGATCTATTTTGAAGAACTCCCCAAGCTTTAACATTACCTGATAGGTATTCTTCAATAATTAATCTTGGTTCTTTACCCTTAAAATCTTCTGGTTTCATAGAACTATTTTTTGAACAACTTGTAATCAAGATTAGAGATGTTATCAATAAAATAGATCTTAAAAATTTTATCTTACGCATAGTTTGTATTTCCTTTATTTATTTTGAATTGAAAATTGAATTAAATCAATATTTTTTGATTTAAAGCCTGCCTCACAATAACACAAGTAAAATTCCCACATTCTCTTGAACGTTAAATCAAATCCTTGATTTTTTATTAAATCCCATTTTTTGTTAAATTCCTTTCGCCATATCGATAACGTATTAGAATAATGATCAGCATAAGACTCGTAAGAACTTATGGTTAAACCATTATCAGAAACATATTTATTAATGCTATTCTTGTTAGGAAGAAACCCACCTGGGAAAATATATTTTTGAATAAAATCTTCTTTATTTTTGTATCTATCGAACAAAGTATCATCAATAGTAATGGCTTGAATAGCAGCTCTACCATTATTTGATAAATTATTTTTTATAGTCTTAAAATAACTTTCTAGATAATTTTGTCCTACCGCTTCAATCATTTCAATAGATGCTATTGAATTATATTTGTCTTTCAAATCTCTATAATCTTTGATTTCAATATTGACCTTTTCATTCAAACCACATTTATAAATTCTCTCTTTAGCGTATTCAAATTGCTTTTTTGAAATTGTAATACAATCAAGCTTTACATCATATTTTTTTCCAAGGTATTCAGCAAAGCCTCCCCATCCACATCCTATTTCTAAAACTTTATCACCACTGCTAGGTTTTATTAAATCAATTAATTTTTGATATTTATTATTTTGTGCATCTGATAAATCTTTATTTTTCTCATCAAAGATTGCACTTGAATAAGTTAATGTTTTATCAAGCCAAAGAGAGAAAAATTCATTTCCTAAATCATAGTGTTTTGCTATATTTGATTTACTTCTATTTTTTGTATTTTTAATAAACATTCTCCTAAAAAAATTAATCAATGGTAGATCAAGCAAACCAGAAAATTTATGTATTTGTTTTATATTTCTAGCCGTTACTTCTATGAGGTCAGATAAATTTTGAGTTTCAAATTCATTTTTCATATATGACTCAGCAAAACCCACACTTCCTCCTTTAATTAGATTAAAAGTGAAATTAGGTTTTTTTATCTCAAGATTTGCTTTCAATGTATCGTTTGGATTACCAAACTTTAATAATTCACCGTTATGGCTGATGATTTCTAAATATCCAAATTCTATATTTTTTAGAGTATTAAAAACAATTTTATCTGATATTTTATATATATTCATTAATTTTCCAAAGTAACATTATTTTTAATTTTAATTTTTTTTTTGATAAATTTAATTCTTTTTGACCATAGTTTAAACGCTTCAAAGTGTATCGCTGAAATAATCTTAAAAGTCATCAAAGGGTGTTTTAGATAGGATTTAATTAACTCTCTTGTGTTGAAATCAACTCTTTTCCCATCTTGAGAAGCATATAGTATTTTTTCATTTATTTGATATTGATCAATTATTACAGAAATTTTTTCACCGGGTTTAAGAATTCTAAAAAAATACTTACAGTTCATTTCAATAAAGGGTGAAACATGAAATTTTTTAGAGCAATTATGCTGATAAAGATTTTCATCTTTATCAATTTTAAAGATATATGTATGTTGCTCTCCAAAAGTATTTTTAACCTCATATAAAACACATATTAGTTTTTCACTTTGATCATAAACATAAAAGACACTAAGAGGGTTAAATACATAGCCTAAAATTCTTGGATAACACAATAATTTTACTTTTATATTTTCAGAATTAATTTTATTTTCATTCAAATTTTTTTTAACCCATTCTAATAATGATGAGTGATCCCTATTTCCATGATCTTTCTCGTAAAAGCTTATCAAATTGAATTTATTATATGAAAAAAAAGTTATAGTTTTATCCAAATAGTTCAATTCGGATAAATCAATTAATAGAGAAAACACCCTATATTTGAAAAAATGTGTTTTAGGTTTGAATCTTTTATGAACTACTGTTCCATTATAAATTGAGCTAGTCATTTAAGTTTTTAAGCATTTCAATAGATGACTTTATTCCATCTTCATGAAATCCATAACCAAAATAACTCCCACAAAAAAGTATATTTCTTTTATTTTGTAATTTTTTTAGTTCATTTTGATGATCTAAAGCAGTCTGATCAAAATATGGATGGGTAAATTTAACTATTTTTAATATTTTTGATTGATCAATTTTAAAATAAGGATTTAAGGTTAAAAATATATTTTCCTTACATTTTAAATTTTGCAATAAGTTTAGCCAATAAGTTATTGAGTTTTTTTCAATATTGTCTTTGCTCATCAAAGAATTCCAAGAACACCATGCATTTTTATTTTTTGGCATCACTTTTTCATCGGTATGGATATAAGCCAAATTTTCTTTATAACTAAAATTTGATAATATACTTTTTTCAAGAGCTGATGGATCTTCAATAATTGAAAGTGCTTCATCTGCATGAGTGGCTAATATTACTTTGTCATAATTAAAAAATTCATTATCTCCACCATAATATAAGTCTATGCCCGAAAGTTTTGATTTAATTTTTTTTATAGGATAATTTTTAAAATGTTCTCCGCTTAATTTTGAAAGAATATTTTGAACATAATTTCTACTTCTATTTGAAACTGTATACCACTGTGGTCTATTCTTTAGTTTAAATAAACCATGATTTTGAAAAAAATTTATAAAAAAATTGAGTGGCATTTTACTAGCTTCATATGGTGGCATTGACCATATTGCTGAAACCATAGGTATTAAATGATAATTAATGAATTCATTTGATAATTTATTTTTTTGTAAATACTCACCTAATGTTACTGATTGATTAAAATTTTTTAACTCATCACATTTTTTATAGAAATTAATAATATCAAAAAACATTCTTAAAAATTTAATATTAAGTAAATTAAGTTTATTTGAAAAAATACCATTCAAACCCTTTCCGCAGTATTCAAAATTAGTATTTTCTACTGAAACAGAAAATGACATGTCGCTTTTTTCGATTGGGATTTTATTTTCTTCAAAAAAATTAATTAAATTTGGATATGTTTTAAAGTTAAAAACAATAAAACCTATATCGACTGGTATTTTTTTGGAGCTAAAATTTAGATCAATTGTGTAGGAATGACCTCCAAAATGATCTTCTTTTTCAAAAAGGTCAACATGATGTTTTTTTGATAAGTAATATGCTGCACTTAAACCTGATATTCCTGATCCAACAACAGCTATTTTCATTTTACAAAAAATTTATGCTGCTGAGTCTTCGTATTCATCCATTGATGGACAAGTACAAAATAAATTTTTATCTCCGTAAACATTATCTACTCTTCCCACCGGAGGCCAATATTTTACTGTCTTTAAAATTTCAGATGGATACGCAGCCTCTTCTCTTTCATACTTATGTTCCCATTTGTTAGAACTTAATTCAACGTGAGTATGTGGCGCATTTTTCAATGGATTGTCAATTTTATCATATTTTCCTGATTGTATTTTATCTATTTCTTGCTTAATTTTTTGTAAAGCTGAACAAAATCTATTAATTTCATTTAAGCTCTCACTCTCTGTAGGCTCAATCATCATTGTGCCACCAACCGGCCATGACATTGTAGGAGCATGATAACCAAAATCAATAAGCCTTTTAGCAATATCCTCTTCTGTAATACCGGTGTCAGTTTTAATTTTTCTAATATCAATAATACATTCGTGTGCAACATTGCCATTTTTTCCTTTGTACAAAATTGGAAATGAGTCTTTTAATTTATGTGCAATATAATTTGCATTCAAAATTGCGACTTGAGATGCTTTTTTCAATCCTTCTGATCCCATCATTTTAATATACATCCATGAAATAGATAAAATACTGGAGCTTCCCCACGGAGCAGCTGAAACAGCTCCAATTCCTGTAACAGGTCCACAATCTTTAATTACAGAATGTTTTGGTAAAAATGTTTCTAAATGTTTTTTGCATGCGATAGGACCCATGCCTGGCCCTCCGCCACCATGCGGAATACAAAAGGTTTTATGTAAATTTATATGACATACATCTGGTCCAAAATTTCCTGGTTTTGCGATACCCACTAGAGCATTTAAATTTGCGCCATCCATATATACTTGCCCACCATTTTTATGAATCAATTCACAAATGTCTGTTATTTTTTCCTCAAAAACACCATGTGTTGAAGGGTAAGTTACCATTAATGCTGCTAGATTTTCAGAATTCTCTTCTGCTTTTTTCTTCAAGTCCTCAAAATCAACATTTCCATATTCGTCACATTTAACAACAACAACTTTCATACCAACCATTTGTGCGCTAGCGGGATTAGTACCATGAGCAGAACTTGGAATTAAACAAACATTTCTATTTAATTCACCATTTTTTTCATGAAATTTTCTAATAACCATTAGTCCAGCAAATTCACCTTGGGCCCCAGCATTGGGCTGAAGAGATACTCCGGAAAAACCTGTAATTGATCTTAACCAATTTTTTAAATCAGTAAAAAGTTCTCGATAACCATCCATTTGCTCTACAGGTGAAAATGGGTGGGGTTGTGAAAATTCTTTCCAAGTAACTGGGATCATTTCAGATACAGCATTTAGTTTCATAGTACATGAACCAAGTGCAATCATTGTTCTATTTAATGCAATATCAGAATCCTCTAATCTTTTTAAATATCTAAGCATTTCTGTTTCAGAGTGATAACTATTAAATACAGGATGATCTAAATAAGTAGATGTCCTTAAAAGTTTTTTAGGTAAGTTTGATAAACTTTCATTCATCGTTTCTTTAATCGTTTCTGAACAATTAAATATTTTAAGTAATTGATTAGCTCTATATAAATTTTTTCGCTCATCAAAAGAAACTGCCAATAATTCAGAATTTACTTTTCTAATGTTTACACCCTGGTCTAAAGCATTTCTGTAAATTTTATCAGTTTTATCAAAAGTTTTTACTGTAACAGTGTCAAAAAAATCATCAGAGTAAAGTTCATAACCAGATTGTTTTAATTTGTCTGCAAAATTTTTAGTAAGTTGTGAAACAGTTTCTGCAATTTTCTTAATACCTTTTGGGCCATGATAAACAGCATAAGCAGCTGAAACTATTGCTAGCAAAGCTTGTGCTGTACAGATATTACTCGTAGCTTTATCTCTTCTTATATGTTGTTCTCTAGTTTGAAGAGCCAATCTAAAAGCTTTTTTACCATGCCTATCAACAGATACTCCAACTATTCTTCCTGGCATTGATCTTTTATATTCATCTTTTGTTGCAAAAAATGCTGCGTGCGGACCACCATACCCCATTGGGATTCCAAACCTTTGGGAGCTTCCTACCGCTATATCTGCGCCTAATTCAGCGGGGGTTTTAAGTTTTGCTAAAGCAAGAAGATCACATGCCAAAACAGCTTTGCCATTATTTTTATGAATTTTACTTATAGCTTCGCTAGGATCCTTTATATCTCCCAACGTTCCAGGGTATTGGAGTATTCCACAAACAATATTTTCATTAATATCCTTATCCTCGTCTCCAACTATTATTTCTAAACCCAATGGTTCTGCTCTAGTTTTGATAACATCTATTGTTTGAGGATGGCAATTTTTTGATACAAATACTTTTTTAGTTTCTGTTTTTGACAATCTATAACTTAATCCCATTGCTTCTGCTGCCGCAGTACCCTCATCTAAAAGAGAGGCATTTGCTATATCCATACCTGTAAAATCAATAATCATTTGCTGAAAATTTAATAACATTTCAAGTCGACCTTGTGCTACTTCTGGCTGATAGGGCGTATAAGAAGTATACCATCCAGGATTCTCTAATATATTTCTTAAGATTACGTATGGTGTGTATGTTCCATAATATCCCATACCTATAAAACTTGAAAAAATTTTGTTTTTCTTTGAAATATTTTTTAATTTTCTTAAAGCCTTATATTCTGAATTTGAATCCCCTATTTCTAAACTATCCTTAAATAAAATATTTTCAGGAACTGTTTTTTTTATTAATTCATCTAAGCTTTTGTAGCCAAGTTCATGAAGCATAATCTCTTGTTCTTTTTCAGAGGGACCTATGTGTCTTTGGATAAAGTCTTTTTGAGCGTTTTTTAACATTTAATTACTACTTTCTTTTGCAAATTTATCATATTCATCTTTATTCATTAAACTATCCATTTCGGATACATCTTTTATCTTTAATTTAAAAAACCAAGCTGTGTTCTCTGGATCTTCATTAATCTTTGCTGGATCATCAACTATAGTTTGATTGGTTTCTACAATTTCTCCACTTACAGGGGTGTAAACATCACTTGCAGCTTTAGTTGACTCAACCACGCCAGCTGTACCATCTTTTTCTACACTGGAACCTTTTTCTGGAAGTTCTACAAAAACAATATCACCTAACATTTCAGTTGCATGTTTTGTAATTCCTATAATAGCAACATCTCCCTCAAGTTTAATCCACTCATGCTCTTTTGAAAATTTTACATCAGACATTTATATCTCCTTTACGTAATTTTTTTTATAAAATGGTAGTTTACAAATATTAGCAGAAACTTTTTTACCTCTAATTTCTAAAAATACTTTAGTATTTAATGAAGAAAATTTACTATCAACATAGCCCATAGATATTGGATGATCTACACTTGGTCCAAATGTACCACTTGTAACTTTTCCAATTTCATTTTTTTCTTCATTAAATATTTTTGTATTCGCTCTAGCAATTACTTTTGATTCAGGTTTGATTCCAACTCTTAATTTTTTAACACCTGACTCAATCTGCTTCTTTATAATTTCAGATCCTGGATATTTATCATCAAGTCTTTTTTTAGATATAGCCCACTTCAAGTTAGCTTCTATAGGAGTAGTTTCTGTATCTATATCATTGCCGTACAAACAAAGCCCGGCTTCTAAACGTAATGTGTCTCTTGCACCTAATCCAATTAATTTTGATCCATTTTCCAGTAAGGCTTTTGTAAAAATTTCTGCTTTTTCATTTGGAATAGAAATTTCAAATCCATCTTCACCTGTGTAACCTGATCTAGTGACATAAATATTTGTATCATTAAAAAAAAACTCACCTCCGTGCATAAATTTTAAATTCTGAATATTTTTTACTACTTTTTTAAGTACATCTTTTGCTCCTGGTCCTTGTAAGGCAATCAATGATGAGTTTTGCTTTAGTTCTAATTGGTACTTATCATTCAACTTTTCTTTAATAATTTTATAATCATTTTCCTTACAAGCAGCATTTAATATAATGAGATAACCTTTTTTAATTTTAGTAATAATTAAATCATCATAAATACCACCATTTTCATTCATCAGAAAAGAATACTTGCTTTGATCCGTTTTTAGATTTTGTAAATCAACAGGAAATATTTTTTCGAGATCTTTTGTTAAATTTTCTTTATCATGTATAAATAACTGTCCCATATGGGAAACATCAAATATCCCACAATTAGATCTTGTAAATTTATGTTCGCTTAAAATGCCATCTGAATATTGAATGGGCATTCTATATCCTGCAAACTCTACAAGTTTAGCCCCGTGGGATCTGTGTAAGTTTATTAAAGATGTTTCTTTTATTTCCACATTAACTCTTTCTACCCATCTGTATATTTGCCTGAGAGTTTTGCTCCTTCGGCGAGAACTTAATCTCTTTCCAGAGTTAATATGTTACGGTCCTTTTTGCCTGAGAGATTCCTGGGTGGTTGCTCCTTCGGCGCTACGATGTTTTGTAGTCTCTCCCGTAATAAGATACTCTTATACCTACTTCAAAATGTCAATGAGAAACACTTTTTTTTTTCTTACTCAAAATCATATAAAACTGTAATAATACAGCAAAAAGAATTATTGCACCTCCAACTAAACTAAAAATTGAAGGTCTCTCACTAACAAATAAAAATGCCCACAAAGGACCCAATACAGATTCGGATAACATGATTATGCCAACCATTGCTGATGGAGTTGTGCGCGCTCCAATTGTTATAAATATAAATCCAAATCCAACTTGAAAAAAACCTGCTAAAAATCCTAAAAAAATATCATTATATGAAATCATAATTTTATTTGAAAGAACGTAACCAATCACACAACAACAAATACCAGCTATAAATTGTGCTGGTACCATATCAACTGTTGGATATTTTCTTATAATAATAATTAAAATAGCAAATGTGATGGGCATTGAAAACGCTGCCAAATTTCCTTTCATCTCTCCAGGAGATAAGGAATTTCCTACCATGATTATGACTCCAATAATTGCAAGAATAATTGAAAATAAAGTTGCTGAAGAAATTTTTTCTTTAAGAAAAAAGTATCCAAAAATTGCCAAAAATAAAATTTGTAATGAAATAATAAAATTCGTATTCGCTACCGTAGTACTATACATGGCTACTACATATCCACAAAATCCTAATGAAAGTATTGTCCCTGCAACAAAACCTGGTAAGCCAGATAAAGAAAAAGCATTAAACAATTTTTTCTTATAAGAAATTATTAAAAAAGCTAAAACTGTGAGCGAAAAAAAAACTGATCGCCAAAATAAAATTTGCCAAAGTGTAGCCCCTTCAAAAGATTTTACAATTAATCCACCAAAACTTAAACTAAGTGCACCTAAAAATATTAATAATGGACCTGGAAGATTTCTTACTATGTTCATAAAATTTGTGAAATTAAATTTTGATTTTCCAAGTCATACAGTTTAAATAAGGTTTCTGCACTTGCTAAATCAACTTCTTTAAATTTAATTTTTGAACCAGGTGTTAATTGAACTAATTTGTCATAATCAGCACTTATGACTGTTCCTATTTTAGGATATCCACCAATGGTTCCATGATCTGAAAGCATTATGATTGGATTTCCGTCAGCAGGGACTTGGATCACACCTTTAATTAAACCTTCAGATTTTATATTGGTATTAACAATATTATCAATTTTTGCTCCCTCTAACCTCATGCCCATACGATCAGATAATTTAGAGACAATAAATTCTTTTTTAAAAAAAATATCTTTTCCTTCTTTAGAAAAATAATCAAAATTAGTGCCTTTAATTACTCTTATGTTTTCTATTTTAGTATTTATATAATTCAGTTTTTTATTATTTAAATTTTCATTAATTTTTGAGATGTATATTTTTTGATTAGATTCTAACTTTCTACCATTGTTGGCGCCTATATTTGCTTTGGTATTAGTGGAACAACTTAACCATTGAAATTTTACATCTAGCTTACCACTGATTGCTAAATATCCATAAACAGACTTATTGGTTGATATAATGTCTATTTCATCACCATCTTCTAAAGTAAGAGATTGATAACAATTCCCGTTGATTTTATCTTTATTTTTTTTTAAAATAAAATTTACATCACCAGTAATTGCAATGTTTATTTTGTTTCCACAATATTTTAATAATGGACCTTGATAAGCAAATTCAATTACAGGAAAATTCAATTCATTTCCAGCTAGTTTATTTGCAATTAAATAATTTCTATTATCCATTGCACCACTAAATGGAATTCCAATATGATTAAGATTTTTTCGACCTAAATCTTGAAAGGTGGTGTTTATTCCAGCTCTTATAACTTCAAAATAATTTTTATTCATTGTAATTTTGATATTGATCTTTTGAAATTCTTTTAAATGTAATTATGTCGCCTGGATTTATTAAATTTGGTTTAATTTCTTTAGAGCTATCAAAGATATCTTTTGGAGTATTGCCAATAATATTCCATCCCCCTGGACTCTCAAAAGTATATATATTTGCAAATTGTTCGGTTAAACCCACAGATCCTTTGGGAACTTTAACTCTTGGAGTTTCGAGGCGCTTTACTCTCATAGCTTTATCTAGATCACCCAAAAATGGCATACCCGCAATAAAACCTGTCATATAACAAAAAAAATCTTTAGTAAAAAATTTTTCGTAAACAATTTCTCGATCAATTTTTAATTTTTCTTCTAACCTTTTTATATCTAATGAAAAATCTTCATCACAACAGACTGGTATTACAATTTTTTCACTACTTAAGGTCTCACTATTAAGTATATCTAGATTTTCTATTTCTTTTTTAAGACTTTTAAAATTGTTTTTTTTTAAATCAAAAGAAACAATTAATTTGTTATAGGATGGAGTTAAGTTATTTACTCCTATTATATTTTTTTTTTGAATACTTTTAAAGTATCTAATTACTTTAGTGTTGGTTTCTTTATTTACTTCTTGTCCAAAATCACAATATAAAGCTGCGTCACCAAGATTAGATATATTTTTTATCATGCCATGTTATACTTAACTATTAAGTGTATGGAAATTAATATAAATTGTGATTTAGGTGAAAAATCAAAACACCACTCTAATAAATATGATCCTGACTTGCTAGAAATCATTAATTCTGCAAATGTTGCATGTGGATATCATGCTGGTGATGAAGAAACGATGAATCAGGTAATTAAAATTTCAAAAAAAAATGGTGTAAGTATTGGTGCCCATCCATCCTTTAACGATCCTGAAAATTTTGGAAGAGAAAGAATGAACTTATCATCATCTGAAATTAAAAAATT
>Ga0222715_10005370_pt1 | contig 10932 bp, 10 predicted proteins | sample C33_9DmetaG_FD_165056 | JGI IMG/M metagenome (GOLD analysis project Ga0222715, IMG submission 165056) | Estuarine water microbial communities from San Francisco Bay, California, United States - C33_9D | ecosystem: Environmental > Aquatic > Marine > Unclassified | place: USA: California... | reverse complement strand
TACAACCAAACATACCACCAATGATATGCTTATCAGCGTTATAATTTTTATAAAAATGTTCAGGTAATGCCTTAGACCAATGATACCTACTAGTATTATTTTTCGCCATTAGTAGTATTTTATCTTCTGATAGCTTATTCCACCTCTTTAATATCTTCTGTCTAAACATGCTTATACAAAAATGGCTTTCCCACTTATTACCAACCTGATACTTTACTGGAAACAATCCACCATGTGATAGACCAGCATCAATCCAGTAGATTCTATCATAGTCATGCCTATCCTCAATCAACTCAGCCCAGAAGAACTTGTTATATTGAATCTCATGACACCTATCCCATTTTTTAACATGCTCAACATTTTTAACCTTTTGAATCTTATCATAATGCTTTGTATCATGTAGATCAAACACTCTAAACTCGAGTTTGGAAGGATCAGCACCTTGTTTATCAAAAAACCAAACCTTTAACTCGTCAATTTCATCTTCATGTGTGAAGCAAACAACTTTAGAGGGGTTAAGATTGAGAATATTAAGAAGGCTCCATCTGTAATGATGCCACCTTGCAGCACGACCACCGAGATCAGTGCCATGTAGTTGTGAGTATATACAAGTAATGAAAAGTTCCTTCATTACCCTATATCTCCTTCTATTGGGTCTACAAATCCATGCTCTTCACTATGAGGCCATACTCTCCACTTAACAATCTTATCATCAGTTTCAAACCACCTCCAAATCTTGCAATACTCTTCTGGATCGTTCTTCAACCTCTTAATCTCACCAACATCTGCATCTTGTCTATCCACTTCTTCACCTTTATCGTTAAAGAAAGCAACAGCCCAGAAAGTATAGTCATCTAATGGTACTTGCTCATATGTAATATCGATACAAAATTTAAATTGTCTTACAAAAGATGCATCATATGCCTTTTTATTTGTATAATCAGGATTTGGAGGATACTTTTTATCAAGTGTATATGGTTGGATCTTCTGATCTTTAAATCTTACACCAGCATACCTCTCATATTCAGCAAGTGTTCTAACCTTACCAAAGCCATACTTGTTCTCACCTCTCTTAAACTTCTCACCATTAATACCAAAGAGCTTTCTTACCCTCTCATATGACTTAAGGTTAGTATCAGTCCATGTCTTACTATCATCCCAATGCTTACTTGCACCTTTCCTACCATAGTGATGCCAAGCAATGACCTTATGTGGGTGATACAGATCATAACCATGTGTAAATGCTCTTACAGCAATAGAAATCTCTTCACCATGAAAGTACATCTCTGGATCATGTTGAACATCAGTACTAAAAGCACCATCAGCAAAAGCAAAGTGAGCAGAATAGAATCTACTCTTAACAGGTCCACCTAACCCCTTCCAGTTAGGTATAGTCTCTGGAATAGTATGAAGTGGACCATCATGACCAAAATAGTTATAAGAAAGCATCCAAGGCTCTTCATCGATTGGCTTATCTTTCTCTGCATCATAAGCTGGAATGTAGCTTGTAATAAGAGGCTTTTCAGAACCATTAAGTTCAAGACCAGCATACATGTTCTTAAGATCAGTATCCCAACCATTGATAAATCTATGATGTGAATCTAATTGAAAAGTGAAGTCTTCACCTTTGTAATGTTGTTGGATTGAGTGTCTTGCCCAACAAGCACCTTGAGAGTCATCAGAGTTAATATCAAGAATGTTAAAGTTCTTGTTATCTTTATACTCATCGAGGTTATCCCACTTATCATCAGGGTGATGTTGCCAACATATACATACATGTAGTAGCTCAGGCCTATCAGCCTTTTCAAGCATATCCTTTAGAGTAGGTAGTAGCTCTTTATCTCTATAAGAAGCTATTTGCACAAACATAGTGCTGTCTGGATAAGCATTTTCCATACACTCTTATTTATTTACATCTCGATCAGAGGCAACTTAAGGTAAATCGAACGTCTTTTTATCAAGCCAGCCATTATCTTTACTATATGGCCATACAATAGCCCTTTTTGGCTTGATTGACACATTAGTCTCAATCCATATATTACACCATTCATTTACATTTAATAAAGCTGTTAACTCATCACCAGTAATATCTTTTCTATATAATGTTTTACCATCCTCATCATCTAGAGCTACAGTAATAAAGTCTAATTCTTCATCTGGCATGTCTGTGTGATGGATATCAACACAATGTTTAAATCTTCTACTCCAATCACCATCTGGATCATTTGGTGGTAGCTTACCATCAATAGTTTCTTGTTGGAGACTTCTATCTATAAATCTTACACCTGCATACTCCTCCCAATCAGCAACAGTTCGTTCAGTACCAAGACCATACACTCCATACTTTTCCTCATCAGGGCAATCACAACCGTCAATACCAAGTAAGCCTCTCATAAGTGCATATGTCTCTTCATTATGATTGGTCCAGTTACCATAATTATCCCAATGCTTGTCTGGTCTATAGTCTCTACTAAATTCGTGATAGGCTACAATCTTATGTGGGTGGAAGATATCATAGCCATGTGTATATGCTCTAACACCAATAGCAATCTCTTCACCATGGAAGTAGTATCTTGGATCATGTTGAACTTCTTCACAGAATGAACCAAGTGTAAAGCAAAAGTGTGCAGAATAAAACCTACCTCTAACAGGCATTGTTCTTTCTTTCCAGTTAGGGATGGAAGTAGGTGAGAAGAACACAACACCGTCTGGTGTAAACCTATCGAAGACCATATGCCATGGATCTTTAGCCCACTCCTCTTTAGGTAATGATGGATGAAAAGAACTAATGTATCCAGTCAGTAGTGGCTTCTTATAACCATGTAGTTGTAACTGAAGTATCTCATTCTTTAGTTCAGTATCCCAACCTTCAACAAACCTATGATGTGAGTCTAACTGTAAGGTAAATTCCTCAAACAAATATTCTTGTTGAATTAGGTTTCTTGCCCAGCATACCCCCTTTGAATCTTCTGCCCTAACATCAATGATCTTAACTCTACTATCATCTTGATACTTATCCAACGTATCCCATTCATCCTCTTCGCTATGTTGCCAACAAATACATACACGTAAGTTATCTGGTTCATCAGCCTTATCAAATAAGTCATCCAACGTAGGTAGTAGTTGACTGTCTCTAAATGAAGCAATCTGTACAAAGATCTTCTTACGACCGTTAAGCATGTATATATTATAGTTACAGAAAAAGTAAAATCAACAGTTGAACTGAAGCATCTTTAGGTTATAATAAGGTTGTATGAGTAAAGAAATTATCGCAATCGTCGACCAAGTCGGCCGTACAGTCATTGGAGTTGAAACAGGTCAAACTGATGAGACTCTTACCCTTAATAATCCTGTTATCGTTCACGTCCAACCTGACCCAGCAAGTGGACAACTACAAGTTCAGACCTTCCCTTACCTCTTTATGGAGTTTATTGAAGGTGATAAGCAGTTGAATGAGTGGACCTTTAATAAAAGTGCCATTGCTACTTCAACAGTCAAGCTTACTGAACAGATCAAAGCACAATATACCGCTATTAACAACCCAGCTCCAAAACCAGCAGCACCAACAGCAGAGCCAGAAGTTATCAAGCTCTTCGGTGCTGATGATAAAGAAGCTAAGTAGAAAGTTTTTGTTTAAGTTTAAGAGTCTTGCAGTTTACTGCTTGACTCTTTTTCTTTGTATACTATAATAGGTTATATGAGTAAAGATTTTGATAAAGATACACTTGCTGCGTTAGACTCTATTGATAAGATTAATCCGTTTGCAACATATCTACAAGACAGCACCTTAAGTCGTGTTGGTGGTTGGATCGATACCGGTAGCTACGTTCTTAACGCTATTATCTCTGGCTCTATTCATGGAGGTATTCCAAAGGGTCGAGTAACAATGATGGGTGGTGAGTCAATGACTGGTAAGACTTTGTTTGTTCTTAAGATTCTAGCTAATGCTCAGAAAGAGGGTTTGATTCCAGTTATCTTTGATACAGAGAATGCTGTTGATCCAGAAGGTGCAGAGCGTATTGGTCTTGATATTAGTAAAGTAAAGTACGTACCTTGTGTTACTATTGAACAGACACGTAATGCTTTGTTTAAGTTTCTTACCTCTGTTAAAGAGAAAGGTCTTGAAGGTAAGTTCATCATAGCTATTGACTCACTTGGTAATCTTCAATCAGAACTTGAGCATAGCCGTATGGGTAAAGATAGTACTTCATCTGATATGGGTACTAAAGCTCGTGCTATGAAGTCTCTTATGCAGACATGTACTAACTTAGGTGCTACTACACAGACTACAATCCTTTGTACAAATCATGTCTATGATGATCCATCAGCAATGTTCCCATCTATTGAGAAGAATATGCCAGGTGGTAAGTCAATTGTATATCTTCCATCTGTAACTGTTCAGTTGGCTCGTAAGCCTATGAAGAGTGATGGTGGTAAGACTATGGATGCTGAAACTGCCGTAGGTCAGAAGAACTATGCAGGTATCCTTATTAGAGCATTGACTCGTAAGAATCGATTCATTAAGCAATATCTTCAAGGTGAGATGTTCCTTTCATTCCATACTGGTCTTGATCGTTACTATGGTCTCCTTGATCTTGCTGTAGGGGTTGGAGCAGTTATTCAAACTGGTTCTACCTATCAACTACCTGATGGTAAGAAGATTGGTTACTATAAGAACTTCCGTAAGGATGTTGACCTTTGGGAGAATACTATCCTACCAGTACTTGAAGAGAAGATCAAGTTAGAGTGGGCTTATAGTGGTGGTGAAGAAGGTGAAGTACCTGATGAGGTAGAAGAGCAAGAAGTAGTAGTAGAAAAGCCTACTCTGTTAAATGAAGTTTTAGATAAGAGTAAGTAGTACAATGCCTGTATCAACTCATATATTTAAAAATGAAGCTGTTGAATTTGTTAAGAGCAAGTTTCATAAATATAATGATATACTAGACATTGGAGCAGGATGTGGAACATACTCCAAGCTATTACGTGACTCAATATCACGTATGGATGCTGTAGAAGTATTTGAGCCATATGTTAAGGATTATGGACTCAGAGATCTGTATAGAAACGTATTTGTAACTAACGCTATAGAATTTGATTTCTCTTTCTACAATCTCATTATTGCTGGGGATGTATTAGAGCATATTGATGAAGAAGCAGGTATTGAGTTTATCAGCCGTATATATAGTAAGTGTGATGATGCATTGATATCTGTACCCTTTCATGCACCGCAAGGAGAGCATTTTGGTAACATATATGAAACACATCTGCAGCCAGATCTATCACATAATAATTTTATGGAGAAGTATGTAGGGTTTAAACCACTTTGCTTACGTTATGATTTTGGTGTATATGTCAAGGATGATGAGAGAAACTCCAAACTACCAATTATCTTAGAAGAGGAAACATTAGGTACTATAGTTCCAGAATACGCTACTACATTCAAGCCATATATTCAGGAGAGCTTTCCTGACACAGAGATTATTACATATAGTGGTCCAAGTGAAGTTGGTGAAAAGAATGAAGGTATTAATGCTATTACTGCTGCATTAAGTTGATTACCGATACAGGTGTTATATAATTAGAGTATGAAATATTTTAGTCGTCACTTAAAGGAGAGTAATCTCAATTATGCTGAGCACTTTATATGTGCATGGGTATTTGCAATACTACATCTCGCAGTCGTTCCAGTAGCTCTTATTCATGGAGTACTACCATTCCTATTACCTGGTCTTGGTAAGAGACTTCATGCAAGGATTCATATACGGTATGATAGCCTTGTCAAATTTTTTCAAACACAAAATAGATAAACAACAATGAGTAAAAAACTTGTATTAAGTATTAGTGGTGGTATGGATAGTGTAGTGCTATTGCATATGGCTGTCGATAGAGGATTCGAAGAGATTAATTTAATCACTTACAACTACGGACAACGTCATATTCGTGAGATTGACTGTGTTCAAGATCAGATTGACTCGGTTAAAGTTAAAACACCGAACGTTAAGATAACACATTATGTAGCTGATGTTGGATTCATTAAGCAACTAGCTCCTACTTCATCTCTAACTAATACTGATATTGATAATCCTGATATCAGTAAGATGGCAGGAGATGCACAACCTGTAAGCTATGTACCATTCCGCAATCAGTTGTTTAATACTATTGCTTGTGCTTATGCTGAAGCTAAAGGTGCAGATACTGTTTGGTATGGTGCAGCGGAAGTTGATAGTCTAGCAGGTTATTGGGATGGTAGTAATGAATTCGTTAGTTCTATGAATGCATTGATTGCTCTTAATAGAGAGAATAGAATTACTATTGAAGCTCCACTCTTAACTATGAGTAAAGAAGCTATTGTTGAAGAAGGTGTTCGCTTAGGTGTCGACTTTGGTAAGACATGGACTTGCTACTCAAACCGTAAGGATGGTCTAGCAGATGCTTCTACACCATCAAGTAGTATGAGGGTGAAGGGTTTCATGGACGCTGGATATCAAGACCCTATTCAATATGTTCAGCAAGATAAACTGAATTCTATGTATATGTCTTTAGGTTGTAAGAAGATTTAATACAACGTAATCAAAAAGAAACCCAGAGGCATTTCTGCCCCTGGGTTTTTTATTTATGAGTTAGTTTATCTATTTATGTTTTTTATAGACCATAACGTCTAATTTCTTCAAGCTGTGATTGAGTCTTTGGCTTAAAACGCTCTTTAAAGCTAACAGATTTTACTTGTGGAGACTTTTTATATGAGTCTGTTACTTTTTGCTCCGTAAGATATTCTGTTGTGTAATTTTCCTCCATTGACTTCTCAGCAGCTTCTACCAAATATTGTTGTGTGCTACATGATGGGGCTGTAATACCATTTTCATCCATTACTGGTGCTTTGATATATCCCATGTTGTCATAAACACTCTCAAGTGTAAGATCTTCTTCATTCTCACGCGCCTCAAACTTAGCTTGAGTTGTGTAGTAATCGAGTAGTGATTGAGCAATTTCTGCTTTTTCTACATCACCATCTTCACCATACGCGTTGTAAAGCTCGTTAGCAGAATGTGCAAGACCAGCAGCTTTATGATCAGCACCAAGTTTAGCAGCATGCGCTGTGATTGCATCTCGGACTTCTTGCTTAATGCTACCTTCAGCATCTTCTGTTTGTGGCATAGCCTTACGACCATGGCGTACAATGTCTCTTGAGAGATGCCAAGCAGCTGAACCTTGCGTCCAACCTTGATCTTGTAAGTTATAAAGATCACCTTCTGCATCAGGATTTTCTTCTTGTGCACCATCCATACCATTAGCAGCAAGATCATCAAAACCTTGATCTTCAAGGTTACCGAGAATGTCCTCAGCTCTACTGAGCATCTCATGAGCTTCATCATCTAATTCATACTCACCGTCTTCAGTACCATCTTCACGCTCAGCATCTTCACCATTACGTAAATTACGTGTGATGTCATGTGCATCTCTCTTGTCAATACCACCCTCTGCAACTGCAGCATCAACTCTAGCTTGAAGGTCATCTGGATCTTCTTGATCTTCCATTTCAATATCTTCTAATCCCCCCTTAAGAGCTTTAACTGTACCAGAAAGGTGATAAGCTGGGATTTGATACTCTTCCATCTCACCCATTTGCTTAACAAATGCTTCGAATTGATCGATATTATTAATCTTTGGAGCGAACTCCTTAATGTTATTAATAACGTCTGGAGAAAGATCTTCTCCAGCTGGTAAATCTTCAAGCTCCTGTATTGCTTTAGCTAGTGAAGCTTTAACAAGAAGCTTTTCATCTGAAACAATGTCAACAAGAGCGTCATCCATCTCTTTTCCTGACTTAGCTTTACGAACTTCTGCAGCAATCTCTTGTGAAGCGGCTTGTGCTGCATACTTTTCTTCGCGTGAGCGGTTAACACCCATTCCAGAAATAAAATCATCTAATGTACTTTCAACGGTCTGTGCAATCTCATCAGTCTTAGCATTAATAGTCTCCTGATTAGCTTTAAGTACTGCAAGCATTGCTTGTTTCTTACCGGTAAACCCTTTAGCACTCTTAACTGACTGCAACTCTTCTTCAGATATTACATCGAGGTTAAAAAGAATTTCACGGATGAACTTGATTGTATCCAAAGGCGCAGAGCTTAAACCACCATCACGCATTGTTTTTGTCACACCACCAAAGGACTGGTGGGCAGCAGCGTAAGGTGAGGTTTTTGCCTCATTAAGCATTTGGACCTTTTTGAATAGATCATTGAACGAACTCATTGATATTATTTATACACTCTAACGTAAAATTATAGGAAAAGTTGCAAATTAAAAGGAACTAGCGTATAATTAAAGGTGATGAAACTGAGTTATAAAGACTTCAACAAGTTTAACGACAAAGAACTACGTGCTCTACCAGGAGTTGGTAGGAAAACAGCCAAGAATATCGTAGCTATGCGACCATATCGTAGTAGTGATGATCTATTTAAGGTTGGCGGGCTCGGAACTAATACTCTGCTGAAGTTTGGCATTGAGAAGACAAAGAAGAAGCGTAAAAAGTGGATTGATATTGATGGGATGCAATATCCACACTATACTTTCGCGTTTCATGAGGCAACTGGTGTTATGGACTTCTTCTGGCGCATTCCTAAAGAGTTTAGGCTTTATTATGGACGAGAGGATGAAAGTAAGGTACTTACAGCTAAGTATCGTGAAGAGCAGAACATTAAGCTTGAAAAACTCTAAGACTAGATTAAATTATAGTAAGAATGTGTGCTATATTTGGAGCTCCTGATAAATCTATGCTAGAGGTTTTATATACCGCTAACCAAGATCGTGGTACTTTCGCAAGTAGCTTCATACAACTCACATATGACGATCAATTCGTCTTCAAGAAAGAGGGAGAGATCAATTTTGATGAAACTAAAGGTTCTAAACAATCGAAGTATTGTTGTGGACATGTCCAAGCCCCTACCTCAGCAATGAGAGAGTGGTCATATGAAACATCACACCCATTCGATACATTGTCTTGGATGGTTTTTCATAATGGCGTAATCGTAAACGAAAAAGATATTCGTAGAAAGCACTTACCATATCTAGAGAATCCTGTTGATACATCTTTGATTGTTAACTTGATTCAAAAGTTTATGGAAGATGATAGAGCAAGTGGTACTAACCCTGTTCGATACATTAGACGTGCAATGGAAGAGCTTAACGGGTCGTTTGCAGTAGCTATAGTTGATTGTGATACAAATGAACTATACATTGCACGAGTTGGGTCAATCTTACACTATAATAATAAAGGATGCTATTCAACTATACCTGGTAAAGGATATACTGAACTAAAAGAAGGTGAGATTAGACGCTTAAATAAAAAGACTCTCAGATTTAACAAGGTTGGAGAGTTTAAGCATGAGTCACCGTTCCTGTTTATATAATGAACAACGATCTATTTATCTGCGCAGCAACAAAGGGCAGAAAAGAAGACACTCTCCTTTGGCAAACGAAGGGTGAAGAAATGGATGTCTTCTTCAAAGAGGGAAATAAAAAGCCTCTTCAGAAAGTATACAACAAAGCAATCGATTTTGCTATTAAAGAAAACTTTGATCATATTATTCTCTGCCATGATGATATCATCCTTGAGAATTTCGATTATGATAAACTGAAGAAGCACTTTGAAGAATATGATGTGCTTGGTGTTGCTGGTGCTTCACAAATTACAGTTCAAGAACCTGCCTTATGGCATCTAATGGGTGGAGGCTTCAATAGTGGTAATCTTCATGGTGCAGTTGCTCATTTATCTGGTCATCAAAAGTCGATGACAGCATTTGGACCATACCCACATCAAACATTAATTATGGATGGTGTCTTTCTTGCTATATCAAGGAAGGTATTTAAAAAAATTAAGTTCGATGAAGACTGCCCATCAGGATTTCACTTTTACGATCTCATATACACACTTGATGCAACCCTTGCTGGTTATAAGTGTGGTGTAGTAGATGCATATATCACACATGCATCACCAGGCCTTAGACAGTTTACTGAAGACTGGAAAGGTGGGCAGCAATACTTCCTCAACAAGTATGAGAAGTATGTTGGCAAGACTGTGCAAATATAGTTGATAATTAGTTTCAATCTACTATACTGATTACGATGGGTAAGCTTAATCTAGACTACTTCGAACAAATACTGATGTATAATTCGCTAACTGATAGCGGTTATCTGTCAACTATTGCAGATGTAGTACAGCCAGAATTCTTTAAGAGCAAAGATATAGCAAACATCTTTACGATTATTAAGGACTTTAATGATAAACGTAATCAGCTACCTACTACAACAGAGATTAAGCAGTACTTAGTAACAGATGAGCAGAAAGACTCATTTAAGAGATTGGTTACCTCATTTTCTGATATTGATAAGAACATTAATAAGGATGAGCTTATCGAGAATACAGAGCAGTTCTTGAAAGAGAAGGCTGTATACCATACAATGCTACAAGCAGCAGAAGATATTTCAGGTGGTGATATTGATACTTCTGTTATCCTAGATAAGTTTGAGAAGAGTTGTAATATTAGTCTTGTTACTGACTTAGGACTTAGTGTTAAAGATAACATCGATGATATTATCGAAGACCTTACTACTGTAGAAGATAAGATTCCTTCTACTTGGGAATGGCTTGATGACTCTTTAGATGGAGGGTTTATTAAGCAAGGTAAGTCATTGTATGTCTTTGCTGGTGAGACTAATATTGGTAAGTCTATCTTCCTAGGTAATGTAGCATCTAATATTGCTGCTCAAGGTAAGAATGTACTACTAGTTACTCTTGAGATGTCAGAGTTACTATATGCAAGACGTATTTGCACTCATGTATCTAAGATTCCTATGAAGGAGATGGCAGTTAATGGTGCTTCATTAAGAGCTGCTATGAAAGAAGGTGAAGGTAATGTATATATCAAAGAA
>Ga0222715_10005367_pt1 | contig 10935 bp, 10 predicted proteins | sample C33_9DmetaG_FD_165056 | JGI IMG/M metagenome (GOLD analysis project Ga0222715, IMG submission 165056) | Estuarine water microbial communities from San Francisco Bay, California, United States - C33_9D | ecosystem: Environmental > Aquatic > Marine > Unclassified | place: USA: California... | reverse complement strand
AATTTCCTCGAATATTTTTTCGTATCTTTCACCGGTATCATCAAGTCTTGAGGCGGTTGGAATAACGACTATTTTCGCTTCTCTCCCGCCTGAGATTTCCGTAAATTTTCTTAAAATAGAAGGATTGGCTTCTTTATCTTCTGCACCACCGATTGGAATAATAAACCCTCGTTGATGTCCTTCTTCCACATTAGCTGGACACATTCTTTAACTAAACCTTGTTATTATTGGTAACTAAACACCCCGCCCCGACAACAAAAGAACGACCTTTTGTCTAACTTTAGTATCAAATAAAGCCTTATTTCTAAATAAACTAATTTGGGTTACATGAAAACAAATATTCTTATCTCTATGCTCTCAACATATTCTTTAAGAAACTAAAGATGGATACCCAAAAAGCGCCGGTGTACCGCCAGTATGCATGAATAATATTTTTTCCTGCGCTGAAAATTTCCCTTCACGGATCAATTTCATCATACCTGCCAATGCCTTACCGGTATAAACAGGATCCACCAAAAGACCTTCTTCTTCTGCAGCAAGCTTGATTGCTTCCGTAACAAATTCATTTAAATGGCCATATCCGGGCGCAAGACAATCATCAAATAAATGAATATCTTCATCTCTTATTTGATGGTCACCTGGTAGCATATCGATAACGATTTGTGTTTTTTTCTTTATTCGTGCTCTCTGTGATTCTTTATCACGCCTGACGCATATTCCATATACTGGCACTTTTTCGCCTTTAATTCTTAATCCTGCCAATAAACCGGCATGGGTCGTGCCACTACCAGATGCCGTTATGATGGCATCCATTTTTAAGTTTTGTGATAATAGTTCTTCTGCACAATCCACATATCCTAATGATCCGATCGGTGGGTGTTTTTCAGCAAGCGGAATGACATAGGGGGTTTTACCTTTCGATTTTAATTCCTCCGCTCTTTGATAAAGCGCGTCATCAGCGCCTTCTTCGTCTTCACCTGCAGGGTAATGGTGAAATTTTGCACCCATTAGCTTCATTAAATAGGGATTACCGGACTGATAATATTCTGCTGGCTGGCCTTTAACGCGCTCTTCAAGTTGCACTTCAACATCCATACCAAGCTTACGTGCGGCTGCGACCGCAGTTCGCATATAATTAGACTGCACAGCACCTGTAATTAAAATGACATTTGCTTTTTCTAAAACCGCTTCACCAAAATAATATTCAAGCTGTCTTGCTTTGTTGCCCCCGAATGCAAGGCCCGTTTGATCATCCCGCTTTATCCATATTTCTGGGCCGCCTAATATTTCTGATAAACGGTCAAGTTTTTCTATCGGTGTGGGTGTTTGAGCTAACTTCTCACGAGGAAAATTATCTGTCAGCATAACAAATCCTTTTATAAACTTAGCAACATAAAAATGCCTGTTAAAACCAAGATTATCAATATCAATCCTTTAAAAAGACGTTCATTGATTTTCTTGGATAAATGATGTCCGATAACAACACCAAGTAATGCCCCCGGCAAAACATACGCTGTCATCAACCAAGCATCTGAATCAATACCAACAAATACCACTTGCATAAGCGCTGCACCACTATATGCAAAGGCGAAAACAGCCATCATCACGGCACGAATTTGATTAATTTGTAAATTTGTTTTCGATAAAAACAACATCATAGTTGGACCTGGCATGGCCATTGCGGCACCGAATATACCTGAAATAAACCCCATAAAAGATAAGATTGATTTCGGTATTCGGTCGCTTTCAATAATTTTTTTTCTATTTCCAACTACAAACAAGTTCCATGCATTTTGTAAACTTATGACAATAATAAATACGGCAACTGCGGCTTTAATGATTTGCAAATCCATTTCCAAAAATAGATAAATCCCAACAGGAAACCCAATGACACACCCGATAAATACCCACTTTATAAAATCATCGGGCATATTATTTCTTAATTTAATCCATAGAGGCAAAGACATAAGAATAGAGATAAGAATTACGATCTGAATTGCGGAAGCACTATTTAGAACAATTAGATATACGGGAACGACAATTAACGCGAATCCAAACCCCGTAGCAGATTGCACAATTGACGCAATTAACGTTGCAAGTATAAGTATGAAGATCGACAAGTTAATTACGGATTATCAATTTTTTGCCAAATATTTTTAATCCAGGGCACGGCGTGACCAATAGATTCAGGAAGTAAGTTTTCCTGATGATGTGTAATGACAAAAAGTTCATGGAAGGTGACGTCTTTGCCTTCTGATTTCAGCTTTTTTACATATTCAATGGTCGGCGCGATATCAATTAAACCATCCACATGAGAATGCATGATATAAAGCGGGATTTTCCAATCTGTATCTAATAATTTACCGTCTTCTCTAAATGTATTCATGTCCGCAGACATTCCCGCAATCGGGAAAGCACCAGCAAAACGATCTTGAAATTTGGAGGCCCAATCCCATGTACCAAATGCACCCATACTATATCCGGTCACTATGGTTTTACGTTCATCAATATTATATGTCGCATTTACACTATCCCAAAGACGCAATAATGCTGCTTCATTTTCGGGGCTTTGCCAATTTCCACTTACAGAATCAGCTGCCAAAAATATCGCGCCTAACGGCTTAAATGCCTGTTGATAAATTTTATTAAAAAAGCCTTCGGTCCAATAGGGCTCTGGCCTATTATCACCGCCCATTCCCACGAACCCATAATGAAGCCCCAATATCATTGGCACGGCTTTGCTGCCATCATAACCTTCCGGGATATCTATAACATAACGCTGCAATGTTCCGTCGGGATGAGTGATTTCCATTTTGTGAAAACCTGGTCCCATTTCTTTAATGTCCAGTTCTTGTGCTGTGGCAACACTATTCAGAATACTGAAAAGGCTAATGATGAATAAAAGATTTTTTTTCACAGAGATGCTCCCTTAATTTTTTATGAGAATGACATATCAGCTTGAAAACTGCAAGCTAGGGCTTGCTTTCCTTTTAAAGCTAATTATGCTTGCTTAATTAAGGAGAAGTAATGTTACCTTTTGATTTATTAACCGCATTCTTTATTACATCAATATTGCTAGGGATAACGCCGGGACCAGATAATATTTTTGTCTTAACACAATCCGCCGTGTCAGGAACACGTGCAGGGATCGCAGTTACTTTTGGTCTTTTAATGGGCATTTTTTGTCATACGGTCGCCGTTGCATTTGGTATTGCTGTTATTTTCCAAACATCCCCTCTTGCCTTTACGATCCTTAAAATATTTGGCGTCGGATATCTGCTGTATTTAGCATGGGGTGCGTTTAAAGCAGGTAATGCTAAAATCAAAGGAAAGGATTTAAGTAATCTAAGCTCCTTTAAACTCTTTAGACGTGGTATTCTGATGAACATTAGTAATCCAAAAATTGCTATTTTCTTCCTAGCTTTTCTTCCACAATTTGCTGACCCTGAACTAGGCTCAGTTCCTATGCAAATACTTTTGCTTGGCTCTATTTTTAATTTTGCCACATTACTCGTTTTTATTAGTATTTGTTTTTTAGCTGGCAGTATTGGCGACTATTTAAAATCATCCAACCGGGCACAAATTATTTTAAACCGAATAGCCGGCACCGTTTTTGTCGGTCTTGCCCTTAAGCTCGCACTTACCGATAACAATTCGTAACTTTAGAGAAGAAATCGGTATAAGTTTAACCTAAGTCAAATAAATTTCCTGCCCCATCTCTATATTGCACTTATCTGACATTTTATTACTCAGGAAAGGAAAATTATTATGTCTAATGATCTAAAATTAAAGAATGTAGTGGTGGCAATCGACCCCTTAGAAAGCAATCAATATTCATTAAAACGCGCCCTAAAAATGAATGATGTCCTTGATGGTGGCATTAATATTCGTCTGTTTATCTCGCTTGAAATGGATAAGCTTCATAAAATGCATGATACCTTTGAATTCTCATGTGATGGCGAATGGTTTAACGAACTTGTCAAACCGATGGTTGACGCTGGAATTGATTATACTTCCGAAGTCATTTGGACAGATGCATGGCATCGTTCAATCGCTGAAACATGTAAAAAATATGATGCCGACCTTGTTATTATTTCCGATTATGCAACAGAAGATGGCCGTACGGATCTAACACCATCAAAATGGTCTTTATTACGTGCATCAGTTTGTCCAGTTTTGATCGTTCACCCACAATCAACTTTAACCCGTAATACAATTCTTTCTGCCGTTAACATGCAAACTGATAATCCACGTTATGTTGAACTAAACGAAAAAATTCTTAACTATAGTGAACTACTTGCCACAAAATATGGTGCAGAAAAGCATGTTGTAAATGGATATGAAGATGGTATGGAATATCCGGACCGTGCAAAATTATTACGTGACACAAATACAAAACAAGAAAATTTTCACATTAAACAAGGTTGCCCACGCGCCATCATTTCAGAAGTGGCGACTGAAATTGAGGCCGACATCGTTGTTATCGGTACACTTGCACGAAGCGGAATTATGGCCGCCATGCGCGGAAATAAAAGTGAACGTATTATCCGCGAATTAAAATGTGATGTTATGGTTCTTAACTAATCACGACCACATTTAATAGCCTTTGAAAGGGACCTTTTACAGGTCCCTTTTTTCGTGCTAGCATCCTATAAAAAGGGAAATAATTCATTTGAAAATAGCGCAGATATTAAAATTTTTAATACCGTCTTCAATCGGTGTTTTACTTTTCTTGTTTCCGGTTACATATGAAGGAAACACGACCATCTTTTTGGCGGTGATTACTAGTATTATTCGCGCACCATTTGAAGGTTTTATTTTAGAGATTATCGTCAGTGTGGTTATATTATCCGCAATCGCCAGTGGTATTTATCAAATTTTTAAGCCAGATTGGGAACAACGATTTAAATCGCTCTCTATCATTTGCAAAACAAGCTTTCCTTGGTTTTTAATAAGATTACTCGGCGCGAGCTTTGCGGTTATGGTTTATTTCCAAGTAGGGCCAGAATTCATATGGGGTCAAGAAACGGGTTTTACGGTTTTTACAGAAATTGGAGCAACCATATTTTTTATTGTTACTGTCGCCTGTTTCTTAATGCCGTTCTTAACAGAATTCGGCTTTATGGAATTTATTGGAACGATTGTCAGTCGCCCTTTCGGTCTATTATTTAAATTACCGGGACGGTCCGCCATTGATGCCTTGGCCTCCTTTTTAACTTCATCAAACGTTGGTCTCTTAATTACAATTGGTCAGTATGAAAAGGGATATTATACGGCACGGCAAGCCGCCGCAGTTGCAACCAATTTTTCGGTTGTTTCGGTTTCTTTTAGCTTTCTCATTGCAACCGTTTCCGGTATCGAGCATTTATTCATAAATTGGTATCTTTCCATATTCATTGCTTGCATGATCTGCACCTTTATACTCGTTCGAATACCCCCAATAAGCCAACTAAAAGACAATTACAATGGCAGTAAAAATCACAGTGAAACTGAATCCCATCAAGGGCCGATGTTTAAAACGGCCATTTATTGCGCCGTAGCAAGGGCAGAGAAAGCGCCGCCTCCTGTTATGATCCTCAAAAACAGCTGGTACAGTGCCATAAGTGTTATTTTTGGTGTGTTGGCCCCCTCAATGGCCATCGGAACATTAACGATCATTCTGCTTAATCATACACCCATTTTTAATATTCTCAGCACCCCCATATATTTCATTTTAGAATTAATAAATTTCCCCGAAGCCAGCAAAGCAGCCCCCGGCCTGATCATTGGGTTCCTTGATCAATTTATGCCAGCAATCGTTGCCTCAAATATTGAAAATAAGCTCGTTAAATTTGTATTGGCAGGATTAGGGGTAACACAGTTGATTTATATGTCTGAAGTCGGGTTGATTATTTTGCGGTCCTCAATTCCATTAAATTTTATACAGCTCTTTGTCATTTTCTTGTTAAGATCAATTATTTCATTTCCGGTGCTCTTAATTGCTGGCATGATTATTATTTGAGGACGAAAATATGGACCTAAAAGATATTATTGATTTTTCTTCCCATCCCATTAATGACGTTTCTTATCAAAAGACGTGTAAAAAACTTCTTGATGAAAAAGGTGCACTTGTCCTGCAGAATTTTTTAACCCCTATGACAATTGAACGTATAAAAAAGGAAGGCGAAGACAATCAATATCTCGCATATTATTGCGCAGATGACCATAACGTGTACTTGACCGATAAGGATCCGTCATATCCCGAAGATCATCCAAGAAATAAACTGATAAGTTCATCAAAAGGATGTATTCAGGATGATCAAATTCCTTTGCATTCACCACTACGCACAATTTATGATGCAAAAATTTTCAGAGATTTTTTATGCAACGTGCTGGGCGAAAAGGGGCTTTACGATTATGCTGATAGTCTGTCATCAATAAATCTTCATTATGCTGAAGAAGGAAAAGAACTTGGTTGGCATTTCGACAATTCATCTTTCGCGACGACAATTTTAATCCAAAAACCTGAAGGTGGTGGCATCTTTGAATATGTAGAAAATATGCGTGATGCAGATAACGGCGAAATGAATTTTGAAGGTGTTGAAAAAGTATTGAACGGAAAGACACCCGTTAAAACATTAAGCATGCCAGAAGGTACTTTAGTATTATTCAGAGGGCGTAATGCCATCCACCGCGTGACCCCCACCATTGGAGAAACGACAAGAATGCTTGTCGTTTTCGCCTATAATTCTGAACCTGGCATTGCCATATCACCAGAAGCCAGCATGACCTTTTATGGTAGAGTAGGGTAAACCCTACTCTTCACCAGGGTGATAGCTGCGAACTGCGTTTGCTTTTACATCATCTAAATAAAGCCAAGCTGGTTTATATTGTTTCTGGGCGAGCATAGCGGCCTGGTCCATATTATTTGGCGAACTTGGGTCTGCACTTGCGCCAAATACATGGATCGATTTCGAACGCGTACGTTCATTGTCATCCGTTGGAAATGCGACAATAGCCGTATAGCTGTTCCCGCCTATTTTATACCGTTTCTTAAGCCCATCGCGGCGCCCGTTAAAGGTAATCTGACTGCCACCTGACCATCCAGGAACTCCAGGTGTCGCAATACTTTCAGCATCATCATCAAAAATTGGATTACCTGCATCATCCAGTGGTGGGCGCTGCGCTCTATTCATCTCACCCCATGCCACTTGCCATGATCCGTAATCTTCAACCAAGCGATCTACGGCACGCTCAAGAAAATCAATAACTTCCTCATCACTAAATTCGGCGCCTCGCTCTTTCGAACGATACATTCCTTCAAACCAATCCACATAAATTGTCGGTTCAACGCTTTCCAATGTTGCAACACCATCCCATGCATTTAGCAATTCAATCACAGGGGCTAATTTCGCGGCACGCTCAGAATTGGACGAAGAGGTAGAGGCATATGCATCATTAATAATTGGTTTTGAAACATTCCATTCGACCATGGTCGTATCCAAACTCTCAAATTCCCATGTGGCAAAATCAAATTTTTCATGTTTATTAAGAATTCGTCTCGCGTTTCTGCTTCTGGCGTTATCACCCTCACGCACCATATAAGTCGGGTAATTTTCTTCTTTGGCATCACTTTCAGACATACTAACACCGAACGGAGTGGTATTGGTATTTTGTATCATATAAGACACAGGGTTTTTAACTTGTGGTAAATCAGTAAGTGAATGATACCCTTTCCAGTCCGTGTCAGGATTGCTTCCATCAACGGCCGTATTCCAATCAAAGCCTTCATTACGAATGGGTACAGATCCATTATAAATATACCAAATGTTACCTCCACGGTCCGCATAAATTATATTGCCGAAATTCATACGTTGTGGTTCGATCGCTTTGGTGAATTCTTCAACATTACTGGAGCGTTGCATATTATACCATTGATCAAGCCATCCCGGTTGATCAAAAGTTGCAAACATCCCTGATAAATATTTTCCTTCTCTCATTGCAACCACCGCACCATGATGGGTTTTGCGGAATTTAACTTTACGGGGGCCCGCATCTTTTACGATGATTACCCCTTCCCATTCAACGGCTTCGCGTGTTGCATCACCATAGGTATAGTTAAGTGGATTTTCAGGGTCATCAAAATGCTCAATCCAGCTGTCCTCTTGGTTACTATAATTATCTGTGCTCATCCATCCAAGGTTTTCACCAAATCCAATATACGGCAAAGGATATCCAAAACGAGCATAACCGGTAAAATTCCAACCTTCGTCAGAAAGCATATGTGCTTCATACGTTTGACCGATACCAAATGCGGGTAAATGAGGGTTAATAAAAAGGAAGGACCCTGTCGCATCAATTTTTGATCCGTTCGCTGCCCAAGCATTAGAACCAAATTCCTTGCGGTCTTCGGGATCAATCTCAGGATAATCAACTTGCGCCATTTGAAGTGCCGTGCCGTTAATCGCTTCAAAAGCAGCTGTGCGTTCCTCAGTTGTAAAACGCAATCGGCTTAAAAACCCGCCTAAATAATACCAGCGCCGGATAAGGGCTAATGAATACCATGGCTCAATATGATTAAGTAATCTTGTTTCAAGTTCCGGATGGGTTTCCATATAATAATTAATACCTGCTGCATAACCATCAAGAAGCGCTTTAATTTCAGGTGCCGCATTATCATAATCACGTTTCGAAAGTTCGTTATTCTCAAAACTATGAACTACCCAGTCCGCTAATACTGCATCTTCGCCTAGAATTTCAGAGAGCCTACCTGTGCCCATAATAAACCCTAATTCTAACTGTCCGAAATTATCTTCGGCTTGCGCATATCCCATTCCAAATGCGGCATCACCATCCGTTTTTCCGTGTATATGGGGCACGCCCCATTCATCACGATAAATGGTAACATTCTGTGATTGATGTGAAATTTCCATATTCTCAGCAGGCGCGTCTGATGTCTGTTCAGAACCACATGACATTAGAAATACAGAAATAATTAATACAAATACGAACTTTAAACGGGTAGGCATAGTCAGTCCCCTAGTATTGAAATAAATATTGAAAAAAGAAGTTTACCTTTTTTACTCTTTATTTCAAACCGAAAAGAAATCAACTATTTGTTATTTTAATGCTTTTTTCTTTGCAATTTTTTTAACTAAATTTTGTGGAACGCCCGGGTGGCTCCATGGACAAACAGCAAGACATATACCGCATCCCGTATTTTCATTAAAATAAGGAAGACATTTATCAAAATCCACATACCATTTTTCGACCCCACGTACCATTTTCTTATCTGATTGTATTGCTTCTGGCGGACAGGCTTTTTCACATGCTTTACAATTCAAACAAAAATCATCAACGCCAAAAACATCCAGACTATCATAATTGAGCGGCATGTCGGTTACCAATGCACCAAGCCGCATCACAGATCCATTTTCACGATTAATCAGTGAACCATGTTTTCCAAGTTCGCCAAGTCCACTTTCAATGGCTGGGGGAATAAGCAAAATCGGTACATTATTTGATCCGCCATAGCTAATCGCATTCCACCCTTGTTCATGAATATAATTGGCGATAGCATGGCTAACCAAATGGGCTTCACCATATTTTTTTATGACTTCAATGGCGGAGGGAACTTCAGGGGCCGTTTTTAGATTTTCAAAATCCATTGCAACGCCAATGGTTATGACCGTTTCATAGGGCACTTCAAAAGTATCGATAACCCACTCAGGTCGCATCTTGGTAATACCGATCGCAACGGCACCGCTTTTAACACCAACCTCTTTTATCAATTTCGTCCATTCGGTTGAAGTTTTTTCGACTTTCTCATCCGAAATGGGTTCAACTATTGTTTCTCGGATACGGTCTGTTTCCATTTGTGTTTTATAAAGATCTTCATCACGCGGTGCGTGATCCACAAAAAACTGCATCAATGGACCAAAGGGGGTCAAGTCTGGCGTTTGCCAGTATATGGGGGAAGGGCGGCGCACTTTTGTCTCGCCAAGACCATTAAGATCATTTCCTGAAACATCTGGCCATAATGCCATCTGTTCTTCACTGGGTATAAACTTTTCTTTTTTCCGCAAACTGTCGCTCCTAGAGAGCTAAGCTTACTTTTAATTTTATTTTTTTTCAAGTTGTATGAAGGGCATGTCATCCATGCCCTTCAACAATTGCAACACTTAAAAATTAACTCTAAAACCAACATTGAATAAGTGTGCGACATTTTCAACTTCTAAAGAACCCGGTAGAAGGGTTAGATCGAGGTTAACCTTATCAATGGCAAAATATCTATAATCAACAAATATACCCATATCTTCTGTGATATTATAAGTTGCGCCGACAATACCTTGGTAGGCAAACCCACCATTACCAGCATCCGCAATAGCAACAGCAGATGGTGAAAACTCAATATTCGTATCTGCATAACCAACACCGACACCAATGTAAGGTGAGAACTGCTCACCAGCCATAAAGTCATAATAACCGTTGACCATAAATGCTAGTGTTCCATTTGACCCTTGGCCATCAGCAACAATAGTAGATACATTAGCGCCAAGGTTAGCAGAACCCGTAATTAAAACGCCAGCGTCTTCCGTGCCAATAGCGCCACCACCAACAGCAACATTGCTATGGGATGAGATGGAATTTCTGATGTAACGTACTTCAGCTTCACCACGAAAACCATTTCCATATGAATAACCAGCAGCAACACCGAAGTTATAACCATTTTTAAACATGGTATCCCAAGATAGTGATGTACCAGATGCTAATACTGTACCATCTGGAATAGTTGTACCTGTTCCAGTTGTGAAGGCAGAATTAAGTGCGCCCTCATTTGATTAGGATTGTAATGAAGAAAGACCCCCTGAAACTGATGCATATCCTCTCCCTTCTTGAGCAGATGCTGCGCTAGAAATAAGTAAGGCCCCCGAATCATGATAGTGTAATTGTTTT
>Ga0222715_10005366_pt1 | contig 10937 bp, 7 predicted proteins | sample C33_9DmetaG_FD_165056 | JGI IMG/M metagenome (GOLD analysis project Ga0222715, IMG submission 165056) | Estuarine water microbial communities from San Francisco Bay, California, United States - C33_9D | ecosystem: Environmental > Aquatic > Marine > Unclassified | place: USA: California... | reverse complement strand
CGAAGCCTATTAGGGTATTTAACTGTGTCATCAGCATCAAGCCATAATATCCAGCTGTATTCTTTGGGTACCTTGTCCGCCACTAGGTTTCTGGCTTTTGAGAAATCATCTTCCCATATGCTAGTGATGATAGATGCTTTGTATTTTTTGCATACTGACAATACTTTTTTGCTTGGTTCTATACCTTCTTTGGTATTAACATTCAAAAAAATACTGTCTACGTGTTTATAGACAGATTCCAAACATTTATCTAATAGTGGGGCCTCGTCATCAGTTCCCTTCACTATCATTGTCAGTGCTATTTTATTCATATCCCCCCTTAATATTTTTCTGGTATCATTAAAGCTTTGAAGTGTTTTACAAACCACTGGAAGTGTGGCCTCTCTCTGAACATTAGCGGATAGGCCTCTTCTATCTTCTTCACTAGGTCTTCTGGTAACTCAAATATTAACCTATTTTGAGATGCCTTATTAGCTACACCGTATTTAGCTAAATCACCGCCCTCTAGCTTCGCATCGTTTCTAGCTGAAGATATAGCATGAGCAACTTTACCAGGATGCTTCTTCTCATAATTCTTTATTATTATTAGTATGTTCTGTTTGTCTTGGTCATCTGGCAACCCTACTACATCTGCCAGACTTGATGGTGTGTTATCTTTTTTCATATAACAAGTGTTACATATTGTAAATTGTTTTACAACACAAAAAACCCCTCGTCAGGGGTTCTCTGTTGTTGATAATACAACCTAGGACTAGCCTACAAATAGACCGCTTCGGTATGCACTTGACTTCTCGTTAAGAGCCTCAAGTGTTACTTCTGCTTCTATCATTCCTCTCTTAGCACTACCTACAGTAGCTAGAGGGATGTGTTGTGGTCGTCCGTCAGTAAGATAAGCAACTCTCCATTTGCTTGAGTCGATTGCTAAGAATCCGCCTGATGGTACTTCTCGGCTCAAGTGAACCATGTGTACACCAAAGTCTGATTCGTAAACGCTTACAGTATTGTAAAGCTTTTTACCTTCAGCACCAGTGAATTTTGTAGAACCAGCTGTATAGCCAGAGATAGCTCTCTTCAAGTATGAGCCAACGAAGATTTTGTCTACGTTTAAGTCTGTACCGCTATCAAAGATGCCAGCAACAATGTCATTGAATTCAGTTTCACTAAGTGAAGTACCTGAAGCACGAGCTGTTTTGTTACTTGTTATCAATGCAACAGCACCAGTCAACCTACGTGCAACGCCTGAAGCACCAGAAGCTTGTGTACCTTGTACTAAAGCTTTTTCGATGTCTCTAGCCATCTCAGTAAGTTTTTTCTGTAATTGGTATGTATAAGGGTCTCTCATACCGTAGTGACTAACACGTTGTTCTGTGTTTGAAACACGAACGTCTTTTTGGAAAAGTTGAACTACGTTAGTAGAACGTGTTGGTTGTGTTAAGTCTGTGAAAGTAATATCGTTACCTTCAACTGCAGCGTTGTCTGCACTTGCTGCGTAAGTGTCTACTAGCCATTCATGTAATGTGTTTACAGCTGTAGCAGTACCAACAGATGAATAGAAAGGTGTGCTTTCGTAATCAACATTAGTTATTAGCATTTTGTTATCGTAACGGCTCTTTATCCGCTACATCATTATGTTTCCATAATGCTCAGACTATATCTTCACCTATGCGGTGTCGGGCACTCGTGGGAGGGTTATTGTTAGGCTCACCTCCTAGTCGTTGAACCTTCAAGACTCTTTTAACCTAAGTCTTGCTTGGCTGCTGATTGCCTTCGTCTTTCTCGTTAAGGGGTCCCAGCAGTTCACCCGATTTGTTCCTAATATGACAGTCTTCGCATAGTGTCCTGCCATTAGAGACATCAAATCGCAATTCAGGATAATCTTTCCATGGCTTTATATGGTCTGCGTGTAATCTTGGCTTTGCACCACAATGCCCACACGACTGTTTACCATCTACGCCACACATCTGATTATCTGAATATTGATTGTTAAGGTACTCTTTGGATATAATGTTCGTTCTCATACAATCATTATATCATATTAGGATAACTGACCTAATTGTTAATCAGTTACATCCTCTACACGAGTTGTATCCATATGGGTAATTAAACCGATTGCCATAATATTGTCTCCTTAGTTAATAGTCTATTTTTGAGGAGTTTTCATAGCTGCTATACCTGGGAACTTAGCATCAATTAGTTCATCAAAGGATTGGGGGCTCTTCAATGCTATCTTTAGCTCATCTCCAGTTGGTAGCGGTGCTTTTTTAGGCTCACCAGGGTTGTTGGGGCTAACCACTTGTTTATCGCTTAACTTCTTTTGTATATTAGACAGTTTAGCTTTATAAGCCTCGACAGTGCTGTCATCAGCTGCGGATAATTCGTACCCAAGCTCTTCTGCAATTTCCTTAACGTCATCGGGGAAGTCAGCTAAGGCTGTTGTTTTAGCTTGTAAGATGTTTGCTTGCTCTTCACGAGTAGCTACATCATTCTCGAGTTTCTCTCGCTCCTGTCTCTCCTTTTCGTACAGTTCTTTGAACCGTTCTTGTTCCTTTAGCTCGGCCTCTTTAGCTTTAGCTTTTGCTTGCTCTTCGGCTTCAAGCTTGTTTCGAAGCATGTTGCGTTCCATCTCAAGTTGCTCACGCTCCTTGCGTAGTCTCGCTACTTCGTCTTGTCCAGCATTGTCCTGTATAGGATTGCTTGGTTGTTTTTCTGAATCGAGTGCCTTCTCGTCAGGGTTCGTTTCAGGCTTTACGCCTGTATCTTCCTTTGTCATCTATTTCTCCATTCTTAAAGTTTACTATGTTGTCCCCACAACAACATCTAATCGTATTGTTACACAGTTTTATAAACCTGGCAAGCCTAATGCTCTTGGGTCTGCTATTTTAGCTTTTGCCTTTGCTGCGTCTTTTGCGTCTTTGCTTGATGATTTAGCTGCCTTAGATGCCTCTTTCAGCTGGAACAACTCTGTTTTTGTTAGCTTTCTTGACGATGGCCCAAGTCTGTCTGGTAGTATCTCCCCATTTACTATGTTCCTGTATTGTGCCACTGCTGGTATATCGTCTACGTTATACCCCATCTCTTTCAGATATTGATTCCTCCATATCTCCTGCTTGTATTGTGCTAATTCTGGGAGGTCTTCTTGCCCATAGATCTTGTTAGTCCACTCGCTACTGTCATTAGGGAACGGTATATTAGCCACATCTCTCAATGCCTTGCCTTTGCCTGGCAAGCCGAGTACACGACCTGGGTATGTGAACGTAGAGCCTAACAAGTCTGATAGGGCACTGGCTGCTCTTGCTTTCATTGATTCTGGTATCCTCTTTGTGTATATCTCCCCTTCTTCTGGTGATACATAAGGTGTGCTCATTTTTACCCAGCCCTGGCTATCTAACATCTGTGAGATAACACCGAACGGCAAACCACCTACCATACCTAAATCAAATACGCTGTCTTTACCCTTGCCAAATGGGGCCCCCAGGACATCGAATGCCCACTGGACACTACCTATCGGTGTCAACCATTGTAGGACACCTAATGCTTCTGCATTCTCTCGCTGCCATGCGACTCCATCTTCAGAGTTCATCCAGTTCTCAAATTGCCATAGCTTGTCTACCACCGCTAACTGTACTGCTGGTGGAGCATCCCCTAAAGCTTTTACCGCTAAACCTGTTACTTTTATATTATATCTTGCTGGGAACACTGCTATGTTGAGTGCCTTCGCCATGTTCGAGTTAAGTACACCTTTAGATGGGTACTGAATGATAGGTCTAACCATATCAAGAATTTCTTGTGGGTGTTTTTTGATTAAGTCTTCTACTGGCATTTGGAATCGTTGTGCCATTTTATCCACTACACCAGCTATAGAGCGTTTTTGAGTCTTAGTTATATTGGCATTCATTCTGCCCAAGAAAACGTCTTCAGCGGCCTCTCCGTACCTCGTAGCTACCATTCCGTCATGGTAGAACCCTGCGTTGTCCATTCTCTCTACTACTTCATCTAGTTGTTTCCTTGATTTGCCGGCTATTTTACCGAATCCAATCATCCATGGTTTTTTACCGCCAGCTAGAGCTTGCCCTAACATTTCGGTCTCTACTATCTCTTGTGTTCTAAAGAATGGATTCCATGTGTATCTTAATGTACCCTGTGCTCTTGCATAATGCTTGTATAGCGGGTTGAACTTGTAAGAACCTGATATTAGCTTATTCGCTAGTCCCTGCATATTCAATGGAGCATCTAGGTGTGCCTGTATAATAGCTTTGCTTATCTGTTTGGCTGCACTCCTGCTGATTGTTTTTTTGGTTATTGGTTTTAACGCTGTCTGGATTTCCGACAGTGTCAACATCCTCAAGTCTGTTGATGTCCTAGCTAAAAGACCACCATCTTCTACGAACTGCTGCAATGCGTTTACTATCGGTGCACCTTTGCCCTGTGCTATCTCATCTATATAATCAGTTGCGTTGTTTCTGACAGTCTTATACGCTAACTTGCTAGATTCATCTAATCCTATCCCAGCTTTTGTCAGTGCACTACCTATTGATTTGAATACTACCTTGCTCTGTGCTGACTGTTCAAAGATACCATCATTGACTGGTATATATTCCTTGATTTTCAATACTTCGTCTGATACCTCATCTGCCGATTTCAATGATGCTCTTTCGTACTTCTTGATTATCACCGCATAGCCGTCTTTACCAAGCTGGTTTCTCAATGATTTCGGCAAGTGCTTACTCAACTCTTTCGGCAAGTGCTTTCCGCCAAATTTAGCTAATTGTCTAGCATTAACTATCTTTGGTGCGTTTACTATAGCCCCGATAGTCTTGGCGTTATCTATGCTCCTCAGTATAGCGTTCACTACGTCTGCATTATGAGTCCAATATGCACCATTGGCTACCTCTTCTTCAATAATCCCCTTAGCGATTGCTTTTCTAGCGGCCATTCTCTGTTCGTGAGTTGCTAATTTGCTAGTTGCCTTTATCTGCGAGTTGAGTGAATCTGATATGCTCTTACTTAAAGCCTTCTCTGTGTCTGTACTGTATTTGGCCACTACCGCATGTCCGTTTTTGCCTAATGCTTTATTAAGTGGTATAAGAGCATCTTGTGATTTAACCCATGTGAACATATCCTCTACGATATGCTGCATGTTTACGCTACCAGGGCCAGCCCCTGCTGTAACTAACTTCTGTTCTATAGCATCAGCCATTGCTGCTGCAGCCACCTTAGAGCTACGTCCGTTAAGGTTGTACTCTTGTAACTGCTTCAGATAATTGGTCATATTATCATTCATCTCTTTAGTACCAGTGGTACGGATGACTGCGATTCCCTCTGCTATGTTGCCTTTGAAGCCTCTCTCGTTAAGAGCTGTTGTTAAGTCATCAAATAATGAAGGTTCACCATACATGGCTTTTCTGGTGGCTATGCCTGCCTTTGGCACATATTTGGTAACAAACCCTATAGCACCACCAGCCGTCATGCTACCAGCCACTAATACAGTAGATGGGACTGCTCCCCACCCATCATCGCTTGAAAAATAGTTACCTTTTTTGTACTCATCTAATACGTCTATAGTGAATCTAATGTTCTCTCTTCTTATCGGAGCCCTTATAGCTGTTTCAACCATAGCGTTCTTTACAAAAGCCTTGGCACCTTCTGTAGTCCCTACCTTTGTCATTGCTTTGCTATTTATAGCCGCCCAGCTAGGATTCTTGGCCACAGCCTTTTCTACTACTGTGCCAAGCTTAGTTGCTGTAGTCGCAGCTGTTTTTCCTATACCGCCAGTTATGCTTCTTCCACCTATTTGTGCTAATTTTGGTGCTATGAACTTGGTAGCTGCAGCTCTAGTCGCTGCCCTGCCGATGTTCACTGCTGCACCGCCCGCCCCGAATGTAGCCACTGTAGCCATCGCACTTATAGTAGATATGCCAGCTTCAGTCCAGTTAATATCCCCATTATCTTTTGTTGGCATTATGTGCCCCAATAGATTCTGGTACCCACTCATCATGTCGCTGAGCTGTTTCTGTTCTGCAGTAACTTCAGAAAGCCTCGATAGAAACTCGCTCTGTTCTATCTTTCCTTCTTTATACATCTTGTAAATATTATCTGACTTATTGTTTATTCTACTTTGCAAGAACCGGTTGCCCGCATCTACCGCTAGTGTTGGCACTACCGATACTGCTCTGGAAGCTAGTAGCCCCACATCTTTAACTGTAGTGATCGCTGCGTCCTTGACTATACCTGCCGCACCAAGTGCTATTGAACCTGTCTGTTTAGCAACTTTCTCTAACCAGCTCGGCTGCTTCGATACTGCCTGTGGAGACCTGTAATTAGCCCAATAGCCACTAGGGGTATTGTAGTTTACGTTTCTTGCTGTTAAGTTGACACCTTCTAACCCCTCTTGTGTTGTTACTGAACGGTTGCCAGCAGCATAGTTGGACTTTATAAGCTGTCCAACCGCTGCTTGTGCTGATGCTAATTCCTTGCCCTGCAATATTTTTGCCATATTATCTCACTCTCAATACTCCGCTACTGCCCATATTGTTTATAGTACTAGCGAAGTTATACCCTTGCCCTTGAACTCTGTAAGTCCCTTGCAACGCTCTAGCTCCACCGCTTGAAGTCATTCTCGAGCTAGGAGCATTTGTAACACCTCTCAATATTGGCTGTGATACTGGGGCCCTGACACCGAAGTTAGGTACAACTTGTTGCTGATTTATGACAGCTAATCGTCTTTGCTGTTCTTGTGCTCTTGCTACTCTTAATGCTTCTTGTTGTCTGGCAACTTCTTTGACTCGTATTTGCTCTATCTCGGCTGCGTTAATCCTGTTTATCTGTTGTGCTGAAGCTGCTTTCTGCAGCACTCCCATAGAGCCACCGGCATTTTGTATCATTCTTGCACCTCTTTGTGCTTGAATCAATGCCGCACCTGCTGCTGGTTGCAAATCTTTGTATTTCACGTTGCCTAATGAATCGACTGCTGTGCTTTCACGTGCTGAGGCATCGTAACCTTGGTTCCGTAGATATTGGTCTGGTGTAACTGCTACCTTTACTAGAGGTACTAATTTATCACCCTGTAGCTCATATGTTAATACCTTTGTACCATCAGCGGATATTGTCTCTGGTAGACCTGTCTCTCTGTCTAGATTGAATGCTGACTTCGCTATTAGCCCAGATGCATCTATATCGAACCCACTGTCTTTCATTATTTGTCTCATGCCTTCTGCAACTTCGTAAGCATCACCTACGTCTCTTAGCCCAGCCATGTGCAATACTTGGTCATATGACATATATTCACCGCCAAGCACCTTGTTTGTGGCTTTCTGCATCCATGACGGTAACTCTGATTTGTTGATAGCTTGTATCTTGCCATCTTTCATCTGGTAGACCATCTTTTCTTTGTTTTCATAACCTCTATCGAATTCGGCCTGTGAGCTGGAGCCAAACATAGGCTCGAAGTAAACATTCCCATCCTCATCGACTCTCATCTGGTTATTGCCAGTAGCTATGTCCTGTATGCTGTAATCTATTTTCTTGAATCCACCTGCTCCGTCTGGTGCAAAAGTGAAGCTAGGGTTTCCATTGGCCCTTCTTCTTATCTCTTGTTCTATATCGTTATACGATATTGTGTAACGACCACTCCCAGATTCGCTACCAGCTATATCTATTTTCAAGTCTTTAAGCGAGTTTATCTGTCCTTCTAGCTCTGCTCTTACGGCTGGGTCTGTGATTCCTGCCAGTTGCTCTTGAAGCTGACCTATCTGGCTTCCCATTATGCCTCTTATCATTTCTAAACCGCCCTGAGCCCCTTTGAATCCACTACTAGCTGCCATATCCGCTATAGCATCTTCGCCTTTAGTCTTTATAAGACTACTTATTGTCTCCATTGTTATAGTCTGGCCATTGCCTAAGTCTATTGGCAGCACTCCAGCTTTGTAATCAGAAATCGTAGCTTTTATTTGGTTCTTCAGTGCTGTATTATTGCTTCCGCCATAACCTCCACCGCCACCAGACATAGCTGCTATCTGCTCATTCTGGATTTTTACTATCTGGTTATCTAATTGTAGTCGTAAACTTTGTGCTAAATCATAATTGCCTACGGCATAGGCCTGTGTATAAAGGTCTGTGAGCTTGTTTAATTTGGTCGTTTCGTCTGCATTACCTTCAATTATTGCTATTGATGTTCGCTGAATCTCATTGCTTGTGTATCCTCTGAACCCTGAGTCTATTTTCTTTTGGTAAGATAGCTGAGACTTAGGATCTCCGCTACTTAGCTCTATCCTTCCATTATAGTGGGCCCTGTAAGAATTGAAGTCTTCAATAGTTTTTGCTGATTGGTTCCACTCATAGTCAAGGAGTTGGTCTTCCCAGTCATTAATTGACTGCTGAGTCTGCCTCCTAGACCTTAGTAGTGCTGTTGTAGTAGTACGTGCCATCTGTTAGAACCCTTGCTGTTGGTTCTGCATTGCCAACGCACCTTCCATACCTACTGGTGGGGCTCCGCTTCCTGGTTGAGATTGTACCCCCATGCCTTCTTGATTCTCACCCTGTGTTGCTACTTGCTGTCTAACGTCTTCTTGTTGTCCTTGCTGCTGACTAGCCATCTGGTCTTGCTGGTAAGATTGGATATGCAGTTGTGCTAATGCTCCTACTTGTTTGCCAAGTATAGCTGCTGATACTACATCCTGTAACTCTGTCTTAATTCTGTCGGCTTCTTCTTTAGTTTCACCCTGTGCCTCTAGGTAACTCTGTAGAGATATTGTATTTGAGTTAAATCTGTTTAGTAACATTTGCTGGTAAACTGGGTCTTCCTTCTGTAGCACTGATGGCCACATAAGGTTGAGTTCGTACTCGTCTTCTACTATGATTTCTTTAACGTCTTTATCATACAATGCAATGGTTGTCAATGCGTCTCTGAACATTTCAGTTAAAATCGGGCCCCAGATAGCCTTTTTGGCCTCTGCTATGTCGGTCGTTGGCTTAATTGCTGTCATTAACGCCTGGTTGCTGTTTAATGTTACAGATGGGTCATCAAAGAATACCCTGGATATACCCACTTCTCGTACGAATTGTTCTTTTAATTCGTCAAGCTGTGCTCTGAAGTCGAACTGGTTAGCATCGCCTAGATTTAGTAGCTGCAAGTCTTGGCCTTCGCCCATTGCTAGTATTTCTACAGCTCGTGATTTAGGTTTTGGTATGGATGCACCATTAGGGAAGTTAAAAGCTTTTATCTTCGGGAAATTAACCTTATTAGCTAGTGTTCTCCAGTCAGATAATGTCTCAATATAGGTTCTATTTATCTCAATAGCGGTGTCTGTAATGTCTGCTTCGCCCCATGCTCTTCTTCTCCTACGCTTATTAGGCAGGATGTAGTAGTTTGGCACCTTCTTTTCGTCATCTATTAGAGATACTATAGTTTTTCCTACTATTCTCACGTTGACTTGGTTTTCTTTGCCGAACTCGCACTCTGACAATCTTCCGTTTTTACTCTTAAACCCTGGTATTATACCAGTTGCCTCTATGTGAGTTACCATTGGCTGTGTGCCGAAGTTGCCATCTGGCTGTTCGGTAGTGTATTTGAGTGGCGAACCTAGTGGTGCAGTCTCAATGTCCTGGGGTAGTTTAGGATACATCTTTAAAGTATCGTGTTTCGACACTTGGTTTATGTAAACATTAAGGTTTGCCTTCCTGAAATCATCATTTTGCCATACTACATAAAAGTTTTCTACTGATTCTACCTGGCTGAGTACATACTTTTTAGCTTTTTCGTCATAATAACCCTTGACTACAGCGTTACCAATGCTACCAGCATCTTCTGCTAAGTCTTTGAACAGTTGGTATCCGCCATTATCACGAATTATTCCGTCTATCAGCCGTTGTCTACGTTCTGCATACTCCATCTGCTTGCCATTTTCTATGATTGTTCTCTCTTGTTCTTCTGGGTCATGGTCATATTTGCTGATGTCCTGAGCGTCATAGGTGCTTGTAACTGTGAAACCACGTCCCATGAACTGGTCTCTGTGTATCTCGACACCTCTTTTAAGCCAGTTTACTGGTGTTATATCATGTCCTACTGGTATATCAATGCTTTGTTCTAACTGTTTACCATATATGTATTTGTCGTTCTTTTCTATGTTCTGGTTACGCTCTTCAATTTCCGAGCGTACATCGTCAAGTTGGGTTAATACTTTCTGTACGAACTCTGCTTGTAACTCGTTATAGTTTTCTTGTTCTTTCATATTCCCCTTTTTTACCATTCTATTGTTACCCATTCTAGCTTAGCTGTTTTAACTTTACGGTCATTTGCCAACCATGTTGCCAAGGCTAAACTTATAACCCTGTCTGTAGATATTTTAACATCATCTTCACGATAAATCGACAACTGATGTGAAAGCTTCTGGTTAGATTTGGGTATTGCAAGCTCTTTTGCAGACAAATATTTTTGTAATACTATTATAATATCGGCCTTTTTTATATTCTGTGTTTGCTTGACTGGCTTATTGTCGTTGCCAGGTATAACAGGTCTGGTAGGCTGCCAAGAACCATAGCATGTAGTAATGGCTTGGAGCTCATATGGCATGTCTATGTAGTATCTTGCTGATTCACCATTCCAGGTTTCTAGCATTATGGCTAGATTATCGCCATTCTTGTAATTGTTGCATAAGTCTACTAGGTCATTCATGTGCATTTGTGGACTTTTAGCATTGCCTTTGCAGGCTACCATACGCACCATGGCCAGCTTATTGTCTCTGCACATCTCATCATGGTCTTTGCCACATGGTTCTCTTAAAACAGTGTAGACCATTTCATCACTGGATATAGCTGTATCGATGCCTACTACATAATTGTGGCCTTCTTCATATCTGATGCCGTCATTCAGTAGTTCTGTTTCAGCATCCATGATGTCGTTAGGGCTGTAGATGTTGTCTCCTCCCAGTAAGAATTTGCCT
>Ga0222715_10005364_pt1 | contig 10940 bp, 11 predicted proteins | sample C33_9DmetaG_FD_165056 | JGI IMG/M metagenome (GOLD analysis project Ga0222715, IMG submission 165056) | Estuarine water microbial communities from San Francisco Bay, California, United States - C33_9D | ecosystem: Environmental > Aquatic > Marine > Unclassified | place: USA: California... | reverse complement strand
ACTAACATTATAGCACCTTATGACTATGTGTCAAGCAATTTTTGCTAAAAATTGCCTTATTTTTCAACAGTTTACAAATTTATTATTAAATAAAGTTGGACCGCGATGTTCGGGTGTATCAAAAAAGAATTCGCGTCAATCTTAGTAAACGCTATATAAGCACAAAGGCACTGTGCAAACTGGCGGTCCTTTTTAACGTATTCCTATTGCTTCTGCAATAATGTTCATTACTTTTAATCTATCTGAACTTCCTCTGCTTCCATGAAAATGCACAACATACGCATCATCCAAGCTGATACGGTTCTTTTGATTGCTTGCATCTGTGTTTGGTCCAGCAAGTTGATACGCAAGTTCTGGTCTGAAAAAATGACCTGGGAAAGTTTGCATCCACATCATTTCATTATAGATTACTTGCTCTGAATTCCATCGATCTGGGTTCCAATTTTCTACCATTTCTATTCCGCGATCCCACACTGCTTGATCCATGTTGTGGGGATAATATCTTATTCCGCAATTATAAAAATGCTCAAAACTAACACCATAATGATCACAGGTTGTGCCTCCAGGTGGATCAGTGTAATTAAACATAACAAATCTATCTACAAACTGTGTATAGTAATCTACTGGTTTAACAAATAACACATCGCTGTCTGCATATAAAATATTGTTACCTTGCTTCCACAATTCGTATATTTCATAAAAATGAATTTTAAAAACTTCTCTAATGTTATCAGCTTCGCCTTCGTGCACAATATAATCGTCCATACACAAAAGATTTTCTTCTGCACTATCAAGCATCAACTCCATCATTTTGTCATAGTTGTCTTCCAAGTCGCTTTCGTTAGTGCGATCATTATACCATTTAGTATGATCTTTTATTTTATAGTGTTTACTTACTAATAAGTTTTTCATTTACTGCTCCTGTAATATGGACGGGTTTTAATGTATTCCACTAATTTGTAGTCCTCACATCTCCACTCTTTAAACCACTCAAGATTTTTTTCAGATACTTCATATGATTGTGATATGTTAAATTGTGCTCGAGTTCTAGCAATGTACGGGTCTTCGTTCATTTGAACATTAAATTCATTTTTCATTACTGTTGATAAAGACTCTATATCTACGGCTATTTTTATTTTGTATTCCTGCTTTTTATATTCGTTAAGCGTTCCTAACCAATAAACATAACTAGCACAAAGTTGTCCAATGTTATTGTCTGGTGTATCCATTTTGTACGAGTCAAAAATAGGTATAACTTGTTTATTTTCTTGAAAATATGTAATTAGATCATCGGGTGTGTTAGCATGGTCGAATAATTCAATTTCATATGGACTATAATCAATTCCCATGCCGCCAGTAGCATATTTCAATGGCAATAAACGTGTATCCAGCCTAACTTGTCTTATGAGATCTAGTGTTTTCCTTTCCCAAAAACCACTTGCAAATCTTTTCCACGGATCTCTTACAACAAATCCTACATCGCCGGTAAGATGTTTTAGTATTTTATCATGTCTACGAAATACCATAAAATCACCATTAGGATGATCCTTTAAAGTATTTTTTAACGCAGTTCCGGCTGTTTTTGTAATGTGTAAAAATTTTGTCATAACTCAAACAATAACATTTCTTCTGATAAATCTTTTTTATCATAATCAGCAAATCTAGCAACTGGTTCAGGTAAACCAAAATAATTGTGTTCCTTTAATATTAAACATCTAAAGCCACCAGTTTGTATATTTTGATTTTGAGGATTACTGTGATTATCTTCTGTGTGACTAGTGATCATAAAATATTTTATGTTGCTGTTACGCATATTTGCTATGGCTTTAACTATATCATCATCGCATAAATGATACAAGCAATCTCTGCAAAACCACATATCAACATCAGGAGGTGTATCAGTGCGTACATCAAACACACTTACATTTTCCATGTTAATGTCTTCAACTATTTCAGGAACAATATCTCCTCCAAAATAATCTATGCCTGTGAAGTCTACTTGCTTGATCCAGTTACGATCTCCACATGGTGCATCAAAAAAACTTTTGATATTATATTTAGAAAAAATGCCAGGCATCGATGACCTAATGTTCTGTGTGTTTCTCACAGTAGATCCAGATCCACTTATGGTTTCAGGATATCCTGCCGGCCATTTATTTTTATGGAATTCTGTCATTGTTTTATTACCCACCATGAAGCATATCGATCTGACGTTTTTTTAACTTCTAGTTTTTCTTTTTCTGCAAATTCTGTAACTGCTTGTATAACACCAAAAGGAATTTTCCTAATGTGATGTTCTTTGATATAATCGTGTCCACTTAGAATGCCTCCTGGTTTTATTTTTGGCCACCATGCGGCAATATCACCTTTAACGAATTCATACGTGTGGTCACCATCAATGTACACAAAGTCTATGCTGAGATCATCGAATTGTTTAGCTGCCTCTACGCCTGTTGTGCGTAATAATGTGGAATTGTTCTGCTTTTTATATAATTCTTGTGTTTTAGTGAATAACTGATTTAATCTAGTTTGATCTTTATATGCTTGATCAGTAGGAGCATTTGTGTAGTCCTCAAACAGTTGGTAAGGATCTACGCCATAAAATGCAGCGGGTTGCAATTTACCTACAATGCTATTGCTATAACTGCCGCGATAAACGCCTACTTCCACAGCAATATTAACTTCCTTTAGGTGTTCTTTAACAACGTCTGATAACCATTGATCTCTATTCATATAACATACAACCATTTTTTAGATTCATTTAACATGTAATCTTCATCGTCTGTTGCTAACACACCTACCAAGTCTTGCTTCATCCAACATCTTGCTTTATATTGTGTCATTACTCGAGCGCCTGATTCTTTGTTTAAAATACACCTGCCTAAATGAAATCCAATATACACAACATCTCTGATGTTGTTTTTATTCATATAATCTAACATTGCAAAATCAGCACGATATTCTTCGGGTGTTTCGTTGTAATAATTTTCAATGTGTTGCAAAGATTCATGTACCGGAAAACGTTTTGGACAACTTACTTTGACGTGTGTTAAATTTGGAAGGTAATCAACAATTTTTGAAACCATTTTGTTAGTTTTATTGTCGATATCGGGATCGGCTTCTACATCGTGCGGCCACGGATGAGGATACCACGGATCCATGATAATCCATAAAGCATTTTTATGAAGATAATCTAAAGATAGATCAGGCTGTGGCGGTAAGTCGTCGACGAATACCGTAGTCATGTGTGTTATCCTGTGTTTGAATGTATTTATTATTATGCAAGGCTTGCTCATATAATTGTTGAGTTGCTAAGTTCTTAGCTTTAGCTTCGCACTGTATGTCGAAATCTTGCCAGAAGGATAACGCCCACTCGTTAACAGCGTGGTTAGGGTAAAAGTCTGAGTGCGCTCGAAGTTTCTGTTTCTTACAGCCTAAATCGAGTAGTCTACGAATAGACCACATTCCATCATGGTAGCTGCTTCCCTCAGGCAGGGATTGTACTGCGGGTTGTAACGCCTCATCTCGGCTATAACTATAATGGATAACAGGCCGCACACCGCGCCAGCTATCAATAACCGCTTTGACACGGTCATCACTTGGTTGTATATATTCTTCATCTCTAATCCAGTGGTGGTGTATGTCGAGAACCAACGCCACCTTATCCTTTAATTTAAGCGATTCGTCCAAACCCCAGCACATCTCATCATTCTCGATGGTGATCATGTTTCTCGCCTCGGGGGATAAACGTGGTAGGACTTTAATAATACCTTCAGCGCCTTGACGGCCACTGATGTGTACATTTATCTTCATGTCCTGCCAGTATTTACCAAAACCCATATAACGAGCCATGGTTACGTGGTATTCGAACTCATCTATGCTGCGCTCTACAACGTCTGGATTGTCGCTTGCCAACACACAAAACTGGCCAGGATGGAAACTAACACGCACATCAAGATCACGAGCCAGTTGGCCCACCTTGGCGAATCCTTTCTCCATCGCTCTGATATTATCAGGATCGTTCCACATGTAGCGCCAAGTTGGCTCAGTAGCCATAGGTATTTGATTGCTTCCAAGTCGTACCATCCTCCTGTTAGCAGGTAAACTACCGACGTACTCTACCAGGTTATACATGCTCTGCATGTTGTGTTCTACAATGTCCCACAAACGTTCTTCTGCAACAGACTTTTCTTGTCTGTTACACCAAGCCACTGTGGTTTGACGTTCAGTGAATTGTTGCTGAATTTCTTTAAGCACTTTGGGTTTCTGTGTTTGGTCCTCATGCATAAACTTGCAACAAAAACCTAGACGCTGAATGTTTTGATCAAACATAATTTTACTCTTAAATATCTTCGTATATTAACACATCTTTGCTGACTGCGTCAAATAAATGATTAAGGGTGGTGTATAAATCCTCCTCAGTATCTTCCACAATACCAATAGGATCCTCAGTGCATCCTGTGACGTTACCGTTATCATCATAGTATACTTCGTGTATGCCAAAACTAATATCACCATTAGGATAAGTGCGTTTTACTACTCTGTGATTCCAGCTCATATGTACCTCGCAATTTAGTATTATACATTCTTATTTACTTTTGTCAAGTTTAGATAAATACTACTAACTTATAGTTTTTAGGATCCAGAATGAAACTTAACGAAATTAGCGATTTCAAGAAGCGTGAGATTGAATATGAATTACGTAATGAGCCACCGAACAATTATGCAGTGTACATTAACGATAGAAAGTGGAAAGTGGTATCCAACAGACAACGTGCTGAGAGAATGGCACAAACATTAAGAAACAAAGGCAAAGACGCTAAAGTACATGTCACTGGCGAACCAGTATCAGAAACATCAGAGGCAAAACGTAATCCTGTTAAAAAGAATATGGACAAGTTTCACAAGCCCAAAACACACAAAGATATGAAGGCTGCACAAAAGCGTGGTTACGAAAAGCACAAAGCAAAAGAATTACAAGAAGGCCCAGTTGTTGCCAGAGGTGAAGGCCATTTACATGATCTTGTGGACAATATGATGGACGGTTGGTTTGAAGCAAAAAGCAGAACCAGAGAAGAATTAGAAAAAGTATTAAATGCTATTGGTAAAACAATCACTGGTGATGCAGAGCGTTTAGTTATTGACAACATCGGCAAAGCAGAAGATTACAGCATTGAAGAAAAGAAAACTAAACAACGCTTAGATCCAAAGTGTTGGAAAGGTTATAAAAAACAAGGCACAAAAATGAAGGGCGGTGTTAGAGTTAACAACTGCGTACCAAAATGAAAATAAACGATATAATTGTAGAAACAACAGACTTAGAAGAAGGTCCAGGTAAAGTATTAGCTGGTATTGCTCTCATAGCAAGTCTTTGGGGTGTTAATAATCATATGGCGCAAAAGGCATATGATAACAGCCCTCAACTACAAAAATTAATTACAATGCATCAAGCAGCCGAAGCATCCGGTGACGAAGCTGCTGCCGAAAATTATGCAGACAGAATCGACGCACACAAGTTACGCATAGACTTAGGCAAAGGTGAAGTAATGGGCAAGGATGGTAAGCCTATTCAAGTTAAACCTTACGAAGAGTCATACGATGACGATGATGCGTTTTTTGAAGCATACGGTTGGATCGAAGATAACTTAGAAGAAGCAGAGTACCGTGGCCGTAAAGTTAAACTTAATAAGCCTATGCAAGGCGATGTTAAGAAATTCAAAGTGTACGTCAAAGATCCCAAAACAGGCAACGTGAAAAAAGTAAACTTTGGTCACGGTGGTAGCAGTGTTAAGGGAAAGAGTATGCGTATTCGCAAGAGCAACCCTAAAGCACGTAAGAGCTTTAGAGCTAGACACAACTGCGATAATCCAGGCCCCCGCACAAAGGCGAGATATTGGTCTTGCCGTAAGTGGTAGCAAAAGTGATAAATAGCTTGTATGAGAGCAAGCGAATTTATTTACGAAACACGTAAATTATTTGAACTTAAAAAGATGGGCAGAGCCTTCAATCACTTGGAGGATTTGGTATTTTTCTATGGCACTAAAGGAGTTCAGGAAGCATTAGAACATTTGCGTGAACTTGCCACTCAGGAAGGAGCAGAAAGTATACGTATGAAGTGGGACGGTGCACCACAAGTATACTGGGGTAGAGAAAGAAAAGGCGGTCCTCTTATACTAACAGGTCACAACGGTTGGTTAAGAGGCGCCAAAACAGACAGCCCTGAATCCCTAGAAGATTTTATTGCAAACAAAAGCGGAAAGCCTGGCACTGCCGATGAGAAAGCCAAACGTGATGCTTTTGCAAAACAATTTGCAAGTTGGTACCCAGCATTAGATAAGGCAACGCCACAAGATTTTGTGGGCTTTGTGTATGCAGACGGATTGTTCTTTGAACGTCCTAAACTGGATGATAACGGCGTGTACAACTTTTGTCCAAATCCCAAAAGTGAAACGTGCTACCATGTAAGAGCAGAGTCGGAGCTGGGCAAAAAGATCAGCCAAGCGGATATAATGGTAGTAGGACACGCCCGCTTTCCAGAGTTTGGATTGCCAGATGCGGCACAGGAACCCATATCAGACTTTAGTATGTTTAACAGCAATCCTGAAGTTATTGTGTTGGGACCTGTGTATAACACCAAAGGTGTTAGTGTAGACACAGCGGCATTAGACAAAGCAGAACAGTATGCAAGTTCCCACGGTGGAAAAATAGATGCTTTTTTAGAAGGCACTGCTGGATTAAGTGACTTAAAAGAGATCATATATCGTTATGTTAATCAAACAGCAAAAGCAAAACAGTTAGATCAGTTAGGTAGCAATCATTTTTATAACTGGTTAAAAGGTAGTAAAGTAAGCGACAACAAACAAGCCAAGATTGCAGAATTAGATAAAGCAAATGGCAATGTTGTAGAAGAGATATTCAATTTAGTCAAGTTGATACAATCAGCAAAAAATTCTGTTATTGATCAACTTGAAGGGGAGCGCGGCGAAATTTGGGATACCAATGGCGAAGGTCACGTTCGTTATGCTGATAGCAGCAAGGAGTTAGGGAACGTTAAATTTGTTCCAAGACATAAATGGACGCCAGGAACATGAGGATAAAATATGGCACAATTTAATGACGGTGATACAAATTCCAGTATCAGAGGATTATTAAACAGCACTGGATTAAGAAAAAATAATTTTGCAGGTGGGTCGACTCCAACTATTTCAAATGATTCTAGTCAGGGATATGAGATAGGATCATTATGGCTAGATAGAGTTGCTAATAAATTATATTTTGCAACCACCGTAGACGCAAATACTGCAACTTGGACAGAAATTGGCAAACCTTATAACGACACTGATGTTCAGATATACTTAGATGCAAAGGGGTACAGTAATGTAGATAATGATGCACAAACTCTTAGTTGGGACGAAGGAACTAGTTTGTTAACTATTTCAGGAGGAAATAGTGTAACTGTTACAGGATTATATACTGATTCTAATGTGCAAAATTATTTAACGGTTAATAATTACAGTAATGTAGATCCAGATCCTCAAACACTAAGCTGGCAGCAAAACACATTTCAACTAACAATAAGCGACGGTAATACCATAGCACTCACTGGTGTTGGCTCAGGTAACTTTGGTTCTTTGGCAACACAAACAATTAATGTAGCTGGCGATTTCTTGCCGTTTTATGGAGCAGGTAATAGTGTAATTACCAGTGTGTCTGATTTTGTTGATGCTATTGCCGGAAGCGGTATCACAGCATTAAATGGTGTTATGTCTGTAGTAGATTTAGACAATCAAACAATCAGCTGGGACGAAGCAAACAGTAACCTCAGTATTTCAGGTGGTAACACTGTTACACTAACTGGTGTCGGCGGAGGATATGGCAACGTTAATGTTCAGAACTATCTAGACGATAATGGTTATAGCAACGTAGATTTGGATGCACAAACATTAACCTGGGACGAAGCAAACAGTAACCTCAGTATTTCAGGTGGCAATACTGTAACAATTACTGGGTTTTCAAACTATGCCGATTCAGATGTTCGTACTCTGTTAAATCAAACTAATGCTACTACCAGCGGATACGTATTAAGTTGGAACGGTTCTGATTATGCTTGGGTCGCACAAAGTGGTGGTGGTTCTTTCGATGGTACAGCAACTAACACTGTATCTACTGGTAAGATCGTATTCCAAGACGGTTCAAATGGTGGCGGTGGATCCGCATACTTCGGTACAGGTGAAGATGTTCAGTTCTATGACGATGGAACTACAATGTACATTGACTGTGATGCTTCTCATGATGTTATCATTCGTGAAGGTACCACAACAAGATTCACGTTTGATACAGGAACAGGTGATTTTACAGCAACAGGAAATATAATTGCACCAAACTATAACACTTCTGGCGTAGGCGCAATGACGTTTGATAGCGGCACATCAATGCAGTTTACTGCACCTGATGGTTTTAATTTTAATGGCGGAGATATTTCCTTAGAAGGTAATGCAAGTTTACTGCATAGTTTTTCAGTAACAAACAATGCGTCCGTTGCATATGAATTTACTGACAGTGCTAATCATTGGTTCCCCACAGCAGAAGATAATCCAACATTATATTTACGCAGAGGCGAAACATATGCGTTTAATGTAAGTGCTTCTGGGCATCCGTTTGAAATACGTGTAAGTGCAGGTGGCGCTGCTTATAGCACCGGAGTTTCAGGGAACGCAACTGATATAGGCACAGTAGTATTCAAAGTGCCAATGAGTGCGCCAGCAACACTAGCATACGAATGCACAGCACATCCAGGTGTTATGGTTGGTGTAATAAACATAGTATAATATTATGGAAAGAGAATATATTGTAATTGTACATCGCGGAGTGGATTTAGCAGCATTCGATGCTGAAATGGCAGCCAGCCAAGGACATGGACCTATCCCTAATCGTTCAGTAGATATTGCAAATCCAAGGCCAGCAAGCAATCGTCAAACTCACTGGATGATCACTGACGAAGAAGCACAAGCAATTAGCACTGATCCAAGAGTTTTAGCTGTTGAGATTCCTGTGAGTCAGAGAACAGATGTAGATATGGAATTATCTGCAATACAAAAACCAAAAGGTTATACTTTTTACAAAGGATATGATACTAGTGGAGATGCCAGAGAGGTTAACTGGGGATTAACACGCTGTAATTATCGAGATTTACCGTGGGCTGACCAAGTTTATACAGGATTACCAGAATTTACATACAATATGGATGGAACAGGCGTAGACATGGTAATACAAGACGGAGGAATCGACCCAGATCATCCCGAATGGGAGGACGCAAACGGTGTTAGTAGACTGCAACAAATAGACTGGTACACTGCAAGTGGTTTATCCGGCACACAAAATGCTAATCACTACAGAGACTACGATGGACATGGAACCCATGTTGCTAGTATAGCCGCAGGTAAAATATTTGGTTGGGCAAAAAATGCACACATATATGCGTTAAAAGTAGCAGGATTAGAAGGCACAGGCGATAGTGGTACTGGAATTTCCGCATCAGATTGTTTTGATGTGATTAAAGAATGGCACAAAAAGAAAACCAATCCTAGCGATCCTAGTTATACAGGCAGACCCACTGTGGTTAATATGAGTTGGGGATATGGCACAACTGTTGGTGACGCTGCATTAGTTAGCGGTGTTTATAGAGGTGGCAGTTGGACTTTTTCTGGTCAAACTGATATTGTTTTGTATAGCACATATGGTATCATTCCATACGGTACGTATAACAGCACACGTCGATTGCCATTTCAATTAGCTAGTATTAATACAGATGTAAATGAATTAATAGATGCCGGTGTGCATGTGTGTATTGCTGCTGGCAATGATAATTATGCATGTTTCTATCCTGGAGATGCTGACTATGATAATGAAGTTACATTTGACGGTTACCCACCAAGATATTATCATAGACCTAGTTCTCCTTATTCGGAACAAGCATTTAATGTGGGTAATTTAAATTACTATAATAACCTTAACGGCGGAGTAGTAAAAGAAACAGCGGCCACTTCTTCAAAAAGAGGAGCCGCTGTAAATATCTGGGCACCCGGTTCTCAAATTGCTGCTGCTATGAGCACAATAAACGCAAACAGAAGCTATCCACCCATCATTGACTATGTTGGAGGCGGAGAGTCGACGCATAAGCAACAACATTTGACTGGCACTAGTATGGCTTCACCGCAAGTGGCAGGAGTAATAGCACTTCATTTGCAAGCAAACCCAAAAACGACTCCAGACGCCATGCTAACAAAAATTATTAATGATTCTACACCAGATTTAATCAGAGATAATGGTTTTAGATCCTGGAGTTCTCAATTCAGCACATGTAATTCTCCTGTTCGCACGTTGTATAATAGATATTCACGAGAATTTCCTGGAACACGATCTGGAACACAAATTTTAGATATAGCAACCAAAACAACCGATTTTATTCCTGCTGTAACCAATGTTGACACCGGCTGGTTGGAATTAGATTTTCCGCAACATCTTTTTTGCAATAGAACTCAATTCCACGGAGACAAGTTAATAGGAAGGAGTTTAATGTGTAAAACAAGATTTAACGACTATCCTATATTTGTTGGACATAATCAGCGTTGGGGTATTAAGGCTAGTACCACAAACTATAATTTTAAAATGTACACTCTGGTAGATTTTGATCCTCCTGAGCACTCTGCAGAAATAAATACAACTGATAACGATATTACTGGAACAGGTGCAGCGGTACCTGCTGCGGATACAACATTTTACTATGGTTTACATTTCCCTGATGCAACCACGTTGCAATTTAGTTTTAATGGAACAGTGTGTCACACAGAAACATTATCAGCAGGCTGGCTCACATCAGATGGTCCACAAAGACCATATTTTAAGGAAGAAGGTGGCAACGGGTTGATGGAAGTACAATG
>Ga0222715_10005361_pt1 | contig 10949 bp, 5 predicted proteins | sample C33_9DmetaG_FD_165056 | JGI IMG/M metagenome (GOLD analysis project Ga0222715, IMG submission 165056) | Estuarine water microbial communities from San Francisco Bay, California, United States - C33_9D | ecosystem: Environmental > Aquatic > Marine > Unclassified | place: USA: California... | reverse complement strand
CCCTTCATCGCGTCGGCGTCGCCCGCCGCGAGCAAGCATCGCGGCGCGCGTTCGACGACGCGTCCCAAACACACCTCCTTCATCGGCAACGCCGCGCGCACGTTTACCAGCGCTCGCTGAATCTTCGCCGCGTCCACGCACACCAACGCCGCCTCCGGGCACTTATGAAACACCTCCCCCGCGCGAACGCCCTCTCCGCAAAATCTCTCGAGCGCCTCGCACATCGTCGCGATGGCGTGATGATCTCTAAAAATCTCCCCGACCTCGTCCGTTCGATGTCGATTCCCGAGTATGAGCAACCGCGTGACCCTGGTCTCCGAGTCCACGCCCACGTCGCGCCACGCGCGCCGCGCGTCGTCCTCCCACGCCTCGCGCATCGCCGCGAACGCCGCAGAATTTTGCGCGATGCCGTCGACGCCCCACTCGCCGTAGCTCCGTCGGTCGTCGTCCCTGAAGTCGACCGCGCGCGCGCGCGTCGAGCGCCGACCGGTCCGCGCGCCGGAGCGCGCGAGCGCGACGCGCGGCGCGCATCGCGCGCGCATCGCGCGCGCGACAGTGACGAAAGTCGTTAGCGCCGACGGTAGACGACGACGCGCGCGCGATGGCGACGCGCGACGACGCGCGCGCGACGGCGACGACGCGCGCGACGGCGACGAAGAAGACGACGGAGTTCTGGCTGACGATCCCGCGCGCGACGCGACGGCCCGACCCGACGCGCGCGGGCGCGGAGACGATCTTCTACGACGTCGCGTGCGCGCTCCACGGCGAACGCGGCGACGGCGGAAGCGCGCTAGGACGAGACGCGGCGCGCGTCGAGCGCGTCACGCGACGGCGGTACCGCGAGTTCGTGGCGCTGAAGGAAGATTTGGACGAGGAGTGCGGACGCGGGACGGCGCCGGAGGCGCCGCCGCGAGAACGATTTCGACGAGTGAACGCGGACGAGGGAAAGGTGGAGGCGCGAAGGCGACGGTTGGAGAGTTGGTTGTGGGGGGTGCTGGCGAACGAGGCGTGCGCGAAGAGCGAGGCGTTGGGACGGTTCGTGCGGTTGGGGGCGTGCGAACGGGCGCTGCGGCGCGCCGAGGCGGAGGCGGAGGTCGAGGCGGTCGAGGCGAACGCGGGGGGAGGGATCGCGATGACGCCGGAGTCGACGTCGGTGCGCAAGATGGACGCGCTGACGCCGGAGATGGTGACGAATCCGAGCGCCATTCTGTCGTCGCCTGAGAGCGAGGCGAGTCCGTATGAGCCGCGGCGGCGAGCGATCGAGGAGCGCGAAGCGGCGGTAGCCACCGCCGTCGAAGCGCTGAATGCGACGAACGAAGAGATGCGATCTCTCAGGGAAGAACTCGAGGCGACGAGGGAGTGCTTGAAGGATGCGCGCGCGACCGCAGCGGCGGCGGAGGAAAAGTTTTCCGATTTCGAAGTCACGTCGCGAAAGGAAAAGAAAGTGTTGAGCAAGGAGATTCGCTCGCTGCGCCGCCAGCTCGAAGAAGCGAAGTTGGATCAAAACGAACAAGCAAACATCATATCCGCGGAAGATCGCACGGCGGCGCTGCGAGACGTCATGCACGAGGTGAGCGTGTTGCGCAATCGAGTTCAAGAGTGTACATATGAAAAATTACTGTCCGTGGAAGCGAGTGGTCCGCACGGACAGGCAGGCGGAGATCCGAACGAGCTGCTTGCTGTGAGCGATAACCGATTAGCCGTGTTGCTCGCCGAGACGCAGATTATGATATTAGGCGGCGAGGACGCTCAGCCCGCGATTTCGGATTCCCCGGAAAGCGCCGAGGCAGAACAAGAGCTCCTGAACGCCGAGCGCGAGACCCGACAGACGTTCGCAGACTTGCTCTCGGATCTCATCAACACGCGCAAGAGTATCAATTCGCTCCTGCGCAAACACTTTGCGAGAAAGAACGAACCGGCTTCGACGACAGGACTTAGCAGTCGCGTGACAAATCTCGTGGGCGCGATAGAAAAGAAACTGACCATTCCTCAATAGCGAACGGTCGTGTAAAATAAATTGTTGCTATAATACGTGCTAATCTAATACCGCAGCCGCACATCACAGACCGGTTTGCTGCATTTTCTTCCCTTGCGCGTCGAAGACGTACTTCTTGAATCGCAACGTGAGCTTTCCGTCACCTTCACCCTTCTTGATGCCGTTCGAAAAGTAGACCTTGTACTTGCCGCTCTTCCCGAATCCGCCCTCTATTGTGCCACACTCTTCATTCGACGTCCACACGCGCATGCCCACGAACGCAGTCAGGTCGGATTCCTTTTTAAACATACCTTTGCCGATGACGGTGCGATCATCTTGCACGCGCTCGATCGAACCCTCGCGAGATTTCATTTTGAACACGCGAAGAGAACGAATCGCGTCGGGTTCGCGCTGCGTGTTAATGTGCTGAAGCATTTTCCCGTGAAACGCGAGTCGACACGTGTTTTGATGGATGTCGGTGTCAAGACGCGAGGCGATGTACAGCTCGTCCGTCGGCACCGTAATCGGTTGCTCAAACTCCAACAGCGCATACTTCGCGAACGCCGGAGCGTCGAACGCGTCAACGCTCGCAGCTTCATCGACAATCGCTTTGGCCTCAACTTCGGTCAAAAGCTCCTCGCAGTGCCTGTACTCCTTGGACGCGTCAAAGCCGACTGCGGTCAACTGCATACTCGCCAACGCATCCGCGAGAGCGTTTTCACCACCTCGGGAGACGTCGCCGAAGAAATGAACCGTTGCCATCACCGTCGTGTGCCCGATCGTGACGTGAAACTTTGCGCCGCATTTCACAGCGCTCTTGAAAAAACGAATTTTACTCGCGCTCACGATGGCCGCGTCGAATGTGGGCACCGTGTTCGGTTCGCACACTAAACCGCGCTCGAGTACTTTCGCATCCAACCCCGCGACGCAAATCCCCAACCGATCGCCTCGCGCGCACGAGTCGACTGACGTTTTGAACATCTGCATCGACTTGACCTTCTTCTCAAGTTTCAGATGCGGAATCTCAATCGTATCCCCCACGGCGATGGAGCCCCGTAGCGTCGTCCCCGTGAGCACCGTCCCTTGCCCTTTCACCGGAAAGCAGTGATCGACGGCGAACAAAAACGCCCCTCCCGCTTCGCGCTTCTTCTTCACCTCCGGTATTAACTCCAAAAGCTTCGTTTTCAGCGCCTCGATCCCGATCGGCGGGTCCCCGTCCGAGTCCAGCGCCTGCGAATCCGCCCCGCCCGGCCTCGCGCTCACCGGCAACATCGCGCATCCCTTAAACTTCGTCTTCGCGAACACGCTCGCCAATTTCGCCTGGATCTTCGCCACCTTTTCCTCTCGCACCTCCTCCGCGAACGCGTCGATCTTGTTCACCGCCACGATCAGTCTATCCGTCGTTATTTCCCCCACCACCAAGCACTCCGCCGTCTGCGTCTGCACGCCCTTTTGCGCGTCCACGACCAAAATCATCATGTCGATGATCGACGCCCCCCCGAGGACGGTCTTTATCAGCGACGCGTGTCCCGGGCAATCCACCAGCGTGAACTGCGCGCCGTCGTGCGCCTCGCGCGTCGCGTCGTCGACGTCATCCGGAAACTCGGCGAGAAACGACGAAAATCCGAGGTCGAGCGTCACGCCCCGCGCCGCGCTCTGCGGGCTCTTGTCCAGGCTCGCCGTGCTGAACGTCGCGCTGATCGCGCGCGCGAGCGACGTCTTCCCGCTGTCGACGTGCCCGAGGACGCCGACGTTGACGTTCAGTCGAGGCTTCGTCATGGCGCCACCGCGCGACGCGCTCTGATGCCGACGCGTCGCGTCGCGCGCGCCGAGGACGCGTCGGCCGAGGCGCGCGCGCGCGCGGCGACGCTCGTCGACGCGCGCTGGCCGCGCCGGGGCGACGGCGCCGGGTTCGCGGCGCCGGGTTCGCGCGACGGGACGACGGCGCGCGCGCGATTCGTCCTCGAGGTGGACGACGGCGACGGTTGGCGGTGCGCGGGCGCGTGCGTGGTCGAGGACTCGTGCGCGGTGCGCGGGCGCGAGGGCGCGAGGAACGGGATGATGCGAAGCGTGGTGGTGGACGACGCGATGCGCGGACGGGGGCACGGCGCGGCGCTGGTGCGACGCGCGACGGCGCTCGCGCTCGCGGAGTGGGACGTCGTCACGGTGTGGTGCGAACAGGGGTGGTTGGTGAAATTTTATGAGAGCTGTGGGTACGTGCACGAGCCGGCGAGGGGGCGGGGGTACGCGGAGGACGAGGAGGCGGTGCTGCGCGCGACGCGCGATTCGGTGAGGGACGCTCGCGGGGCGCGCGCGCCGGTGGGTGATTAGAATTAGAAGTGCAATCGTAGTCGTAGACGTACGGCGCGCTAGACGGAGTAAGTCTTCGAGCCGTCCTGACGCACGTCGCCGCGCAGAACGAGCTCGGCGATGTCCTCGCACGAGCCGAGGAAGAGCGGCGCGCGCTCGTGAAGCGTCGTCGGTCTCTTGTCGAGTATGGTTTCGACGCCGTTTGTCGCTTCGTCCGAGCATCGAATGCCGTCGGATGACGCCGCGCCGGCGGCGCGAGCGACGAAGGCGAGCGGAGCCGCTTCGAAGACAACGCGAAGGTGCGGCCGCGGGTTGCCACACCATCCGCCGTAAATCAGCGTTCGGTGCGCATCCCCGACGAGCGAACAGATGTATCGCGCGCTGTACTGAGAGCCGCTCTCGCCTCGACCGTTACGAATGTCCTTAATGTAGGACTTTAAGCCTTCGGGCCAATCATCAAATCTGGCGTCGTTGAGCGAGTACACTTGACCTCTGGGAGGGCAAGACATACGTTTATTTGCCACGGCGAATTCGCCGTCAAACAACGTGTACTCGACCGCCGGACCTTCATCGCCGCACGCGAGAACTAACGTCGTCGCGCCGCTATAGTGCGCATATCCAGCGGCGACTTGCTCGCGTCCCGCTTGCATCGCGTTCTCTTCGGCAGAAGCTCCCTCGATAGCGCGATACACGCCGAAGATTGACCCCACTGGAACATTGCAGGCAATGTTTCGCGAGCCATCGAGCGGATCTATGCAAACGACGAAACCACCGTCGACATTCAGCACGATAGGCGTGTCATCTTCCTCGCTAGCGTAGTACTTGACACCTCCACACTCCCTGAGGTGTCTTTTGAAGATGTCGTTCGCCACGACGTCGAGTTTTTGCTGCGAATCGCCGGAAGCGTTACTTCCACCTGCGGCGCCGAGAAGTTCGCTGCCTCGCAAAGGCGCGCTCGCTAAAGCACTTGCGAGCTCTTTACTCGCGTTCGCCAGGGCGACGAGGACTTTACTCAGCATCAAGCGTTCCGTGGGAGAGCTATCGCGACCGGCGAAAGATTCGCATTCATGAATTTGTGAACCGACGGCGAACTGTCTTGCCGGATTGGAGTTCCATTGGACAACGCCGTACTTACCGGTGACCATCCAGTTTTCTTCCTTCTTGGCCATTTCTTGACGTTCACGAGGAATACCGCACCCCAGCTCAGCTTTCAACGTGCGCAGAGCTAACAGTGGTGCGGGAAAATATGCCGAGACGTCTTCAAAAGGAGTGTCCAGCTCCCACAAACAATCATTCAGAAGCCGCCGATAGTTCGCGTCGCCCTTGATGATGACGAGGTCTGAATACTTTAAATCATCGTGAGCGTTCCGCGGGAGCGCCCAAAACGGTTGTGGCTGGCACCACGCAAAGTCCGGTACGATCGCCCACGCGCCACTACTGAGATGCGCGCCCCATCGTCGGCCCATGACAGCGGTGTCCTCGTCCTCACTCTTCATCATCGCGTCGATGGTATCTCTGCAATCCTTGTCCATTGCATCCGACACAAAGACAGGATGCGCCTTGACGCGAAGGATTACTCGTTGCGCAGCACCGCTGGTAATCAGCGCATCCGCGAGTGCGAGGTCGCTCACGAGCTCGAAGCCGGCATTGTCAACGACTATTGATACGTCACGCATGCCCTTCGCGAGCGCTGTAGACACCCGTTCGCTATCGTCCCACAGAAGATACTCTTCACCGGCGTGTAGCGCTTCGACAAATGCCTCGCTTGCGCGGTTCGATCCATCGCCATTCGATCCAGACTCAGGCCATATACTCAGATCCATTCGGTTTCCCCACAGCGCCACCATAACAAAGAGTCGAAGTTCTTCGGCGAGCGTCGACGCAGTCTTGGCTCGTTTTGCGAAAGAGTTTGCCTTCTTCGCCAGCGACGCCGCTGCCGGTGCCCCTGCGCGCAGTCCATTCATTTTATCTACCGAGAACGGGTCGAAGTTGAAGAGCTCGGACTCTGAATCGAAGTAACCAGTGGCGTTCAGGATTCTTCGGTAAAAGTAAAACTCGACCAAAAGCCAAGGCGCGTCTAACCACGTCGTCCCAATCCACGGATCAAGGATTTCGCGCCACGTCTCGATATCAGGGCCACCATCCGGTGTGATGTGTTCGATGACACTCGTCGACGCCGTGGAGAGCTCAGCCTCGAGACGACGTAGTTTCATCTCTGCGTCGCTCCCGGGCGTGAGAACAGTGGCATTGTCCCGGAAAACTCGTCCAAGAATGTCGTCACGAAGACGACGATTCACAGTGTCGTGCGCCCACGTTCCCGGGACGTTGTTCACGATCACGGGCGGCGTGGAACCGTCCCAAGTGCGCGGGCCCGCTGCCGCGCCATTATCCATCCGTCCCGCTCGTCTTCGCAGCGACGCTCGACTGTCCCTGAGCATCGATGACGACGCGCGATGCGACGATGGAGACGCCGTCGACGCCTTCGCCGTGCGCTCGTGCGCGCTCAGTGCTGCGCGCATCTTTGTAACGCGTCACTCGCCACCCTCTCGCATGGCGACGAAGCGCGCTAAAAAAGACTCGAGAATGGAAACTCGATAGGCGAGCAATTCGCTGAATTCGTCGTCTTCGACTGATCGAATTTTCTCTAGCATCGCCCTCGCCAAAGACGGGTGACACGTGAAGATTTCTTCGATGGCCGATGCGCGCGCGCGCCAAAGTTCGCACACGGTGAGCGCCGAAGCGCGGAAATTCCTTTGTTCTCGAGGTACGAGTTCGTCCAATCCAAAGTAGCACAAGTACGCATCGGCTTGCCCGGTGAGAACGGCGATCATCTTGCGTTCGTCGGGGCTTGAAATCGCCACGACGCCTTCGGTGACGACGTAAAAGTAACCGGAATCGATGACCATTCCAGGCTCGATGACGATTAGCTCGAATAAACTCACGATGTGCCGACAAAGGCCGTTCGAGACGTTCCCAAATATTCGACCAACGTTCGGCGCGAGCATGTGGTGCGCCATTGCTGCCATTAAATCAGTCGGCAATGACTTCATGATTTCTTCGTTTTCTCGTAGGAACGTGCGCCGTGGCTCGACTTCTGAAATGAACGACATGATGTGCCGCCGGATGTGCGTCGGCGCGTGTTGCCGATCGAGAAATGCGTGCACGCGCGTCACGCGTTCTCGAAATTTGCGCTGTCGCGACATCGTTGTCGAAAGTGCCTGAATCGATGCTCCCATGGAACCAACGAGATAGGCGAAGAAGATCGCGCCCGCGATCATCGCTAAGGTCGTTACGCAACGCTCGAGGTCATTCGATCCCGCAGAGATGTCGCCGAAACCGACGGTCGTGATCGTGGCAGTGGCAAAATACAGTGCGACGATGTAGATTTCGGCGTTTGATCCGTCTACCAAGTCCGCCTGCGTGAGCCAGCTTTGATCACGACCTTCCTGAATCGCAACGAAGATGTAGACGCACGCCACAGAATGGACCAAGAGCGCAAAAACCAACAAGGTCTGCGCGATGAATATCACCATCGGAGTCATACGAAACAGCTTCATGAACAGAATCTCTGGCGTCGTCAACGACGAACCAGTCACTCGAAGAACACGCAAAAGACGTAGAATTCTCGTTAGGCGCTCTGCCGGTGTGGATTCGCCTTTTATCGAGGCGATTATTTGCACGACAAACGGGACGCTCACTATCACGTCCGTGACAAATGTACCTTCAAAGATGTATATCTTACGGATGAGTCTGGGAGTCGTGATGAGCTTTCGTCGCCCCGTGGAGCGACACGTCAAGACTTTCGCTTCTAAGAAGTTGACCACAAACGTGTCGATGAAGAAGAGCGCTCCGGCGACGAAATCGATAATCGGCGCAGCACTCAACCCTCGCCCTTTGAGCTTCATCGGGTAATCAAACGCTATGACAAACGGTTCAATGACGGACATCATCACCGTTACCGCCACGATGATCACGTTCCAAGCAAGCTGAAATCGCGACGACGGGAGAAAAAGAGATTCCCACCGTGGCCGATGCGTCCTGTGCCGCGTCCGGGCGTCCTCTTTCACGTACGCGTGGAACCTACTCGAATTCACCAACACGCCGTGTTTATACGATTCCCGAACAAGAGTAGACTCGAGATCATCTTCTTCTATCACGAAACCTTCGATATCTTCCTCTTGCTCAAGACATTGTGACAACGGCGAGGCTCGGCGCTCAACTGCCGTCGAGCCACCGTGCGCAAGCCTTATCGCAGCAGAGATGGCTGTGCCGCCCCAAGGTAAACGATCGCGCGTGCGATCGGAGGATAGTAGCGCTTGCTCGAGCGATCGAAATGACATGCGAAACGGTTAGGGAGGCGCGCGAGGCATACTGTGAGGGGACGACATCGTGGCTACGATGGAATTTTGGAATACAATATCAAAGTTTGAGAGATGGCTTGTTCTTCGCGGAGTCTGACTTGCTCTTCTTCGCCACACCGCCGCGCGCAGCGTCCGCATCTTTGGCATCTTGGAGCATGCCGAACACCTTGCTCGATTTGGAGAAATCGGATTTGGATTTCCCAGCCGCCGAACCGACGGCGAGCATCGCGACTTTTGGCGCCTTGCGCGTGAAACCGGCATCTTCTTCTGCCTTGTGCTGTGCCTCGCGCGCGCGGTCTCGTTTGGCCTTGACGCGATCTTTCTCTTCTTGCACGGCTTTGGACTTCCGTTTGCGCTTGGCACGACCAGCCTTGCGTTCCTCCTTGGTGAGTTCGTCGTCCGCCTTGACAGCGCCAGCGGCGGAGCCGCGCTGTCCACCCTTGCCTTCGCCTCCCGCGAAGACTTCCTCGGGCGCGAGACGTTTGGACTCGTCGAACGTCACCGGTACAATATCTCCCTTCGCACGCGCGGCGAGTTCCCGATCGATCTTCTTTTCGAGATCCTTCGGATCCTCCACCTCGCCCGTTTGCAAGAGCACGTCCAAGCGATACGAAAGCGTGGCCCAGAGCTTCTTCACCTCGGCAACCATGGGATCTTCCTTCTCGCCGAGCGCGACGCCAGCCTTTTGACGCATGTACTCATCGGCGTAAATATCGCCTAAACCCTTGGTAGACTTGGTGTCGTCGAGTTGTGGGAGCTCCTTGCGTTCGCGCTCCTCCACGGGTTCGACGCGCTCGACGTCGTCGAATCGGCCCTCGATGATTCGCTGCTTGATGATTTCCTCGAGCTTCTGGGTTATCTCTGCGCTGATCACCGGCGCAGGTGCCATGACGTGCTCAAACTCAAGATCGGTTTCCAACGCGCTATTCATCGGCCGCTCTTTTGCTGCGGCTTCACCCTTGAGAAGCCAAGACTTTTCGCCGATCGCCGCGGCTTCTAGCTTCTCGATTTGGCGCGCGAGCGCTTCCTGTTGGCGCTGGAACGCCGACTTCGGACCCGATCGCGGCACTTCGTGGTCGTCGTTGTCGATATCGTCGCTGTCGCCGTCTTCGCCCTCCGCCTCGGCACGAGCGAGCTCGGCGTCTAGATCCGCGTCCAGCTTTCTATCCAACTCATCGAGCTCTTCGTCGTCGCCGGCGACGAGTCCGTCTTCTTCGTCCTCCTCCTCCTCCTCGTCGTCGTACTCGTCCGCGTCATCGTCATGGTTTTCGATTCCACGATTACCGGCGATACCGGTCTCCAACTCCCCATCCAAATCGTCATCCTCTTCGTCGTCGTCTTCGCCGTCCTCGAGTTCGTTGAACATGTCCTCCTCCTCGTCGCTCAACTCGTTCAATTCGGCGTCTGTCGAAGCGCCGAGCTTGCCGCCCTTGCGCCCACCGAGAGGCTGCCCCTGACGCTTGCCGAAAAAGTCTTCAAACATTAAATCTTGCGCCTTCTTGCCCTTGGCGGCTTTGCTCGTCGATTTTTTCTTGCGCGCGCTCGCGCTCACGCCGGCGAGTTTCGCCGTGTACGCCAACGCGTCATCGAGGTCATCGTCCTCGTCAGAGTTCTCGTCTTCATCCCCATCGTCATCGCTATCGCTCACATCTCCGTATATGTCGAGCATATCGTCGTCTGATTCGCCCTCTTCGCCCGCCGAGCCGCCGTCTTCTTCGTTCGCGCGACGGCGCTTCTCCTCCTCCTCGTCTCCTTGATCCATGAAGCTCTCCATCTCGTCCAAACTAAACATTCCAGGCCTTTGAAAGATCTTCGCGGTGCGATCGCTTCCGCTCGATTTCTTACCGCTCTTCGCGCGCCGATCGTCCCGTCCTTCGTCTTCGTCGTCGCTCTCGTCTTCGCCGCCGCCTCCGTCGCTTTCGCCCTCGTCGTCGCTTTCGTCATCATCGCTCCCTCCCTCGCCCTCATCGATCGACACTCGAAACAACTTATCGACGTCTACCTCTACCCCGCTCTTCCCTTTCCCACTCAACGCCCGCACCGCGCGCTTACACGCCGCCAACACCGGCGCCGTCTGCGCGTCCACCTGCGTCCACACCTGCTCGCAATCCAACCCATCGACCACGAGTTCATCCCCCAGCGGCAGCGCGATCGCCCGCGCGCCCTCCCCCGCGATCACCGCTCGCGTCAGCCGTCCGAACAGCGCGCGCGCGGCGTCCCGCACCGCCTCGCGCGCCTTCGTCGCCGTCGCGTCCGTCGAGCCGCCGCCGCCGACCGCGCGTTTCCGCCGCGCGCCGCGCGCG
>Ga0222715_10005360_pt1 | contig 10949 bp, 7 predicted proteins | sample C33_9DmetaG_FD_165056 | JGI IMG/M metagenome (GOLD analysis project Ga0222715, IMG submission 165056) | Estuarine water microbial communities from San Francisco Bay, California, United States - C33_9D | ecosystem: Environmental > Aquatic > Marine > Unclassified | place: USA: California... | reverse complement strand
GTAGTTGTAAAATAGTGTTTTCTCAGACTTTTGTTTCTTATCTTCATCTTTGGATTGAGCCATCAAAGCCGCAAGAGTAGCTTTTTCAGCAGCAAGTTCTTGTTTGTAGTACTCAACTCGGTCGGTGGTAAGATCTTTGAGACCCTTCAAGTGGCTCTCGAGGCGTGCTTCATCTTTGAGTTTAGCTTCAGCAATCTTACGAACTTCTTCTTCTTCCTTAAGACGTTGTGCTTCAGCTCTCTTGTTCTTGACAGCCTTGTTCAAAGCACGACCTTCATTCTTGAGTTGATTTATATTGGTTGAGTTATTCATAACCTTGGCAATCAACTTTTGTTTGTTTTGTGGAGTTACATTGTTCAAAGTATTCAAGAATACACGAAGTTCTGTTTTCTTACCCGCGATTTTTTGTTCTTTGTTTTCAATTGTCTGATTGAGCATCCTCACTTCCTTCTTTATAGTGTTAAGATTGGTGTTAAGATTGACTCGATTGAGGAATGAATTTTTATTTGCGTTTGAAATTCTCGTAGTTTGCATGAACGCACGAAGATCATCTTTCTTTTTATTGATAGCTCTGGCATTGAGTTCTTCTCTAGCCTTCTTAGCATCGGTCTTTAGACTATTCAATGTACCTTTTCCACTATCAAACTTGTTCATGAATGGTGTAACATTTATACCCAAACCATTAATGTATTGGTACAAATCACGTCTTTGTTCAGCCTTATTTCTTGTGGCTGCATTTATTTGTGAAGCTCTATTTTTGAGAGTATTCAAGTTTGCAGTTTCACTGTCATATTCTTTGAGAATTTTCTTTTTACCCACGTTGTTGAGATTTTGTAGAGTATTCATGAACTCAACTAGATCCACTCGATTTTGAGCTCTCTTTTGTGTAATGAGTTGCTGTAAAAGAGTAGCAGCCTCTTTACGAGCTCCATTCAATGGTATGTTTGTGCTATTAAATTTATTCAAAACACTCTTTCCATTTTCTTCGGAGAAACCAATCTCCTTAAAGTAGGCAAGCAGTTCATTTCTGTTTGCAAGTCTCTTTTCACCCTTTCTTTGAGCCAACAACTCTTCGGCGTTGGTTTTGAGTGAAAGTAGAGTACCCTGACCTGCATTAAACTTAGCCAAGATACCATTCACATTTGTCTGACTGAGTTTGAGTGTATTTTTCATATACTTCTCAAGTTCGGACCTATTGACAGCACGCTTTTTAGCTTCGCCAACCTTTTTCAAAGAATTGGCTTTACCTTTCATTGTAACCAAGTTGGTGTTTGTCTTATCAAACTGCGCCATGATAACATTTCTATCCCCGACATTCAAGTTAATGTTATTGATGTATTGATAAAGATTGGATCTTTCCACAGCTCTTTTGGTGTTTGCACTCTTTTTCTTCAAATCCGCAACTTCTTTCAACATTGAGTTCAATGTAACATTTTGTTGATTGAATTTGTTGAGAATGTAAGCGCGATTTTCTTCTTCCAAATTCTTGGCGGCGTTTGCAAGTTTTGCGGCTTCGGTGGTTTTCTTAGCAACTAGTCGCTGTTCTTGCATTTGATTTGCTTTGTTGCGAATATTTTGGGCAGACACACCAGGTGTATTAATCAATGATTTCCTGTTTTCATTAGTAAGCATATTCAAACCCTTGAGATATTCTGAAAGTTCCTTACGGATCTTTGCCAACTCGGCGGCATTCGCAGCTTTCTTGAGTTCTTGCGCCTTTTGTTTGAGTGCATTGAATTCTCGTGGTCTCTTATCGAAGTTGCTCATTATAAGATTTCTATCTCTAGCTTCGAGACCAATTTCTGAAATATAAAAGAATAATTCATCGCGTTTTGTCTTTCTTCTTGTATTCACAAGATTAGTTGCTTCAATCTTAAGGTTATTTAAGGTTGATGTACCATTTTCATATTTTTCCAATAATGCATCCTTATTAGTCTTATTGAGATTGAGGGGATTCAAGAATTTGATAAATGCTTCTTTATTTTTCAAGGACTTTTGTTCATTTATTTGTTGCTTCATAGATTTAATCTCATTTTTGAGTGTATTCAAGTTTGCTTCTTGATTATCAAACTTTTTAAGAATTACCTTTTTAGGTTTTCTATCAAATCCATAGTTGGTCATGATATTTTCAAGTTGTTTTCGTTCTTCTTTTCTTCTATCAGAAGCTCTCTTGACGGCTAGATCCGTAGCCTGCTTTTTGAGTGCATTCCAATTGACGAATGAACTGTTTATCTTTGATGTTATATTTACACGATTTTGATTGGTGAGATTTTTCAGTGTATTGAGATAGTTTCTGAATTCTGAATTACTCTCTACCCATTTTTCTTGATTTCTAGAGTTGGAAATTTCTTTAGCTCTAGCTTTGAGGATACCTACATTAGTACTCGTGTCTGTAAAGTTTTTCATGATTGAATTAATATTCGATTGCTCAAGTTTGAGAGTTTTCAAATAATCAATAAGATCCATTTTGACCGCCTCTCTTTGTTTTATTAACTTTTGCTCGGCGAAATTTGAGGCCTGTTTTTTGATGCTATTCAAATCGTCGATGTTTTTGTTAAGAGCGTTGAGAAATTGCATTCGCTCGCCCGCATTCAATTTCAACTGTGTGAGATGTCCTTCGAGATTTTGCTTTTGAGATTGTTTGACTATCTTCTTCTTTTGATTCGCAAAGTTCATCGCATTTTGTTTAATTTTTAGGATATCACCACCCTTGTTTAGATTATTATAGAATTGGCTTCTGTCGTTGGTGGCAATATTCAATTTGTTGAGGATAACCGAAAGCGCTGCTTTGTTCTTATTTCTCTTTTCGCTAATTTTCTTTTGGAGGAGATCATTCGCAAAACGTTTTGCGTTGTTAATGGGGAGTTTTTGATTGACAACATTTCTCTTATTATCGGTATTAAGACCAATATTAGTCATGTACTTATTCAATTCCCGATTTTCAAATTCCTTTCTGTTGTTAGCCTTCTTCTTTGCAATTCTTTCAGCCTCAGCCTTAAGAGAATTGAGATCCTCTCGGTTCAATTTATTGGTAAGTGTGGTTATGGTCGCATTGTTGAGACCAAGCTCTTTACCATAAGTATTCAAGTTTTTAGCGTTTGTTGTACGTTGTTCCACAATTCGGTTTTTCAATAGAATATTTGCTTCTTGTTTCAATGCACTCAAAGAAATTCTGGTATTGGCATTGAACTTGCTAAGAACCACATTTCGAATTGTATTTGACATCTTTTTGGATATCATGTATTCCTCAAGTTCATCACGATCTTTTGCTCTTTGTATTGTGATAGATTGTTCAATCACAGTATTGAGTTCTCCTCGCAATGTATTCAGATTCAAATTAGCATCATCTAATTTTCTAATGAATGCATTTTTATCTTCATTTGAAAGAGAACTATTTTGAATATTCTTTGCAAGTTTTTGCTTTTTATTAGCCAAGCGTGTGTTCTTTACTTTTTGTATCATTTGTGTAATCTCCATCCGAAGAGTATTAAGATTTGCTTCACCAGCTTCAAATTTTTTCATTATGCCATCCTTTACCACATTTTCAAGATTTGTAGCGTTTTCGAGATTCTTTTTAAGGGCATCTCTATTGACGAGTTTCTTTTCACCCACTCTCTTGTTTTTCAATTCAGATGCCTTTCTCTTAAGGGCATTCATTGTGAGTGTGTTGCCATTAAACAAACCAATCATGTTTGTTTTATCTTGACCAGTGATACCCAACTGGTTCAAGAAGGTTGAAAAGTTTTCTTTTTGCATAGCCTTACCTTGTGACGCACGTTCTTTAGCACGTGTTAAAGCTTTGTTTTGGTTAAAATTACCATTATTCAAAAGTTGTTCTCTATCTTCGGGTGTAAGAGTTTGAAGTGTATTCAAGAACGCGCTATATTCCTTGCGCTTTGTGTTAAGACCTTCTTGGTTTCTTCGTTGTTTCAATTCTTTGGCTTCTTCAATCAACTTATCAACATTTCGACTACCATTGTTGAAATTTTTAACAATTCTGTTTTGGTTAATCTGACTAAGACCAATTTGTTCCAAACGATTCATTAACCTTTTCTTATCGGCATTAACATTTTCGGATTGTCGCTTCTTTTGAATGTTAAGAGCTTCCTGCTTCAGTGTACTTATGTTAGCATTTGTAACACGCGCCTTTTGTAAAATCGTATTTTTGTTTGATTGGGGTATTTCCAGTGGTTGCAAAAATGAAAGAAGATTTTGTTGAATGGCATTCTTCTTTTCATCTTTTCTCTTAGCTACAAGTTCAGAAGCTAATCTCTTCATCGAATTGACATTAGCAGTTTCAGTAACCTGTGTCAAAAGAGCTTGTTTATCATCATTACTCAATGCATATTCACTAAGAAGCTCCTTAAATTGTGCTTGCTTTTTCTGGAGTGCAACAGATGTTCTAGTTTCTTGAAGTTTCCTGGCTTCCGAAATGAGTGTGTCAATGTTCGCACCTTCTTGTTTAGCTTTGTTGAGGAAGGTTTGTCTATTCGCCGCATCCAACGTAGTGGTTTCGAGGAACATCGCCATCTTTTGTTCATTTGTTCGAGCAACATTGCGTTTTTCGTCACTCTTGAGTTGAGCTTCAACCTTGAGTGAATTGAAATCATTTGTAGCCATTCGTTGAATAAAAGCAGCTCTGTTTGTATTTGAAAGTTCAAGTTGTTCTAAGAAACCGACGAGATCATCTTCTTCCTTTTTAGCTTGTTCGGCTTTTTGTACAACATCATTTGTTTTAGAAATTCCGTTAGAAATTTCGTCAATAAATTTTTTTTCACGTTTGAGAGAAAGTTCCTTTATTCTCGCAACTGCCAAATCAATTGATAAATCTTGATTAGCTGGAGTTGGTTGATTAATATTAGCTGCAATTGGCATTCGTGGTCCTTGAACCACACCTGTATTTAAGTAGTAACCCAACCCCTTTTCACCTTTTCGAAAAACATAACCTGGTTTTGAACCACCAAACTTATTGGCGGTGATAAAGTTATTCTCTTCTTTTTTGCCATCACCAAACAAACCTGCAAAGAAACCCTTTTTCTTTGGCTGAACTGGTTTTGACATATTCACATTTGTTCGAGCTGGTTTCACTACACTTCTTGCACCACCCAAAAATTTTGGTTTCTCACCTTTCGCAAAGAGGCCATTGGTTGGAAAAGTTACCTTTGAAGATGTATTTTTAGGGCGATTCACTTGATTCAGTCCAACGTTTCTCACTGCTGTGTTATTTACCCGATTCACTCCAACGTTATTCACTGCTGTGTTATTTACCCGATTCATTCCAACGTTATTCACTGCTGTGTTATTTACCCGATTCATTCCAACGTTATTCACTGCTGTGTTATTTACCCGATTCACTTCAAAGTTATTCACTGCTGTGTTATTTACCCGATTCACTCCAAAGTTATTCACTGCTGTGTTATTTACCCGATTCACTCCAAAGTTATTCACTGCTGTGTTTTTGGTAACTGAAACCTGTGTTCGTCTCGCAATCTTAACAGGTTCATGAACTTTCATATAACGTAAGCGCTTACCAATTGCGTCCGTAATTTGCATCTTCGTCATTTGTTCAATATTCTTCAGACCAACTTTACGAGCAATTCGTTTAAGATCTACACGCTTCGTTGTTAAATTGAATAAAAGTTCGTAATCGTTTGGCTTCAAGGGGGAATTCTTATCAACCAAATAAGTTCTATCTGAACTCATAACTAAAGGGGGGAGGGGTAACTTGCCGTCCTGAATTTCATTATACGCCTGACATATTTCGTTTCTTGTTAGTTTAATATTTATCCCAGTGTTGAGTTTAATCAACTGTCTGAGATTGTCTATATCCGCGTTGGGATCACACGCGTCTACCATTTTTATATTAAACTAACAAAAAAGTGTATCGAATTATTTGATGGAAGAGTATCCAATATTATATAATCTAATCTTGTCTTCATAAGACATATTAAACTCAAAAACATTGGTATCACCTATATTTATATCTATAAATTTAATGTGTTCGCTATATTCGTCTCGGTTTGAGATAGAAGAACGTATAAGAGCTTCTACAAACTGTCTTGGGTTATTTATTTGTTCTTGATATACTCGATCCATTTTCAGTTTTATACATACAATTTCATGTGGTTTTTTAGATAAAAACGGTGTCAAAGGATACTGTTCTTGTGTAGCACCATCAACATATGTTTTACCTTCATAATTGCCACATGCAAAAATAAGAGGTATAGCCATACTCATACAAACTGCATCTATTACTTTCATTTTGGGGTGTGTATCTTTTGAAAAATATTCCGTTGTAGAAGAATTCAAACAATACGCCGATATGTAAATTTTCATATCCAACTCTTCGAATGTTGGGTCACAGCCACAAATTTCAACAAATTTATCGCGTATAGGTGCCAGATCAACAAAACCAAATTTGTTAAAAAAGGACCCTATACGTATTTTAACAAATTCGGGGATATTCAAAGATAAAGCCACATCTAAAATTTCATCAACTGACATCCCCAAGGCCAAAAATAATGCTAAAATCGAACCGGCGGATGAGCCGGATATTTCTTTTACATCGGCGAGTTTGCACTCAAGCGCCTTAAGAGACCCAATCAATGAATAAATACCCATTGAAGCTGGTCCTAAAACAAGGTACTTCATTCTCCTATTTAATAGAACTGAGGAAATTGACGACGCAAAAGCGCAAAGATAATCGCAAAAACGATCGCGTGCGTCAAAACGGCGGGAAGACTTGTTTGTCCGGATCGGAGAAGACCACCAGAACCTGGTGGAATAGTCAAGAGAAGACCTGGACTGAGGGCCAAGAATAGTGCAGTCGTCACAATCAAGTCGGTCTTCGTCAAAACGAGACCCATCACCTTGGCGATGACACTGTACACGAGGAAGAACACAAGAGCGTGGAAAAGAGTAGCCATTTGGGTAGTCTTCCCGTCTGCGATTTTTAGAGAACGCCCATCGGTGGTCAAGAGAACACCGGGGCTGAGTGCCAAAAAAAGAGCGGCTGGAATAGCGACTTTTTGGGATGTGATATCGGGAAGCATTGTTTAATATACAATCATATTATTTTGTGTAGTATGTTGAGCAACAAATTTGACCCAGTGATCAAATGATGCATTCACCATAATTTCACTGTAAAGCCCCGTATCTTCTAAATATTCTTGAATGTGTCTCCAAATATAAGATAAATGGAATTCATAAGGAATCCATACAAAATCACAATCATCACTGTGTTCATTGTAACAAAACTCTGCAAAATCAGAAAAGTCGCAAGCATTGAGTAGAGAACGCTCTAGAAAAGCATCTCTAAGAAGTTGCTGGATTATATCCCAAAGTGCCCATAGTTCATCTGAGTATTTGATTTGCCAATCCTCAACACTGAGATGAAGTTCATCTTCAATTTCTTCTTCGTCACTTGGGATAACATCGTATCCCGTGGTGGCTTCATAAACATACTGGCTCCAAACCATGGTTATTACTTATCTTCTTTCTCGGGTTTATCTTTTATCCCAGTTAATGAGAGTGAAGTTGATTCCTTTACTTTAAGTGTGTCCTGGATAGAATTGAGGGCGCCTTCCAACTTGGCTTCATCTCCACCAAAGAATTTGAGAAGACCCTCACGGATAGCATCCTTGTTCATACTACCCTTACGCACAGACTTGCGTAAGCTAATTTTACCTTTCCTGAGGTTAATGGTATCAATACCCTGGTCAATCATATGCTTCTTTACAGACTCCTTGAGTCGTTTTTCTTCTTGATTGAGAATCTTGATATCAGATTTCGCTTCAGATAGTTGCTTTGAGAGTTCTACAAGCTTGGAGACGCTCTCCGAAAGATCGGTTGGTACTGACATTATTTACATAAAGCTAAGTTCTAATCTTTAAGTTTTATTTAATTTAGCAAAGGGGGCGCTGCATACTATCTGGGACAATAGTAGAGTTGTTCCAGACAAACCCATCCTTGGGATTTGGTGGTTCCGCGCGAATTTGTTGGTTCGCGTTGCGAAGAGCACCACCCACAGATTCTGGGAATCCAACTTGTTGTCGTGGCTCGAGGAAGTTTTGACCCGCAAGGATGTCTTCTGGGGCAAATTCACCAAAGTCTTCCTGAGAAGCAACTTCCCGTGGAAGAAGGGAAGAGGCAAGACCAACGCCATTTTCCATGGCGCATCCATTCTTTTGTTCCGCGGCTGGACCAGTGGCAGCGAGGCCGGCTGGGCCATACGCAGCGTATTCACGCTCGCTAATAGAGTAACCCGACTTGTTCATATTGAAGATCAAATAAATCAATGCAATGACCGCGACCACCATGGCAATGTTTTGGAAACGACCACCTTTCTTCATCATCTTTTATATATGATAAACAATTTTTTTATTCTTCAACCTCATCAACAAAGGCATATCCGTCTGGGTAGGTATCGAGGATTGGGTCTGGATGAACTCTGACCTGGACAACATTCCATGAAGATCCAAAAGATTTCTTGGCAAACCAGATCCCTGCGAATTCAAGAATGACGTCACATGTCCGTCCAGCCTGAACTTCTTCGAAATCGATTAATTCTTGCTGAGAGTTGAAAATCTTAGTAACTTCAATGCGCTCGCCTGTCAATTGGCCATCGACGATGCTCGTTGTGTAAGCACCCTTAAGAACATTTTCAGAAAGTTCCTTGCCGAACCAGGACTCACAGTTATCGCGAGCGGCTTCGAGATTGAGAGCGTCAATCTCTTCAATCTTCGAAATATTAGATTCACTTGAAAGATCGAACACAACGTCGCCTGAAATATCAGCAATCTTTACCTTGTTCAATTGAACGAGGCACTTACGCTTATCATCGTTGAGAGCCTTTACGAAATAGAGACCATCATCACCTTTAGTTGGGGAGTTGAACAACATTTTATATGTACTTTGCGTTTCAATTCTTTAAACCAACAAATGGTATTTGACCAGACTTTCTTATAATTGCTCTAGGTACCCATTTATCACGAATTGGTTTATATCCGTACAATAAACGACCCGGATCTATATTGTCTGGAATATTTCTACCGGTGGATGGTCTATAGTTAAATTCATTTCTAACATATGACTTTGATGTATTCTTTACCCATTCTTGTTTGTTAAGATTGAATCGCTGATTACCATATGTTCTTTCGTAACCTGGAACGGAAATATTGGGAATAGATGATTTTATACCATAAACAAATTGTTTAGATATACGATCTTCGTTTGGTTTTGTAGTGTATTCACTATATCGCGCTGGATTAACTTTTGCCGCGAGTGACATATCCACATTAGATTTACGCGTAGATCGGATCTTTGGAGTTTGAATCTTATTGTGTGTGTAGTTGTAAATCGTATTAATGTCATCGGTTGGTCTAACATTTGAATTTTTAACTATCATTTTAGATAGTTTGTACATACGTTGTCTGTCCTTGTCTTTCTTTTCCGGTCGAAGACCAAGTTTTTGCATCAAATAAACGTCGTCGAGAAGAAATCGCTTTCCAGCAACATACAAACGTTTGTCGTGAATCATGGAATTCGTATCCTTATTTTTGTAAGTGATACCCTGCTTTTTTGATTCTATGACCTCGTAACCAAATTCCTTTGGGCGCATAAACGGAATATCAAGAATTCCACCTAAAACTTCCTGTGTAATTTTACCCTTTTGTGGTGAAAAATATCGAACATTGAGATCAAGGGCAAATAATTCAACGTCAATGAAAATATCACCTTTAGATGGCTCTCCACCACGCTGGGATTTCTTCTTTTTGATCAGAATGTATCGACGGGTAACATATGGACCATTTTCAGAAAATCCCAAACCTATGAAACGCCCCAATTTTGTCTTTGTTGATAGGCGTTCTTTTACCTTCATGTTAATTCTTTGAGCAATCTCACCCAATTTATTCCATAGTAGTAACTTGGTTGCTTGAAGTTTTCCAAAATATTTATCGTCATATCTAAATCCAGGAATAAACTTTGTATCAATATCACTTGTAACAAGCCTTTCCTTTCTGTCGAGATACATATTGAAAGCCTCGCCACCGGAAATTACAAGATCGCCCATTGGTCTAAGAAAATCTGATAGATCACCCGCGGTTCGTAGTATAATGTCACGAATACTATCCGTAACAACTGCATAAACTATTTTGTCGAAACTTTCCTTCTTGTAAAGTCTATGAACTCGCCGCCTGAATGCCATAAGGTTGTCGGTTTCATAATACTTCGCAAGAACAGGGTCATTGAAGAATAAATTTTTCTTTATGAACCTATTGATGACGGCATCTGAATATATTTCGTTGTCCATTATTATATTGGTACATAATAATATGGTCTGTAATGTCATCGACGAATGTAGATGTTACGCATACTCAGATGGAAGTAATACAAGAACAAACCAATTTTGCGGTGTAAGAAGGGGACCTAGAGTTCTCTCATGCCCAGTCGGATGTTGTGCTGGTGGTTGCCCGGGGCAATCTCCCGGTGTCGAACCAAGGGAACCATTTAGAATCATTGATAGAGAAGACCAGAGTATAATAAATAAGCATTATCCACTCCTTATATTGGTAACGATTACGCTTGCGTTTGCACTTGCATTGATTTTCATGACTTAAAGATTATGACACAAGAGAAGGTATAAGATAGACATGTCTCTTGAAACCATCCAATCTGAAATTGCTGCTCTCCGCGCCGATGTCAAGGCTCTCACCAAGCTTATCCGCAAGGTTAAGAACACCCAAGAAGATCCAGATGGTGAAAAGGCTAAGGCGCGTGCTGCTAACAACGGTTTCAACCGAAAGCAAGAAGTGACGCCTAAGTTGCGCGAATTCTTGGGTCTTGGTGAAGGTGAATTGATCTCTCGTTCCGAAGTCACCAAGTTCATCAACAAGTACATCACCGAAGCGGGACTCAAGCACCCAGATAACGGTCGCCAACTTATCTTG
>Ga0222715_10005359_pt1 | contig 10950 bp, 6 predicted proteins | sample C33_9DmetaG_FD_165056 | JGI IMG/M metagenome (GOLD analysis project Ga0222715, IMG submission 165056) | Estuarine water microbial communities from San Francisco Bay, California, United States - C33_9D | ecosystem: Environmental > Aquatic > Marine > Unclassified | place: USA: California... | reverse complement strand
TTTTCGACTCTGTTGTCGGCGATGCGTTCGGGCGCAGACGTACCTTTTAGCGTCATCGAAGAGTCAGCAGCTCGCGACGACGCGACGACGAACGAGGACGTCATCGATAATGTCTGCGTCGTGCGTGATTTGCACATGTCCACGGTGTGCGAACATCATCTGTTGCCGTTTCACGGGACGGTGAGTGTGGCGTACGCGTTGGGACCGGACTCTTCGCGCGCACTGAGCCGGGATACGCTACAAGCGCTCGTGACTCGACATTCACGAAGGCTGCAAGTGCAAGAGCGACTCACGCGCGATGTCGCAGAAGAAGTTAGCAAACTTACGGGAGGATTAGGGGTCATGGTGGCCGCGCGCGCGGCGCATCTTTGCATGGTGAGTCGAGGTGTGGAAAAGCCGGGGAGTTCGACGTGCACGGTGACGAAACTCGGTCGTTTTGCCTCCGAGCCCGCGCTGCGCTCGCGTGTGTGGGAGCGCCTCGCTTCGGCTCGCTGTTGATATGCAGAAGAGGATTGTATCTAATAAGCAAAGTTTTTATTAGAAAATCGCTGTCGGCGGCGAATTACGGCACGTAAAACGGATCCTTCGGCGCGCGCTCTGGCCACACCGCGCTGAGATAACACGTTCCTGGAACACCCGATCTGTGATAGTTTCTGTTGAATCCGGTATTGATTGCGTTGATGGTATCCACACCGCTATCGCCAGACCACGGAAAGAGATTGTAATACTCTTTGTCCTTACCCATGCGAATCTCTACGCCGCCCGCGGTGTACTTGAAATCTATGCGCCACTCGGTATCGTCGTTCTCTTCGATGGAACCGAGTTTATCCGTGCGCCACCACCAAGACTGATCACTCCTAGGGGCGTACGCGTTTTGCCACGTGCCGCAGCGTTTGTCATCCGTGATAAAAAGGGATGGTTGGCCCGTCCACTTTGGCCGCGGATCGAAATGGATGACGACATCCTCGCACTCCTGAGTCGGATTACCAGGCGGAGAACGTGCCGCGTACAAGTTCATCGTGCACACACCTAATCTGTTCCAGCCGTACATGACGTAAGAAAACCCGAGACCGCGCGGAGGCTGCGCCTCGAGCGCCGCCGTCATGATGTCTCGTTCCGCGGCTGTCCACTCGTGCGGTTCGCCGTCGGGATGGCACGACTCTTTGCACGTGCCGAACGTGAAATCGACGTACCCTTTCGGGCTCCGCTCAGTGTGACGGGCCGCGTCGATGTTGATGATACGATTGATGTATCCGCCGTACGAGGTTACGCACGAGTCGTGAGGGGTGAGAGCGCTCTCCGGTAAATCCTTCCGCGGGATCTTCTTCGAGTTGAACTCGTTCGGTCCGATTTCTCTGAGAATCCTTCCCTGCGCGTTCTTCAACGCGAATCCCCATTCGTGATTAAGTTCAGCCGTCGTCGCGGCCCACGCGTGCGTGTCGCCGGGGAACAGGTTTGACTTCTCCATCTTCACGCCCTTCGACCAGTCGAACCAGTCACTCGAGTCAAAGTTATGATAGACGATTCTCGCCTCGGTCACGTTCGCCCCGGGCCCGAAAAAATCAGGAAACGCCGTTTTCAACGCATCGCTCTCGCATCCCATGTGTAGCGTGTACGTGATGGGCGAGCGTTTCCCGCTCGGCTTACTCGGAACTCGAGTGTCGTACAGCCCGAGCGCAGTCGCGACGGGTCTCGGCGCACCCAACGCCTCGGGCGTCACCAAATGCCCGAGCGACCACACGCTCCGTACGTTCACATCCAACGCATCACCGAGTCGCTCGTTCGCTCGAGCCTCGCGCTCGCGCGTCGACACCGCGAGCGCCGCCGCGAGGAAAAACATCAATCCCAAGGATCCCAACACCCTTCGCTTACCGCGCGCGCCGTCGTCCGCGCGTGCATCCGCCAAGAGCGCCCTGCGCTCGACTTCGCTCGACATGTCGAGCGAAGTCGTCGTGGACTGCGGTCGACACGCGCCTTTTGGCGTCGGGCGTGTGGGTAAATGAGAGCAGAAAGACAACCTCCATCTGTTTTACAACCGCGTCGCTACGATTTCGCTTCATCACCCTAGGAATGCCTGCGGCTTGTTCGCCATCATCGCCTTAATGTCCATAAAGTGCGAATCCTGAACTCTCGATAGATTGCCAGCCGCCGCCCCTTGCGCGGCGACGTGTTTCTTCAGGGCTTGCCCGAGAACCAACGCCAACTCGGTGTGGAACCAAAGCAACTCGTGTTCCATGTTCGCGCAGCAACGCTCGTATCTCTCGTGCGTCTGCGTTCGTTCGATTCGCAAGTCACTCACCGCGAGTTCTATCTTTTGTTTTTCTTCTCTCTTCGGCCCAGGCTCTGGGACACCCATGGTGGATAGCTTACTCTCGATTCGTTCGATGCTAGACGACACCTTGTTGTAGTGATCGACGACGCGCTTTCTCGCGTCGAATGCCGCCACTACGGCGGTGCACAACGCGTGAACTTCGTTGAGGGAATCTAAGAACTCCGACGACATCAATTCCGTCGCCTGTCTCTGCGGAGGAATGAGCGCAGTGAATAAATCGCTGAGTCTTTGCCACCACACGCCCTTGGCCCCCGACTGGGCGAAAACGGAACGAGCCTTTTCCTCTTGTCCCGCCAAAAGCTCCAAGCACGCGTTGAACTCCTCGTACACGCTCACCGTGTGTGCGCCATGCTTTTGCAACGCGCTCGTCGCCGCTATGAGCTTTTCCAAACGGAGTTTCAGTTTGGTCACGTACTCGACGACGTCGACGTGTTGTTGCTTTTCGCGCATGACGTCGACGGACATCGACGAAGTCAGGGACTTCATGTCCGACGTGTTCAGCGTTGACAACCACGAAGTCACCGACGAGACGCCTTCGCTCAAGACGCCGCGTTCGTACCACGGCACGCGCTGCGACCAAGACTTTGAGTCTTGCGTTAAGAACGCGTGCAAGTCGGCGGATTTTCTCACCAGCGGGTGCGCCGCGCACCTCGCCATGAACGCGGCTAATCCTTTTCGTCTTCGCTCGATCCCGCGCGACGACGGGTCGTCCATGTGTAAGATCGTCTTCGACGGCAACAGCGGGATGATGACTCCGTCGCAATTCGCCCCGAGCTGTTTGCTCAACCACTCGAAATCTGAAAATCGCCGCGTCGAACACCCGCTCGAATCTTTCCCGCCGTACGTCGCGCTGTCCGTCCAGTACGTCACCTTGTACTCGATGTGCTTGCTCAGGCCGTCGCCCACGCGATGCGGATCCCCGATCTCGATCACCAGTCCCGCGTCGTCGTCGTCGTCGTCGTCGCCCGCGCGCGTCGCGTATCCCGTCGGCACGCGAATCGCGCCCGCGTCGCTCGGCGTCGTCGGTCGAGGGCCGGGCGTCAGGAACGCCGCGCGCTCGTCCGACGCCGCGGTCGTCGTCGTCGGCGTCGCGGTCGTCATCGTCGTCCTCGTCGGTCGCGCGCCCGAGACGCGTCGCGCGGTGCCGCGACCTCACCGACGCCGTCGATCAATCAATCGCGTCGCGCGTCCGAGGTGACTTCGAGGCGGCGACGGAATCGCGCGCGCGTCCCACACCGAGGCGCGTCGATCGCGGACCGGGCGACGCGACGCGCGACGAACGCGCGACGAACGCGTCCGCGCGCGCGCGCGTCGCGCCGTCCGTCGCCGTCCGTCGTCGCGCGACATGTCCAACGCCGGGATCGGGTTGTCGCAGTTTGCGTTCGTCGGGACGTTCATCGCGGCGGTGAAGAAAACGATCGCGGGACCGCGAGAGGAACCGCCCGAACACCTGAAGTGCGTGATCACGCAGGAGCTGTTTCGAGATCCCGTGGTGCTGGTGCAAACGGGGTACACGTACGACCGAATCGCCATTCAACGCTGGCTCGCGGCGAAGTTTCCGCCCACGGATCCGACGAGTAACGTCGAGTTGTGGTGCACGGATCTCGTCCCGAATTGGTCGCTGCGTCAGAGCGTCGATGAGTGGGGGATCGCGAACGGATACGGCGCCATGGATCCACCCGAAGAGGCGGTGCGAGTGACGAAGGATGGCAGACCCGTCGGTCGACGCTCGGCCAACGCCACGAGCGCGACGGCGCTGACGCACCAATATTTACAAGCGCTTCATCGCACACATCCGCGGCACGCGGCGGTTCTAGTATTTTTGATGACGTTTACCATGGGTACGATCACGGTGACCACGCTCACGGTGGTTCACAGCGCGTATTCAGCCGTCGGCGCGGCGCTTCGTCACGAAGCCGTCGCTCGGATGCTCGACGGCCCGGTTCAAAGTTTTGTTTGGTGGTTTTGCCTCGGCGGGTTTCTTTTCTTCGCGCACTCCGGCGCGCAGGATGTGCCTCCCGTCGCGCGCGGTCGCGATCGGGTCGATCGACGAGGTCGCGCGCAAGACGTCGTGGGACGCGGTTTCTTTCGCCGTCTCGGCGTCGCGCGCTGACTCGGCGTCGCCCGCGGCGAAAGCGCCCGCCCTCGTTCGTCGTCGGCGCGTTCGTTGTACCGTTAGTAGGTACTGTAGTTTCTATGTAATTCTCTCGTGTAAATCAATCGATCATCGCCCGTCGTTCCTTCTTCGCCGTTCTCTTTCGCGGTCGTTCCTTCTCGCCGTCCTCGTCGTCGCCCTCGACATCTCAGGTTCGCGCGACGGCGCTATCTCGGCGCGCGCCCGCCGTCGGGGCCTCGGGGCGACGTCGCGTCACACGCGTGCCCGAGGCCGGCTGCGACGCACGCGAGCGCGCGCGAACGCGCACGAACGCTGCGTAAGAAATCGGTTCGCACGTTGCGGCGCGCGCACCGAGCGACGCGCGCGGGCACGCGCGCGCGCACCGCGAACGCGGACCCGCGCGACCTGACGACAATCGGGTCGCGGTCGAGCGCGCGGGTGCTGTGAGATATCATGTCGCACGCGCGCGCGATCGACGGCGCGAACGGGACGTCGGCGCTCGCCAAGGATGCAGATGAAATCAACGCATCGAACGATGCCGACGCACGCGCCACGTCGCGCGCGATCGAGCGCACGACGGGCGATGGGCGCGAGGTCGGACACGAGAGCTGGGAGGTCGTGAGCGGGAAGAAAACTTCAAAAACGTCTGGTAAAACGAGCGCGGAAAGCGCGGGGACGAGCGAGGATGGGAAGAAACGAAGAAATAGCGGAAGCGGCTCTCGCGCTGGGGGGGGGCAGAAGGCGGATAAGGTGAACGCGGGTAAAGGAAGTCCGCCAAGCGTTCAAGCGGCGAGCGGCGCCGAACCGTCGGGATGGGCCGCCATCGTCACCGGAAGACTTAGCCCGAGCGAAGTGCCGGCTTCGTCGGTGGTGTCGAGCGAGACCACGGGCACACCAGCCCTTGAGCGCCTCAACTTGTCGCGAGAGAAGGACGAGGCGACGCGCGAAGTCGCGACGCAAGACGACTCTACGGATGGTTCGCCGCGAACCGCGCGCGAGACGCACATCATAGACGGAGCTCGCGAAAACGCACAAGCTGTCGGTGCTGGTGCTAAGGCGTTGCGTGGCTGGGCTTCTATTTTAGGTGGCAGTAGCGTAGTCCCCGAGGCAAATCCTCGAAGCAAGTCGCCGAACGCGACTCAAGAGACGACGGTAGCGGCGACGGAGGCGGCGCATGAGCCGACCAAGGCCTCGGCGGCGCCTAGCGCGCCGGCGTGGGGTGGATGGGGAGCTCAAGCACCGCCAAAGGTTGACTTGAAGGCGACGATGGAAGAGGACGCTGCGGCGGCTGCGGCCGCTCCTCCTCCTCCGCCTTCAAAGAAGGAGTCGAAAAAGACGGAGGACAAGCCAGGCAAACAAAATGGGCGCAAGAAGGATTCTAAGAAGGACAAGGCTTCTAGCAAGCAACGTCAGCAAGATACGCATCGCAAGGATAATAACAAACCGGTCCGAAGCTCGGTGCCGGTGACCAAGGTTTCCGAACCGTCAGTCGACATCTCTGCGGACCGTCCCAGAGCCCCCATGACGTCTGAAGTTGAAGATTTGCTCGTCGCAAAGCTGGGACGCGAGCTGCTTGACTGCGCGCACATGCAATTTTTCACTCCCACGGCGCATTTGCTGAAGAAGGAGAGACGTGCGGTGGACATCGTCATTCGAGCCATGAGCGCCATCGTTCAGACGCTATTCCCGTCGACCGGTCTCGATGTCTTTGGTTCTTACCCCACGCGCGCATGGGTGCCAGGGTCGAGTAATTTGGACTTGTCGTTGAATCTTCCTCCCGAGGCGATGATCGCTTCCCATCCGGAGCGGCGAATGGAGGCTTTGAATACGCTCGCCATGGCGTTGCGTACGAATCCTTGGGTGCTCGACGTCACCGTCGTCCCGAGCTCGCACAGACCTTTGCTGCGCATGACGACGCACACTGCGTTCTTCCAGGCAATGCCGCAGCAGCTGCCGAGTAAAACATCGGCGTCGATTGCGGCAGCTATCGCCGCCGTCACACCGCCGCCGGTAACCTCTGGGGACGGAACGCCACCTCTGCCACCGGGTCCGCGTCCTGGGGCGCCGCCTTTCGGTATTCCAGGCTTGGGTCAAAACGGTCTCGGCTTGCCGCTCGAAGTACACATCTCGCTGAAAGATGCGAATCATAAGGGTCTCTCGGCGATGCAATTTGTGCAGGCTGCGGAAGAGCAACACGGCGCTTTGGCTCCGTTGGTGTGCGTGCAAAAGGCAGTTTTAGCGAGTAAAGGTTTGCGAGGCGTCTACCGCGGTGGTCTGGGAAGCTACGCGCTCACTTTGATGGCCCTCACCGCGATTCAACTTCGCAATAGCCAAGAGGGCGAAACGGAAGATGAAACCGTCGTGAGAGTGAGCACGTCCAAGGACGAGGCAAAAAAGTCGGACGAAGACGAAGCCAATTCGCGAGACGCCCTCATTCTCGGCCGAGCCATGTTGAACTTCCTCAAACTGTACGGATTCGAAACGGATCTTTCCAAGGACATTATTTCAGTGCACAGCGGCGGTGAAGGTGTATGGGGCGTTCTTTCAGAAGCGGCTCAATTTCCGGCGCCGCTCGGTTCTGGTTTACGCGTCAAGGATCCATTAGATGGATCAAATAATGCCGGGGCGGGATGTTTTGGCATCGCGGGTGTGCAAGCAGTATTCAGAGAGCAGTTGGAAACGCTCCGAAAGGCTGCGGAGGATGGCTTTAAGAGTAATATCCCACTCTTGATGCAGCTCTTCACGCTAGGCGGATCGCAAAAAGTCTTTGTCGTTTGAGTAGCACGTTGATTGAAAAACACGGCGGCGCGAATAATGCAATATTATTACATGAACAGCTAAAATCGTTCTAATCCTCTACTAGAGGTCCTCTAATCATCGGCGGGGGTTTTCACGCTATAAATTTGTTGAATGTAACCAGCAGCTGCTCCGAGCACGGCTCCCGAGATAATTAAAGTTAACTCGTCCTGTTCGAAGATTGGGTGTAACACGCGTTCGAACTCCTGCGGCGTCATCAACTTCATTCGTTCACGCATGAGTTCTTTAAGCCCGAGCGTCGCGTCCGTGTACTCATGCAGTACGTGTATGTGCTCCGGCAGCTTTTCAACTACTTTTCGACAAACTTCGTCGATCAATGTAACGTCCAAATCTGCCACTGACATCCCACGGGCAGCCGCCTCTTCCACGACAAACTTTTTCGTATACTCTTCCAGCATAGCGTTGAATTCGGGTCCTTTGTCGCCATTCAACATATTGTTCCAAATATTCTCGCTTTTCAGCACTTTCTCCGTGAGGTAGTCGCTAAAAGTACCGCTCACCTCGTGTTGACGCTGCAAGAACAAACCTTGTATCTTGAACGGTCCTACAAAGACGGGCTCGACTGGTTCGAATATGCACTTTAGCGCCAACCAGTTTGTCAATAAGCCGACGATCATACCACCTATAGTGATTGACCACGGGTTGTCATAGAACGCCCAAACGACCATTTGAATGACGCCCAGCAAGAAACCAAAAAACAACCCGCTGTTGACGAGGAAATCGAGCTCTGCTGCGCCGCAACGCCGAAACAAATCGACGAGCACGACTCGATCGGTGCACATCGCCGTCACGACGAGCTCTTTTAAATCAATCACGTGATCGACTTGCTGTTGGAGCAGCGTTACGAAACCAGATAAGTAAGTGGACACGACGCCACCGACTTCGCCGAGCGTCGGCGTTGGCAGCGCCGGCACTGCGCTCTCGGCGAGCTTGAGCGACCAATCCGGAATCATTTCGCTCGCGATTTTCGACGCCATATTCGGCACTTCTGTGAGAAGTAAAGAAGACACCGCCGTTGGGTCGAGGAGCATAAAAACCGCTTGCACGTTCACGAGCTTCTCGGTGACCATGGTAACCATCGTCAAAGACATTTGCGCGGCTTTCGCCGGCACGATGCCTTGCCAGCCCAAGATGCCGAGTGGTTGGAGAATGTCGAAACCGTACACCGAGCCTTCGACGTACTGGAACAGCGGAATTCCTAGAAAATTGATCGGGTAAAAAATCATCTTCACCGCGAGCCAGTTCGTGAACCATCCAACGAAAGCGGCGACGAGCGGAATCAAGAGCATACCTTTGCGATCAGCGTTAAACTTGTCGACGGCCTGCGCGATGACTTTATTCGAAAGAACTGCGCTCAACTTTCCTCGCAACGAATCCTTAGCGTTGAACATACGACGCTCGAGCTTATTCGTACGTTCCTGAATGCGAAGTAAACGCCACTGATTGCGCATGTCCATGGGCACGTCGCGAATATCGAATCGTCTCGCCAGCGAGGCGAGGCTGTCGACGGCGTCGCGCGTGAACCTATACGCTCGGCGAAAAACGACGCGTATCAACGCCACGGTCACCAATCGTCGCACAACGACGCTGACATTCGACCCCTGTGCGAGACTTCCCAGCATCACGAGCACCGCGACGCACGCGAACAACGTCTTCGGGTCGCGAAAGTTAACCGCGCGCCGCGACTGAATTCGTCGAACGCCCTCCTCCGCGTACGTTTTCTCATCGACGCGTTCCGATCGACGCGACTCGTATCGCTCGTACGAGTCAAAGTCATCACCGTCGTCCGGGCGCGCCGTCGTCGCGACGCGCGCTCGCGCGTCGCTCGCGGCGCGTTTACGAAGTGCGATGCGCGTCGACGCGATTCGCGCCGACGACGGCGAGAGTGACGCGCGTCGCGCGCTCGTCGACGCGCGCGCATGCGCGAGGTTGCGTCGCGCGCTCGTCGACGCGACGCGCGCGCGCGCGGCCGCGAGCGGTCGACGCGCGACGCTCGTCCGGTGCGCCTCCATTGTGCGGCAAAGTCGTTGCGGCGGTTCCAGCAAAGCCTCGCGACGCCGAGACGTTCGCGAGCGAAGGAGCGAACGCGTGGATCAGTGGACCGAACGCGCGCGAGAAGCAGTACACGAACGAATTTCGTCAAAAAACAAAGCTAAGGATCGTTCGGGGCGCCGAGCAACGGCGCCACGACGTCGAGGTGGCGAGATATCTGCGCGGCGAAATCGCGAGGATCCAGGTCCTTCCAATCCGGAAAGTCACATTTCACGGCGTCGCTCGCGCGACTCGCGAGGGCGGGGAAGTGTTGACGCAAGGCATCGATGACGAGCGACGCGACCTGGCGCTGCCCGGCCTCGCTAAAGTGCAAACCGTCGCAGAATTGCGTCTCGTCGACTTCGCCGTTTGAAAACTCGAGCGCGGCGTGCAAGTCGACGACCGGAATGTCGTAGGAGCGCGCGACGCGCTTCATCGCCTCGGCGTACGGCTTGACGCCGGCGTTGGTTCTGTTCGGCACTGTGTCGTTGAGCAACGTCCCGAATCCCAATCCAGGCTGCGCCGCGCGCGTCGCGCAGTCTCGAAGCCACGCTTCGTCGTCTACGGGCGGCGGCGTGATGAATAAAATTCTCGGCGTCGGTTGCATTCGCCGCACGCGGTCGACGATCGTTTTCAGGTTTTGTTCGTACCGCGGTAGCGGTACGTGCTGCACGTCACCCGCGGACGAGTTCTTGGCGCACGCGTCGTTGGATCCGAACAGTATCGTCACCAAAACCGGCGCCCGCTTGTGCGTCGCGAACGCGCCGTCGTCGTCCGCGTCTTCGTTCAACGGAAACACCTCATCGAGCAAGCACAGCGCGTGTTCGGTGTTGTACCCGCTGTACCCTCGGCATCGCACGTCCGCAAACCTCCGAAATTCGTGCTGCACTCGCGCCCCGAACCCACCGTCCTCGAACGATCGTTCGGTGAGCGAGTCGCCGAACAACACGACGCTCTCCCTGCGCGCGCGTCCGAGATTCGCGCCTCTCCCCTCCGCGCGCGCTCCCGTCGCTCGCGGCGCCGACGCGACGCCCGCGTCGTTCACCGCGCCCCCACCGCCCGCGCTCGACGCTCTCGCCCTCATCCTCCCGCCGTCCTCGCCCTCGCCCGTCGTCTCGCGTTCGCGCCTCGCGTTCGCCCTGTCCTTTTCCCGTCGTCGCAGGCACGGCTTGCACATCTTCCTCGTCCCCGTTCGCACGCGTCCCGTCTTCGCCTCCGCGTTCGTGTACCGCTGTCCCTCTCGCTCGCACCCTCTCGCGTCGCCGTCGCGCGTCGACGCGCGCGCGCACGCGACGCATCCTTCGCACCGGCAAAAGATGCGTCGCGTCGTCGTCGCGTCGTCGCCCGTCGTCTCGCGCGTCGTCTCGCGCGTCGTCTCGCGCGTCGTCTCGCGCGTCATCGCGCCGCGCCGACGACCGCGGGCGTCGCGCGTCGCGTTGCGCGGCGGACGTCGACGACGGATGAATGCGCGCACGCATGGATGGATGGATGCGCGTCCGATGCGATGCGACGCGGCGACACAGCGCGACGACGACGACGACGCGCGCGGCGCGTCGTCCATCGCGCGCGTCGACGCGCGTCGCGTCGCGCGTCTCGTCGCGCGCGCGGCGGACCGTCGAGGAAGCGCCGAACGAACGCGCCGAACGAACGCGCC
>Ga0222715_10005358_pt1 | contig 10951 bp, 21 predicted proteins | sample C33_9DmetaG_FD_165056 | JGI IMG/M metagenome (GOLD analysis project Ga0222715, IMG submission 165056) | Estuarine water microbial communities from San Francisco Bay, California, United States - C33_9D | ecosystem: Environmental > Aquatic > Marine > Unclassified | place: USA: California... | reverse complement strand
ATATAATATTACCAATACAAGAGCAATAATGATTATATATCTTATCATTATTTCACCTCCCATTCACCATTTGATTGTAAACAAACTTTTCCTGGTGACTTAAAAGCATGTTTATTCCGACTATAATATCGGCAATATTCTGGTGTTTGTACATCTCTGTAATAAAACTGTGCAAACAAGTCCCAATAACCTGGGGTTTCAATGCCTTGTCTACCATCAGCACACACCAATTTCTCTTCTTTTGTAACTGTATCGCCATCTGTGACGATTTCAATTTTAATATAACAATATTGTCCATTAACTTCATGTGGTTCTATATTCTTGACTTTAGGATAACTCAAATCGCCTGCAATGGCAAGTCCAGAAAGTAATAAGAACAAAATAAGAACAAAACTCCATGTCAAATAAAATCTCATCTGTTTTCTAGGATCCATCATGGTTTTTCTATCCATTGTCCGTCAGGCATTTGACAAGCAGTACCAAATATTACCTCTCTATTTACGCCTCCAACACCAACCAATGGCCATTTACTTGTAATATCTACAGTTGCGTCATATTCTTTACACTTGAAAGGTCCTTCCATATATGACTTACTAATTTTAATAATACCTGAATTACCTGTTTTACTGTTGTACCAATTTGTATATGATGAACCATAACTTGGCGCTGTGTTTAAATGGTCTACAAATACTGCGTTGTGTACATCATAATCTGAATTGTATAACAAGTCAGCACCTTTAAATGCACCAACCAAGGCACATGCACCAGTAACATAAGGGTCTGTTTGACCTAAAGCAACACAAGCTGCAACGCCTGTTGCACCACCTGATACGGCACCAACATGTGTTCTATTAATCGAACTGCAATTGGTCAGGAACACCAATGATAGTCCTAATAATAGTACCGATTGGATTGATTTCATATTTGCCTTCTTCATTCTTTTTTATTGTCGAGCATGCCGTCATGGTTGACACCACTATAATCGCCATAATCACCGTTATTATCTGCTTCTTTTCCATAATCTGATTTATCGTTTGCAATTAACAAACAATCTGCTTGAATAGTATCAATTAAATTTTGTACTCTAAAATCTCTATCAGGCGACTTAGGATATTGATACTTTGTAATCCTAAGGTCGTCTGACATCTTCTTTAATGAATCTATCTTATCGCAAAAATCACTAATCTTGTGTAACATTATCTTTAGCTTTATTAAATAGATTTACAATTGACTCTTTAGTCTGAGCAAGTTGTACTTTACTGTCTGCCCAACTTTTAGTTTGATACTCAACAATTTTGTTTTTCTCATTCGTCAACCAATTTGTAATTGGATTTGCTTTTGCAACGCCTGTGATTAACATAAATGCTAATGCACCGATTGTAATTGCTATAGTTTCCTTTAGCTTCATACTTTTCTCCCTGCTGTTTTAAGGTCTTCTTTACTGACCACCATGTAAGGACCTTTATTATATGCTGGAACAATCGAGTATTGTTTAGATACTGCAATTCTTTCCATTTGCGTTTTGTGGTCGATTGTACCACCATTACCCATGTTACTACTGTTTGATAGACTAGGATAATCGGATGTTTCTCTTGTATAAGGAACACTCTGTAATGGTACAGATTTTGTTTTAACTTTTAATGCACCGAATCTATACTTAATATAATCGTCTAGTGTCATCAACATACTATGCAAACCTTTTGATTTGTAATACTTGTTGTGCTTTCGTAGGTCTTCTTCATACTCAGCAAGTTGATTAGTAGATAGATTATTCATCTTCTTTTTATTCTTGCGTGAGTAACCACTAGATTGATTTGTATAGATTATTGCCATTAATTTACACTCTTGTTTTCTGGAGTTTCTGCGTCTGACATAGCTTTGACTTCGGCAAATGTTTTACCAAAACCAACTTTGTAAAATGCGTCAACTGGATTTTCTTGTAGATAAGCAGACAACAAATTAGAAAAGTTAATATCAACACCCTCATAGTATTGAGGTTTATTGTTTCTTAACTCAATGTGGTCTCTACAAAATTGAATACGATTGTCATACTTCTCGTACTTGCCTTTTGTGTCTTTACTTTTTGCAACATCAAACTCTGCAAAAAGTGTTTCTTTTGAATAAAATGCCATAATATAATCCTTTCTCAATTAATATTCACATACTATACCATAACCATCTGGAAATGGCAAGCTTTAAAAAAAGCGTGTTTTTGTTGACTTTTCTCGCCAGAAAAGCTGCCAGGATGCGCCAGGATTGACGAATCGTAGCCTTCGTGTACTATCCTACCCCCTCTGGAAGCACATCTTTCTTACTTTCTTCTTCAGCCCACTTCTCAAACTCTTCTACTTTTTTCTGATTATGGGCGATACTTACATCACAAGCTTTGATGGCGTCTTGTGTCATACCATCAATAACTAACTTACGAATCTTTTTTACATCATCAATGTGGTTCAGGACTTCAATCATTTTTTTGCTCCTTGGTCTTCTGAATTCATCAATAGTACAATATAGTGTACTGCTTTAAGTAGGTCTTTTCTGTTCCTACCATCTTTCTTACCAAACCTACACAAATATTTAATTGCATTAGCCTGACAAAAATCTTTATCTATGCCTATATCTCTCAATAGGTCTTGCACTTGTGTGCCTTTACTCACTTGAGCATAGTGTTGTCCGTAGGTGCCTTTAATATAGTCACCAATTTCTTTAAGTATTTTATCTTCGTTATATTTCATCATAATTATCCATCTATCCAATCAGTTGCTGATTCTTCAAAATCATTTTTTTCTATTACTTTATCTATCTGACTAAAATAACACCAGTTAGAACCAAAGGTAACTGCACCTGTGTAACCAAGTTTTGTGTCATAAGTCTTGGCGTTCAAACTCGTATTATTCTCAGCAGCTATATCATTTACTTCGGTTGCAATACCGATATTGGTAATGACACCTTGTCTGCCTTTCATGTCTTCTATTGTATCACCTATATTAATTATCATAATGTATCCTTTTGTTAGTGTTTTGTTTTAAATAAATGTTCTTTGTCATAATTAAGACCAAGTGTATAACAAATATAACCTGAATCTTGTTCTTTGTCAAGTCCCTCTGCTTGCAATATCCATTTTATCGCAGCTTCTCTATTTTCTGCACCTAGAGAAAGTGCTTCATCAATTCTACTTTCAAAGGCTTTTAGATTATCTTCTTCTTGCCTTTTTTCTATCTCTGCCTCACGCTTTGCTATATCACAAAGGAGGTTTAATTCTTTTTCTAACTCTGCATTAGACATTTCTTTAAAGTTGTAATGTCTACCTTTTACACCAAATGCCTCTTTATGCATTTCATAAACACTTGTAATAAGACTATCTCTTTCATAGTCTTCAACAGTAAAAATACCTTGGTCGTTCCAGAATTTAATATCTTCTACAACCATACCAGCCCATGAACCTGGATTTTTAGCCATCCATGCTTTAGACTTAGCGTTAATATTTTTAATGTGTTCTAATAGTGTCATTATATAGTCCTTTTCTCTAACTTGTAGGCACCACCACCGTTCAAGTTCTTATTGTGTTTCATTCTCATTCTACCGTGTGTAAATGAAGTTTTTGCATAACACACAAATTTAATGTTTACTTCTTGAGCAGGCAACTTTGTAAAAGTGTAGTTTCTACTGTAACCTCTTATTTTCATATTTAAGCCATCTCCAATTCCATGTCGATTACTTCATCAACATTGTGTTCATCAATATCACACAACTCAACTGCTTCTACATTCATAATTTTTGCTTTAGCAGCTTCTTTAGTGATAGCATTGTTTTTAAGTTCAAGTAAGATTGCGTCAACAGCTTTCTCAGCTTGGTCCCAATAGTAGTTTTTAACTTTAGACATAGTGTTTTTCTCCTTTGTTATTGTTTATAATTTGTAAGACTTCATATAATGTTTTATATGGGTTACTATACAATACTTTCTTAGCATTGGCAACTCTTTTTTCAAGTCTTTTTAGTCTTATTTGCATTTTCTTTTTGTTATATTCTTTAATCATTATGTGTCCATTATACAGGTTTCCATATAGAAAGCAAGCGTTTTTTCGCTTTTTTTTCACTTTTTTTGAAGTTTTTTTTGAGACCAGGTCTCGGTTTTAGAGGTGCGACACTATGGCGTGTTATTTCCAAGCATTTTTTATCCATTCCTGCGTGGATTCGTGTGGATTTGGCTGTCCGTGAAACACGGTTACCAACGATTCGCCATTATGTGTATATGTCATGTCTTGTTTGGCATATCTGGTACCTGTTCGGTCATACCACTTATATGATTGTGTCCACGAATCAGGAAACGAATCACATCCAGGTGTACCCTTAATAAAGTCTGATATGAGGTTTTGGTCACCTGCAAACTTTCGTAGGTATTCTGGTCTATTGGACATGAATTTATGCCAAATCCGTCCGTGAAGGTCTTGCTGTTTAAATCTCATAATACTGGAGTTCCAAATTTTGGTAACGGGGTTAAAATCATTCATACCACAAAAATCTAATTGTGCTTCGTGACTGTAAAAACAGTCTATATTACCTGTAATGACAACATCTAAATCCATATAAAGAGTAACACCTGGTAGATATGTGTCTGGATGAAATAGTTGTAGTTTATTCCACCAACCCTCTAAATCATATTCTGGAAACTTTCTAACTTCAATATCTCCCTCAATCATCTTATGCATTTTAACATGGTCGGTAAACACTATGAAATTTATAGGAAGAGTGGTGTTTCTTTTCACCATGTTGTAGAGATTTTGAACATACTCTACAGAATACTTATCACCATAACAAATACAAACAAAATTATACATTACATTCCCAACCAATTGAATACTGCCCTTAAACTTAAAAACATATACATCAACTCCATAATCATTCTTGGCCAATCTTTATCTTTGTAACCAAACCATACCCACATGATACAGGCAGCCACACTTAAAGACCAACCCACCCATTGAGTAGATATATTCGCACTTGATAAGATTGCAACACTAGTAACTGCTAGTATTAAACCAAACCATCTAAATCTGTTCTTGAAGAACCTTGAAGGCGATACCATCTTCAATCTCCTGTATTGTAAACTGGTTATCTGCAACCATCTTAATCCAGTCATTAATAGTCTTATGACCTGGTCGCATAGGTTTATTTATTTTAGAAATATCTCTACTTGTAATAAAACTTGCAACATGTCTTTGATGTGTAATAGCAGGAACCATGTTCATAATACTATCTACACCAGCTAGTGACATATTTGTAACAACGCAATGACAATCCTTTAAATCATCTTTAATATCAGTATTCCAATATTGATTGCCTGGTCGTGGTTTATTTCTTAATCTTACTTCTCTATCTGTATGTTTTTTTATTTCATTTGTTACTTGTTCAATCCAATCTTCTTGTGATATACCATTGATATGATATGTTACAGTCGGAGATGAAGGACATAATAATATATGATTGGTTTCACCTGTCAACCAACCTTTGAATTGAACATCAATACCTTGTTGTTCTAATTTAGTTACTCTTGTACCATCGCCAATCTTGCCTCTGATTGTGTGTATATTACCTTTACATATTCTAAAGTATGTGGTGTCATAGTTGTTTATGATAGGTGTTGGATATCTGGTAATCTGTTCAGTAAGATAACCTACATCTACATACCACCATTCATCACCTCTCTCTTCACATTCTTTTATCTGTCTAATATTTTGACCTGCTAAACCCCAAAAGAAATGTACATCTCTATCATTATCTTTCCAACCTTTCTTTATGGCAGGCATAAGTTGGTGTGATAAACATTTATCCCATGGTAAAGTATGTAAATGTATCATCTGCTTGAAACTAAACTATCGTTAACTTTAATTACACTTTTTAATAAGTCACTATCTAAAAAATTTGCAAATGCTTCCATGTCTTTAGGAAAACAGTTGCCATCATAACCTAATTGTTTCACTCTCATGTGACTAGGACCTATATTCTCAAAGTCAGCCAATGTGTTTATAATCATATGATAGTTATATGTCTTATCTAATTTACTATACAATTCATGGAAGAAAGTAACCTTTGTTGCTAACCAACAATTGTAAACATACTTTATCATACTCGCACTTTTCTTATCCATGATTAGATTGATTTTATCGTGACAATCAAATACATTAATCCACCAATCTGCTTCACTTCTCAAACCACCCCATATTACATGTTGGTTGTTTTTAAAATCTTTTTCAGCATATGCTTCTCTTAAAAATTCAGGAGAATAGATTACATTCTCCTCATAAACTGTCAACATATTAGGTAAAATGGTAGATTTGATTAAAGTTGGTACATCTCTTAATGCAATTACAGTTTTATCTATTTCTACTAAATCTTGTTCACCATTTACAGTTGGTGTTGGTAAACAAATAACAGCACCATCTATCTTATCTATATAATCCTCTAATTTATTATCGTTGTATTTCGGGTCAATTCTTACTACATCATTACTAGCATTTTCTAATGCATTAGCAATAGTACCTCCTACAAACCCACAACCTATTACTGCTATCTTATTCATTTTTGCATCCTATCAACTGTTTCTTTTGCTAAACCACTTTTAATTTCTTTTAAGGTAAACTGATTTGCTAATAAACTATCAATCCAATATTCTCTTTCTGGCGAATATAAAGGGTCTTTTATTTGTGACATATCAGTTAAAGATACAGGAACACCCATTGATTCATTTGCACAAAAGCTTGGCACACCATTAATAATGGATTGTACAACAACCGTTGATTGATATGATACCGTACAATAGGCATTTTCTAAATCTTTTTCTAGTGGTGTTTTATCTTCCTTTGTTCTAATCTTAATTGGTTTTCTAGTATGTTTCTTAATTGTTTTTAATGTTTGTTCTTCCCAATGATGATTGAAATAATAATATTTCTTAACATGTTCACTAGGTGGAATATATAGTATATAATCACCATCATATTTCCAAGGTTTTAATTTTACATGTTCTCTATATTTTTGTATTCTTCTATAATCATCAGCTTTTAATTTTTTAATATCTCTAATATGAAAATAGTTTTTAGTTAATCTATATATTCTATCACCTGCAATTTTAGATACACTATGTTTATTACCAAACATGTAAGCATGGTCAAAAAAATAAAAGTCTTGACCATCTCTATTACATTCTTCTATTAACTGACCTGTGCCTCGTAACATACCAAATACAGCAATAGGTTTATCAAACTTATAATCGAAACCAGGCCATACAGTTTTTTCGTATTGGTCAACAGCTTTTTCTTTTTGCCACATGTGACCATTAACACTATCTACCAATGCTCTTACAGGTACATCTGTATTATCTCTGGTTTCAAATCCTTGTATCATTGTCCTAACATACATTCATCATGGTTTTTAAACCAATCTTTTGAGTAATCACATTCTCTATAATCTGTAAACCATGGACCACCCTCTGTATAGTGTACATTTTTTACATCTTCTTTGTGTTCATATTCACCTACTAACCAGTTCCATTCTAATGGCAATTCGCCAATAAGTTCTTCACTTTCTAACCATTTAAACTGGTGTAATTCTAAACCACTTGCTCTGTTTACATAATCTGGTGTTAGTGTTGAACATTTTTTACAGTTCATTAACATAAAACTAGACCAGTTCTTTTTAGGATATGCCGTTTGAGTTTGGCCTAAAAACTTTGTTTTTTCTTTAGGCACATAATCATGTTTACAAACTTGAATAGCTTTACTGTCATCTCTCATTCGCCATAATTCAGCAATATCTTCAAACATTAACATATCACAATCCATAAACAATGCCCAACCTTGATAATTCATAAGATGTGGTATCATAAATCTACTAAATGAAAACTCTGTACTAGACAAACTATTTCTTTCTCTTACAAAGTCATCTTTTAAATTATTCAATGCAATAGGTGTTATTGCCACAGGCTTGGTACTATTTTGTATAATACTATGTGATAACACATTGTAAGCCACTCTTTCTTTATTATCGTATCCTATAAAAATGTTAATCATAATTTAAACTCTGCTGATTTACCAGCAGCCTTTCTTCTTGGTCCTTTTGTGTGGTCGTATACCGTACCTAGTATTGACCTCGCTTGAACATGTCCCATTTTGCCATCTCCTATATCAAAATTCTTGGTGCCTCTATTTTCAAATTCTTTTCGTACATAGTCCCATATAAAACTATCATGTTGTTCTTTCAAATTATATATGCCGTCAGTATCGTATAATGATTTCATTCTATTAGCATAAGCTTGTATGTCAGGATGTTTCATATTAAAATATAAAAAACCACATTCACTATAATGGTCACCTCTACCGAGATATGTCATCATACAATTATCTCTATGAATATGTTTTTTAATCCAATCTGCGTCTATCTTTTTATAAAACACACTATCTGCGTCAATACCTATGATACCGTCTAGGTCTTGGTTATGCATAATAGCATGAGTATAAGCATATACTTTATAACAAAATCTAACACCATCTTGCCAATAATCTTTGATAAAATCTTTACCTTCAAATCTATTTTTATTTCTTTCCATAAATGCCTTACATTCTGGTATTGTTTCTAACATACCATCATCTTCATTATAAACGGTATAAGGAAAATCCCAATTATAAGTTTTCTCAAACCTATGAGCATACTCTTTATATAATTTATTGTTATATGTTGTTACGCTTAACAATTTCATAAACTTGTTCCCATTTTTTACCAATAGCTTTTGGTGTATAGTGTTCATCAATCCAAGATTGTGCTAATTTAATTTTATTAATAACTAATTTCGGATTATTAATCATAGTCTGATATGTTTCATAAAAATATCCAACAAACAAATAATCAAATAATTCATCATAACTAGGTATACCTGGATTTGTTAATACTGCTCTACCTTGTTGTAATGCGTCAATAGGTCTATTGTTACCCTTACATTGCGAGTGTCTATCATCCACAACAGGTAACACAACAAAGTCTGATTGCTCTACTAATTTACCTTGTTTATCAAAATCCCAAGGTATTAACTCATTAAATTGTTTCATACCATAATTTTCTAATTGCCTTCTTTTTTGAGGCTCTAACCACCAACCACCATGTTTTTTAGTTAATTTTTCTTTCTTCGGTGGATGTTCTGGTACATTTGTCATTATCTTAATGTTAGTTTTTTTAATACTATTTAAAACTTCTTTAATTTCAGGCCACATAAGTTTTGAATAATTGCCATCTGAACCATAATAAAATGCGTTCATAATATCTTTTACTTCAAATCTAGGCTCACCTCTAGGTCTTTCTGTAGGGTCTGGTATAACATAAGAATTTGAACCTGTTTCCTGTTGTATAACTTCACTTAATCTATGACAAGTTGTTGTTACTGCATTAGCATTTGGTATTGTAAAACGCCAATGATTAAATTGGTCAAACTTATCGTCAGCAATATCTACGATAAAGTTAATTTCTTTTGATATTAAATGTTCAACATCTTCTTTACTATGTTTTTTACCTAATACTGCAATATCACCAGGTTGTAAAGAATTAATATCATCTGTAACTCTACTATCTTTTATATTAGCAGATGGTATGGTGGCTCTTGCTCTATAAGAGTAAGGTATTCTACTACTATCTATTTTTGGTGTGATGAATACTAACATATTGTATCAAATACACTTTCAATCATTGTGTTAAAACTAGTTTCTCTTTCTTTTGAGGTCATGTCTTTTAAAGATTTTTCTAAATGGTCTGCAACTGTACTAACTGCCAATGCGTCTTTACCAAATTTATTAGCTAATGCATACAAAATATGTGCTTCCATTTCTACTGCAAGAACACCATACTTCTTGTGGTCTTCATACCAATTTTTTACAGGATTATAAAACCAATCACTAGAAACAATACCACCTACTTTTGCTTCAGGACAAGCCTTCTTAAATTTTTCAAGTAAATGATATGTAACACTAGGACAAAATGTATAACCTGGAATTAAATCTTTTGTCATATTGCTATCAGTAGAAGCTGTTGTAGCTGCAACAATATCACCTACATTAACATCATCTGAAATACCACCACAACTACCAACTCTAATGATTGTATTTACATTATAGTTATTATATAATTCATGTATATAAATGGCATTTGAGGCCATACCCATACCACCACCTTGTGTTGATAATAAAATTCTTTTATCATTCCAATTTAAATAACCAGTAAAGCCTAAACAGTTTCTAACACCATTTACTTGTTTTACTTCTTCTAAGTATGTGTCAGCAATCCACTTTGCTCTTAAAGGGTCACCAGGCAATAACACAATATCTGCATAATCGCCTTCTTTAGCTTCTAAATGTACTGTCATATAATTCTTTCCAATTATGTACTCTTCTTCCTTTATAATCTCTATTATAAGGCCAGTCCATAATATATGTGGTTAATCCCACTTCGTCACCATCTTTTGCATAATCAACTCTATCCTCAATCCAAATAAATTTTTCACCTTTATATAATTCTTCTAGTGTTTGTTTTTTAGGTTTTGTGAAATCACCTGAACAATGAATATTATCAAATACATCACCAAATAAATGTTTTAAGTTTATTTCTCTTAGTCTATGAGCATATTTATCTTTACCAATCATAGTAATAACATCAAATCGCCAGCCTTCTCTTGCTAGTCTTGTTACATACTCAACACTATCTTTAAAAGCGGGTATAAAACCTAATGCGCCTGTTTGATTAAACATATGCACCTGTTCTAATGCCTCTTTTTCAGGTATTCCATATCTTTTTGATTGGTCAAAGTAATGGTCTGTATTAGGTAATCTAAAATAACCTTGTTCTCTCATCCAGACATCAAAAGCAAATGCCCAATCTAAAAGAACACCATCACAATCAGTTACTATTTTTTTCA
>Ga0222715_10005355_pt1 | contig 10952 bp, 6 predicted proteins | sample C33_9DmetaG_FD_165056 | JGI IMG/M metagenome (GOLD analysis project Ga0222715, IMG submission 165056) | Estuarine water microbial communities from San Francisco Bay, California, United States - C33_9D | ecosystem: Environmental > Aquatic > Marine > Unclassified | place: USA: California... | reverse complement strand
TACCGTCGTTCAGGTTGATCGTTCCACCGGCGTTGAAGGACACGTTGCTCACGAGGCTGACGTCATTATTGTTGAAGAGGATCCCTTCGAGGTCGATGGAACCGTTGGGGTTCATAATCGAAGAAGCGCCGCCCACTCCTCCGTCCTTGTTGATCACCAGCGTGAGATTCGTGTCGGTTGCACCGAACGTCAGATTCTCGACGTGCTTGACGTCGCCGTCCTTGACATCGAGCACACCGGTACCATCGGACTTCATGTTGAGCGCAGCGACTTTATCGACCGTACCGTCGCTCAGATCGAGCACACCACCCGCAGTGAAGGTCACGCTGTTCACGTTACCAACGGTATTGTTGTTGAAGAGGATCCCTTCGAGGTCGATGGAACCGTTGGGGTTCGTAATCGAAGAAGCGCCGCCCGCTCCTCCGTTCTTGTTGATCACCAGCGTGAGATTCGTGTCGGTTGCACCGAACGTAAGGTTCTCCACATGATCGACGTTACCATCCTTGAGATCGATCACACCGGTACCGTTAACCTCCATATTCAGTCGGCTAACGTTCGTCATGGAGCCATCCGCCATGTTGAGCACACTCGTATTGTCCATAAACACGGCGGATTGGATTTGTGTAATATTCTGATCGTTGAAACCGACGCCTTCCAGTACGAGGCTGTTGCCTACGTTCACATTGTTGAGCTCATTGGTGTTGTGCAGGCGAATGTCACCCACAATCAGATCGGTCACGTTGATGATCGATCCGTCCGCCATATTGATGTTACCACCGCCCATAAGCAGCTCACCGCCGTTCAGGTTGATGGTACCTACATCGGGCGTAAGCGTCATGCTCTGAATGTTGGCCACGGTACCGTTGGAGAATTCGGAAACACTTTCATTGGCCATCGTAAGGTTTTTGACGTTGGTGAGATTACCTTGAGTCATGTCAAGGTTACCACCGGGGGCGCCGAACATAATAGAGTCGTTGGTCACGCTGAGCGTTTGGGAAGCACCCTCTTCGTAAAACTGCACGCTCGACACTTGGGTAATCGTACCCTGACTCATATCGATAATACCGGTACCCGCTTCCGTACCACCAATCATAGTGAGAGCACTCACTTTAGAAACGGTGTTGGTCTCCACGTTGGACACGAACAACTGTTGCGCATAGAGATCCGCGAGATCCGTGGGTTCATAAGACAAAGCGGTCACATCGGCTTGGTCCGCGCTCGTAGTGGATCGGGTCGTAAACTTGAAAGACGCGTTCTCATCCTCGGAGGCCGGATGAGCCACCAGAGACAAGAAAAGGGATGCCTCAGGATCGTACTTTTGGAACTCGACGAGCTCTGGACGCACGACACACGTGTCGGTAGATGACATAGGGTTGTTATATATTCATATAAACAAAAAAATCATAAACAAAAAGGGATCGAAGCGTTTGTATGTACGAACATTAACGAGTCTGGGTTTTTCTTCATCTTTTCCACCATATCCGATACGAAATTAGGAATCTCCGGTGCGTTGCTTAATAACTTGTCGTACACGGCTTTCATCGTTTTACTGTATTCAATCGCGATCTTCCGTTCGCACGGATCCAATACGAGCTCGAGTTTGATGTCTCTGTAGAATTTAGAATACTCCACCGCAGCGATTCGATGTCGCTCGGCGAGTTCGGCGTATCGTTTGTATTTTTGCAAACTTGTGAGCGTCGCCACCGCAAAATTTCCGAATGCGGACAAATACGATACCACTTGATCGGTCAGCGTTCGTTCGTGGTCCGATTGTGAAACAATCGCAACTCCACCTAATGCACTCAAACTCGATACAATAATGATGGGAAACGTGAACATATCGTTCATCCACATGAAATGTTGGTAGCTCTTGACGTGCATCCATTTATAAATCGCCGCTTTCTCGGCCCATGAGTCTAACAACGATTCGTGTTGTTGGTTCCAACTCTTGATTGCCTTTTGCGACTTGTTTTTCTTCACAATCTCGAACGCTTCGTACACACTCGGTCTTTGATCGGTCACAATACGTTCGGGTCCGGCTTTGTTCGGTTCGCAAACCACCACCACATCTGTAAGATCTTGTTCAGATCCCGATCCAGATTCGTAAAGTTCGTTATTTTCCACGCGCATGTATCATAGCTTTAATTTGACATTCTTTTACATAAATCCATTTTTGTACCTGATACGTCATCGATACCCAATTGTCGGGCTAAAGAACGCAGGAACGGAAGCGTTTTCTTTTCACATGGCGTCGTACGTTCGATAATCCGAGTGGATGGCTCGATAAATACCGGTCGCCCCTTTGCGTTGCGGAAAAGAGCGATGCGCGCGCATATGTCCTTTTTGCGACCTTGCGTGTTTAAACCTTCCTCTTCGGCCATCTTTTTCAATTGAACGAGCGTTTTCGACGCACACAACACCTTCTTAAATTGTTCTTTGGTGGGTTCCACCACAAAATACGAAATCTTACGAACCACACGGGGTCGCTCGGACGGTTTGTTCACCGGATGGTTCATTAACCAATCGATACGCGCTTCCCTATTGTAGTCGTGCTTCCAAGCGTCATTCGCGAGAGCGACAAGATCCATGACCGACTTGTTCGGATGGTTGTTGCGCAAACGCTGAAGGATGTTTGAGTGGGTCACAAAACGTACACGCGCCGCCTCGCTGTTCGGGTGCACCATTTTATTGGGAAAAGGCCTCCTATTGGAATTACGAACGGAAGAAGACCCATTACTGGACGCAGACGTTTTGCTTTGGGTGGAAGTATGGTTACTGGACGCAGACGTTTTGCTTTGGGTGGAAGTATGGTTACTGGACGCAGACGTTTTGCTTTGGGTGGAAGTACGGTTACTCGACGCAGACGTTTTGCTTTGGGTGGAAGTACGGTTACTCGACGCAGACGTTTTGCTTTGGGTGGAAGTACGGTTACTCGACGCAGACGTTTTGTTCGACGCAGTACGAACAGACGCCGGGGATTCGTTTTGATTGTACAAAGAATGCAAAAACGTAGAGCTAGGTGTGCTGACCGAAGAAGACCCGTTACTCGACGCAGACGTTTTGCTTTGGGTGGAAGTACGGTTACTCGACGCAGTACGAACAGACGCCGGGGATTCGTTTTGATTGTACAAAGAATGCAAAAACGTAGAGCTGACCGAAGAAGACCCATTACTGGACGCAGACTTTTTGTTGGAACTCGACGTAGGGGAATCGTTTTTAGAAACACTACGTACGGGAGAGTCATGCGCATGGGTACGAATCCATTTTCGCCGTTGTGCGTCGTTCATGTCACGGGTCCATACATGCGCCGCAATTTGTTGAAGTGTCTTCAAATTCTTTTCCGGATGATACCGTTTTAAAAAGTGGATCGTCTTTTTGCTTTGCATGAAGCGAGTCATCGCGTTCGAGGGTAAAGGCGTGGTATGGTTATTGTTTTGTGGCGGTAATGAGTATGTGGGTTGTTCCGGAGAACGCGCATGATACACAAACGTCGGTGAATTATGGTTGTCGTTGTTTTTTCGTGGCGGTTCCGCCGGAGTCGGTGATTTGTGGTTGTCGTTGTTGTTTCGTGGTACCACAGCATGGGCTAAACGTTTACATATTTCCTTCACGGGTAATTTAGGATCAATACCGTACTCGATGGCGTACCGTATCACCTCCGCTTTGGGCATGGTTTTGCACTGACGCCCTCGAATCATAGTTTGTGTCTCTCCTTTACGATTGACCTTGGTGGAAATGACCGCGTCGTTATTCCTAGGCGAACCGTCCATCTGGACCAACTGAGGCAAATCGTGCAAACGCGCGCACACGGTGCTAATCTTTCCGCGCGACGGAATGCCGTTAATTTCCGCGAGATGCGTAACGAAGCTCTTGGGGTATTTCTCGCACGGTTTTTTATTAATCATGAGGGTGCGGCCTTTTTTGGTAAATGTGATGGGAAAGTATTGGGACAAATCCAACGCCTTTCGCGGGCGGGTTCTCGCCGGTTGGGGCGGATTGTTGTGGTCGTTGGGCGCCTGAAAGGTCACCAGCCCTCGTTCGTTCATCACGCGCGTCGCCCGCACGATGATATTGTACGCCCTCTTAATACCGACAAAAGACCTGGCGCCCATGAGTTCGACGTGACCGTACGGAGACAAGGTGAACGTCGGAGGCGTGTCCACGTTCTTTTTAAAATTTTTGTGTAAGTTTGCGCCATCCTCAAACTTGGGTTTGAACGACGATTTCATCACCGTGGGACCGCCCTGGACTCCTAGCCAGGGAGTGGTTCCTTTGTTGTACACGGCTTGAAGCTCTGGGGAGCTGTTGTAAAAATCGCGAAGAAATCGAACAAAGTTCACGATGCGCGGACGATCCTTGCCGGTTTTATCGGTGAACGCATTAAAGTACGCGTTGAGCATCGCCATTTTGGGTTCCGTTCGTTTAGGGATGCCCAAAAAGCCAAACAGGATTCCTTCGAGCTCGTCGATGCTACGGAGCAGTCTGTTTTGGGTTCTGTTTTCGTTCGGATTGAACGCGGACAACGAAGACGATCCCGCGCGGAGACCGATCACGCCGCTCGGTTCGACCGGAATCACAATCTTGTTCTGTTTACCGTCTTTGTACTGAACGAAGCCGACCAGATGAAGAAACCCGTAGACCGCGTCAGGACGCGCCGGATTGTACTTCACCCCAGAAGAATCCACCATCGCCACTTGTCGATCGTGAAGCGTACGACCGAGACGTTCCTTACCGACACACCCGCGACCCCCGGGAAGACACGCGAGAACCGTGTCGATCTGTAGAAAATCCACAATGTCCCGTCCGTTCAAACGAATGGGGTACGTGTGTGCGCGCGCGACACGCTCGAACAGGGCGCGCATATCGATCCGTAACCCCGCGTCCGGGTTAAGTGTGAAATTAAAAAGGGTGGGTGTAATCATTTTTTTATTTAACTAATATTTTTTTTACAATAGCGTCCACATCCACAGCCAATTGATCGAGTGTTTCGTTGTGAATGATATAGTCATACGCGAGGGGTCGTTCGGTCTCGTCAAAGACGTTCGGGGGGACAAAACCCGGAAATTGGGGTTGAACGCGCACGCGAACCAAGGGTACGGACGGAAATTGTTGTTGTAGCGTAACGTACTCGTGCGGGAACCGATAATCGGATATGACGTACTTTTCGTCTTTTTGCAAGTCCCGTACCAATCGATGGATCCAAAACGTTCGACCCATACTCGGTAACACGCGTTGCATTTCGTATTGTCCCACGTGCGTGCCGACAAACTTCATGAGATCGCGCGGGGTAACGAGATACTCCTTATTGATTAGATCCTTACGATGATCCTCCAATTCATCCGCGGTGAGTCCGAACATCGCACACACCACGTGTTTCACATGCGCCGAGATTTTTTTGTGTTGAAATCCGTGCTTCTCGAAAAGAGCGGCGACAGTGTCTTTTCCTGAACGCGACAGCCCGTTCAACAAAACAATCATAATTATGTAAAATCAATTAAGGAAACCCTTAATTAAAAAAGATAATGGACGATTGTGTGCTGGTCATTCAGACGGTACAAAGTAGCGTGATTAAGACTTTGTGCGACGTTCTTAAAGAGACTTTAAATGACGTGAATTTCATTTTCGACGACGAAGGGATGCGTCTAATGGCCATGGACGGCGCGCACGTTGCGTTGGTGCATTTGAAACTACACGGCGATCGATTCGAAACGTACAAATGCGAAGAAAAGATGCAAGTCGGTCTCAACATGAACAATTTGTTTAAATTAACCAAGACCATCACGAACATGGACATCATTACCTTTTTCATCAAGAGAGACAATCGAAATGAGTTTGGTGTAAAGATTGAGAACTCCGACAAAAACACCAACACGACGTTTTATCTAAAGATGTTGGACATCGACGAGGACGAGCTTCGCATACCGAACGTGCAGCTGGACTCGGTGATCACCATGCAATCGAACGATTTTCAGCGCATGTGCCGAGACATGATGAACATCGCGGACATTATCGAGATTACGAGTCACGAGAACAAGCTAAAATTGTCGTGCAACGGGGACTTTGCGTCTCAAGAGACGATCATCGGCGAGGCGAATCATGGCATGAAAAACGAAAGCAGCAGCACGGAGCCCGTGAGCGGGCGGTATTCGTTGAAGTACATCAATTTATTCACCAAGAGCACAAATTTGAGCAACATGTTGGAAATATATTTAAAGCCGAGTTTCCCTTTGATGCTTAAGTACAACGTCGCCAATTTAGGCGATATTATGTTTTGTCTCGCCCCGACCGTAAACTGAGAATGACTGCTTGTTGCGCGGTTTGTTTGGAGTCGGTACCTCGGTTTGTTACGAAGAACAGAGTCCGTCTAGGTTGCGGGCACGTCTTTCACAAACCGTGCATTAAAACGTGGTACCGCGGGTCCATTTTCGGAAACACGTGCCCTTGTTGTCGAAGCCCGATTCGATTCGAAGGGATTTCGTATTTGTACAACGTATTGATTTTGAGATTTTGGTACTTTACGAAACCCGTTACCGAATGGAACGAAATTCACGACGGTTACATCTATTACGACAACGCCGGTTTACTTTTGTACGTCAACGACGTGAAGATATGCGGAAAACATTTCGGTACTTGGTGGTTGAATCAATTAAGAAAATAGGCCTATTTTTAAAAAAAAAGGATGCAAGTCATCAAACGCGACGGTCGTAATGTTCCCGTGGATTTTAACAAGATTACGGATCGCATCAAAAAGCTTTCCGCCGAGATTTCCGACATCATCGATCCCATTAAGGTGGCTCAAAAGGTGTGTCAATCGTTGTACGATCGTGTGTCCACCCGTGAACTCGACGAATTATCTTCCGAAATTGCCATCTCGTTGTGCACGGAGCATCCGGATTACGGCGTGCTCGCGGCGCGTCTATGCACGAGTAACCTGCACAAGAGTACCGAGGGGTCGTTCAAGGACACTGTGCGGGAGTTACACAACCACGGGCTTGTTTCGGACGAACTGCTGGACATTACGGAACGTCGTCATGCGGATATCGAACGGATGATTTGTTACGACAACGATTACTTGCTGGACTACTTTGGTCTGAAGACGCTCATGAAGTCGTATCTGCTCAAGACGAACAACGTCATTCGCGAGCGCCCACAAGACATGTGGATGCGCGTGTCGATCGGTATTCATGGAGACGACATGACCCGCGTGGAGGAGACGTACACGAACATGTCGCGTCTGTATTTTACGCACGCGACCCCGACCCTGTTCAACGCCGGAACGCCGTATCCGCAACTCAGCAGCTGTTACCTCGTGGAGATGCAAGACGACTCGATCGCGGGGATCTTCTCCACCCTTGAGGATTGCGCGCAGATTTCCAAATGGGCCGGGGGGATCGGGATGCACATCCACAAACTGCGCGCGACCGGATCGGACATTCGGAACGCCAAAGGGGCGTGCACGGGCATCATCCCGTCCTTGCGCGTGTTCAACGCGACGTCACGGTACGTCAATCAAGGTGGCAAGCGCCCGGGGTCCATAGCCATTTACCTGTCCGTGGATCACCCGGACGTCTTCAAGTTCTTGGACATGCGCAAGAACCACGGAGACGAAGAGGAGCGTTGCCGCGATCTGTTCGCGGGTTTGTGGATATCGGACCTGTTCATGGAGCGCGTCCGCGACGACCAAATGTGGTCGTTTTTTTGCCCGAGCACGCTCCCCGAGGAGAAACTCGAGAATGTGTACGGAGAGGAGTACCGCCGATTGTATCTCCGGTACGAATCGCAAGGGTTGGCGCGACAACAGGTACCCGCGCAAAAGCTATGGATCGCGATATGTAACGCGCAGATCGAAACCGGCAACCCGTACATGTTGTACAAGGACGCGGTGAATCGCAAATCGAATCAACAGAACGTAGGGGTGATCAAGTCGAGCAATCTGTGCACGGAGATTGTGGAATACACCGCACCGGACGAGATTGCGGTGTGCAATTTGGCGTCGATCGCGCTTCCGAAGTTTGTGACACCCGACACACCCGATGGGTTCGACCACGCGAGACTTCATTCGATCGTAAAGATCATCACGCGAAACCTGAATCGAGTGATCGACGTGAACTTTTACCCGGTGGACAAGGCGCGCACGTCGAACATGCGCCATCGCCCGATCGGTATCGGGGTCCAAGGCCTCGCGGACGTGTACATGATGCACAAGGTGGCGTTCGACTCGCCCGAAGCGGCTAAGCTGAATCACGACATCTTTGAGACGATCTATCACGCCGCGATGGAACAATCGATGGAACTCGCTCGCGAGCACGGTTCGTACGAGACCTTCGCGGGCTCGCCGGTGAGCCGCGGCGTATTCCAGTTTGACATGTGGGAAACGCAGAGCGCGTTCGACAAGCGGTACGACTGGGACCATCTGAAGAAGCAGGTCCATGAACACGGCGTGCGAAACAGTCTGTTGGTCGCGCCGATGCCGACGGCGTCCACGTCGCAGATTCTAGGAAACAACGAGTGTATCGAGCCGTACACGAGCAACCTGTATGCGCGCCGAACGCTCGCCGGAGAGTTTGTGGTGCTCAACAAACATCTGATTAAGGACCTCCTCGACCTGGGAATGTGGAACCAAGACCTCAAGAACAAGATTATTTTCCACAACGGTTCGATACAAAACATTCACGGCATTCCTTCGAATTTGAAGGACATTTACAAAACGGCGTGGGAAATCAAGCAGCGGTGTCTCATCGACCAGGCGGTCGAGCGCGGGCGATACGTGTGTCAGAGCCAGAGCTTGAACCTGTTTATGGCGAAACCGTCCATCAAGGCGTTATCGTCGATGCACTTTTACGCATGGGGACAAGGTTTGAAGACCGGAATATACTACCTGCGCACGCAACCCGCAGCCAATCCGGTACAATTTACGTTAAACCCATGTGAGTCTTGTTCGAGTTAACTTTAAGAAATTTAAGACTCACCAAAAAAACAAACATCATGAATCGCATGTACGCCCTTCTGTTGACGATATGGATGCTACATTCGGCGTCTTTTGTACTCGAATGGGTATACCAACGATACTGCTATCCCGTCACCTGGTCGGGGTATGTCACGTCGTTATTCACCCATTCGAGTCGAATGTGTACCACGCTTCGACGCGTATCTTACGCTATGGACGATACGCTATTTAAGACTATAATGTAAAACGTAATATAAATGGACGTTCAATTGTTGAGAGAAAAAGGAGAAAAATATTCGAGTGTGTTTTATGTAGACTCCGCCAAACGAGACCGCACGTTCTATCCTACGCCCTCGCGTTATGAAGTGTCGTTCAACGAGCCCTTTCGAAACGTGTTTTCGATCCAAGTGCTCGACGCGAGCATACCCCGGACGCACTACAACGTCGATACACACAACAACGTGTTTTGTTACGTCACCGGCGACACCGAGATTGCGGTGTATTTACCCGTTGGAGACTACACCGACGTAGAGATTATCGACGAAATGAACCAACGGTTGAACGGGCGCATCACCATGGCGTTTTTGTCCTCCCCATCGGATCGAAGAAAGCAGTTTATATTCCGATCCACCGAGCCGTTCAAAATCAAACCGTTCAAAAGCACCTTACGCGACCTCCTCGGGTTTGACCAAGGCAACGCGACCATCATCGAGAGCACGAACGACCCCGAACACTTTATCAAACACGTCATCGTGGACAACATCAACAACACGTCGGGGGTGAACGTACCGGTCACCAAGTCGAATATGGTCTTGTACCAACAGTTCGTAGCCACCGCGACCGGTTATATAGACTCCATTCGATTGCAGATGAAACTCAACGACATTGACATTCTGAACGTAAACCAATTTAATTTGAACGTGCGTATCATGCGTGATACGACGCTAATCGCGACCGGAACCACGACCGCGCTCGCGTTACAAACGTCCGTGGTGATTACAGACTGGGAGTCGTTCGACACGATTCAGGAAGGGGTCTCGTACTACTTTGTCGTCAACATGAGCGACGCGGTGTACGTGAACTACGAGCTGACCGTGGACGTCGTGTCGAACGAAAGGCAACAGTTGTTTTACGCGTTAGGCGTTTCGATGGATTTTAATCCGGACGTGTTCTTTAACGCGGCAGAGAACAAGATTAACGGGTACATCGTCAAAGATAACACGAGCATCGAAGAACTTTATTTCGGAATTACCACAAACGATCTAGACGTGAGCATGAGCCTCGCGTTCAATCTGACGGTATCCGAGCACGTGCACTCGATCGTCCCACATGGGATTTACAATTTATTAGGTGACCGATACATCGTTTTGAGGTGTCCGGAAATAGAGAATCACATCATGTCGAGCCTCAAGTCGTTCAATACGGTGAATCCAGACACCGACCAAACGGAGGTTCGACAGTACGAAACGGGGATTGCCAAATTTAAGATGAGTGTCGTAGGATTTCGAGAAGAACGCTTCGATTTCAACATCTTACCGCCGCAAGAGTTTCACCCCATAGGGAAATTGACGTCGCTCACGTTCTTTTTCGAAAATCAAGACGGTCGGTTGTACGATTTTAAAGGCGTGAACCACACCTTGTCTCTGTCTGTCAATTATTATCAACTTAAAATTTATTCTTTTTTTAATAGTAATGCATCCCAACAACAACCACAAGAAGCCGGCCGCGAAGAATCTAGTCAAGAACAAAGCGGCGATGGCGCGTCTCCGCGACGAGAGGACGTTCCGCAACTATATGACCCGCAAGACCAATATGACCAAAATTGGCAACCGTCCGCGTGCTTCGCAGACGCTTCTTGTCCTGAACAAGGCGGCGCCTACTACTACTAAGAAGGCTGCCCCGGTGGCGAACAAGAAGGCTGCCCCGGTGGCGAACAAGAAGGCTGCCCCGGTGGCGAACAAGAACGAAAGGCTCCGTTTCAGCATGCACGCGTATAAGCATTTTA
>Ga0222715_10005354_pt1 | contig 10954 bp, 8 predicted proteins | sample C33_9DmetaG_FD_165056 | JGI IMG/M metagenome (GOLD analysis project Ga0222715, IMG submission 165056) | Estuarine water microbial communities from San Francisco Bay, California, United States - C33_9D | ecosystem: Environmental > Aquatic > Marine > Unclassified | place: USA: California... | reverse complement strand
CTAGTACATCTAGTGGAAGTGTTAGTAGCTATAGTATGTCTCCTAATACATTAAATAGTGATACAGGTTTAACATTTAATACAAGTACTGGTATCATATCAGGCACACCTACTACAAAAATGGTTTTTAAAACATATACAATTAGTGCATTAAATTCGCAAAATAACTCAGGCAATAGTATAGATATTATTATGAAAATTGAAGTATATTTAGTCAATGTAACAGGATATACCGATGAAGACGCTGTTTATATAAAAAATAATGTTATTACTACAAACTCACCAAGCACCTCAATCGGTGTTGCTAATTCCTTTACGCTCACAGGTACATTACCTAATGGATTATCATTCAATACTACTAATGGTAATATTACAGGAACTCCTTTAGCAACATTAACACGAAGTGCTTACACAATAACTGCTTATAACAATGATAGTCCTGCCGCAGGAGGTAGTTCTTATACTATATACATTACAGTTAATGAAGATACAAATGCTTTTACAGGTATTCAAATAAGTCCTGCATTACCAAGTAATTATAGTTCAAATGTTTCCAATGTTACTGATGGACAACCATATATTGGACGAATATCAGGTGGTCAAGACGTTTACTTTATGGTACAATTACCTACCGATACCTATTATGTTACAAAATTAAATTCTACATTACCTGCATTTTCAAGTACTTATAACTACTCCAATGTAAATACAACATTACCAGTACTACCAAGTAATTATAGTTCAAATATTAGTAATATTACTAACGGAAAAATGTTTATTGATGTTGATACAAATTCAAACATTCACTTTATCGTAAGAATACCTAATCCTGCGTATGACCCAGATGACCTTGACCCTGCGCCAGAATTTGCGTATTATGTTAAACAGCTTGTAAATAAAACTACGGCTACTTTTAATTATAGTTATACGTATACAGCGAATTCTACTATACCAGCGATTACATCATCTTGGTCAACCACTTCAGTTGATGGACAATTATTTACTGGTAAAATAGGTAGCAGTGTATTCTTATTGGTAAGAATTCCTAATCCAAGTAATACAACTAACCCTGTATTGTATGGAACAGAAATAACAACTAATAGTCTCAATTTTAATACAAGTGATTTTACATATTAAGTTATTTAAGAATATATTAAATCTGCACTAATTAGATAATTTTAAATATATTTTATTTATATAATATATATTTATGACCGACCAAACAATTACTGGTGATTTATCTTTAAACGGTAATTTAAAAATAGATGGAAAAATAAATACCGGAACTGCAAATGCAAACACACATTTTTTATTGGGTGAAAAAGCATACTTAGGTAGTTATAGCGGTAATGATAAAAATTATTTACAAATGAGTACAACATCATTTAAAATTGAAAATGATGATACTCTTCAAGTTGCAGGTAATTTAAATGCACAGGGTACATTTGTTACAGCCGGTATGGCTGTACAAAGTGGTGCTGTTACTTTTTCTGATAAAGCTGTTTATTCATATATTGATAATAATGGTGTTATCCCTTCAATTGAAAGTCAAGGTTCTGTTGTTGTAAATAAAAGTTTATCAGTTGGCGGAACAGATACAAATTATTTATATGATGTTTCTTTAAATGCGAATACTTTTGTTGCCGGTGACTTATCTTTGAACGGTAATTTAGTATTAAATGGAACAGTAACTGCTCCTGATAATTCTATTCCAGCTTCAGCTATTAGTGGTGCTACTGATACTGATTATACTCTTGATATTAGTATGGATAAAACTCTTACAGTTGGAGGTGATGCTTCTTTTAACGGCAATGTTGTTCTTGATAAACAATTAACAGTTACTGCAGATACACATTTAAATAATCGTTTATTCCTCGGAACATCAGATTCTCCATCTGATGCGATTATATATGGTAATACATATGTAAACAAAAATCTTCACATTTATGGTAATCTTAAAGTAGATACTCTTGAAAATGTTCATAATTTAACAGTAAATGAATACCAACATATTACTGCTGAAGATTTATCTATGAATGGAAGATTATTTGTTAGCGGCGATGTTTCTTTGAATGATGATGTTTATATCAAAGGCGGGTTAACCATTGATGGTAGCGTAACCGCACCCAATGGTTCTATACCTGCATCAGCTATTAGCGGTCTTGTAGGTGCTGATTATACTGTTGATATTAGTATGGATAAAACTCTTACAGTTGGAGGTGATGCTTCTTTTAACGGCAATGTTGTTATTGACGGTACATTAAAAGTAAATGATGTTGAAAATAATAATATTTATAACATGCGAGTTACAAACTATTCTTTAATCATTGCTGAAGATTTATCTCTCAATAATCGTCTTTTTGTTATGCAAGATGCTTCTTTTAATGAAGATGTTCATGTTGCTGGTGATTTAAATGTAGATGGTTCTATTACAAATGCTACATGGAGTGGAGATGCAATTGCTGACCAATATATTAGCTCAGCCGCTACTTGGAACGCAAAACAAAGTGCTCTTACATTTGGAACGGCCAATACAAATGCTGTTACAATTGATGGGTCTACAGCAGCTGATGATAGTTATGCGCGTTTTACTGCTACTGGTATTGAAGGTAGAACTCCAAATAATGTAAAAATTGATTTGGGGTTAGAAAATGTAACTAACGAAAGTAAAGCAACTATGTTTACCAGTCCGACTTTTACTGGAACGATTACTGTACCTGATGATTCTATTCCAGCAGCAGCTATTAGTGGAACTGTAGGGGCTGATTATACAATTGATATTAGTATGGATAAAACCCTTACAGTCGGCGGGGACGTTTCTATGAATGGTGATTTAAAAGTAAGTGGTTCTATTACTGATGCGACATGGACAGGCGTTGCTATTGCTGATAATTATATTAGTTCAGCGAATGCTTGGAACGCAAAACAAGATGCATTAACATTTAGTGCACCTGGTGATAATAATACAAATCCTTCTACCTCTGCACAAATTAAAACTGCATTAGATTTAAAACAAGACACACTAACATTTAGTGCACCCGGTGATAATAATACAAATCCTTCTACCTCTGCACAAATTAAAACTGCATTAGATTTAAAACAAGATACTATTACTGGTGGTGCAACCACTATTATTTCTACCGATTTAACAAATAGTCGTGCTTTAGTTTCTAATAGTAGTGGTAAAGTAGCAGTTTCAACAGTAACATCTACTGAACTAGGATATTTGGATGGTGTTACCAGCAATATCCAAACACAAATTGATTCTTTACAACCTGCTGAACATAGTACTGAATTTACCGTTACTGTTGCAACTAAAACTTCTAGTCATCCATACTATGGTAGTGGTTCTACTTCTGGATATAAAATAGATGGAATTGAATCACCTGTGATTGAGTTTAAATCTGGTTATACTTATAAATTTGACCAATCGGATGGTTCAAATATTGGTCATCCAATACGTTTTTATTTAGATGCTGATAAAACAACAGAATATACAACTAGTGTTAGTAGTAATGGAAGTGCTGGAAATAGTGGTGCTTACGTACAAATTATAGTTGGTGATAGTACTCCTACTAAATTATTTTATCAATGTGCAAATCATGTTTATATGGGGTATTATACTGCTGTTGAATTATCATCTACGGGTGTTACCAATACTGAATTTGGTTATTTAAATGATGTTACTAGTTCAATTCAATCGCAAATTGATTCTAAACAAGCCGCTCTTACCTTCGGTATTTCAGATACAAATGCTGTTAAAATAGATGGTTCTAGTGCAGTGGATGATAGTTATGTACGTTTTACTGCTAGTGGGATTGAAGGAAGAACAACTACAGAACTAAAAACAGATGTTGGATTAAATAATGTAACCAATGAAAGTAAATCTACTATGTTTGATGCACCTACATTTACAAACAAAGTTACATTGAATGGAGACCTTTCTCTTAATCAAAATCTTTATATAAATGGAGATGCTTCTTTTAATGGTGATGTTACTATTGTTGGTAATTTAAAAGCTGATAAAATTGATAATGAATATATTATTAATACTGAAACAGTAAATTATACTTTAATTGTAGCTGAAGATCTTTCTTTGAACAATCGTTTATTTATTCAAGGCGATGCTTCTTTTAATGAAGATGTTCATATTGATGGTAATTTAACTGTTAGCGGAACAGTTCCTACATGGAATCAAAATACAACAGGAACTGCAGCTGAATTAAGTGGAACTCGTACAGCAAAATATGTGTATGCAGCACCAAATGATGCAGACGGAACTGCGAGTTTCAGAGAATTAGTTGCAAGTGATATTCCAACATTAAATCAAAATACAACAGGAACTGCAGATGGATTAAGTGGAACGCATACAGCAAATCATGTATATGCAGCACCAAATGGTTCAAATGGGTCTGCTAGTTTTAGAGCATTAGTAAATGATGATATTCCTACATTGACCGGCGTTGATATTGATGGTGGCGCAATCGATGGAACAGCTATTGGTGCTAATAGTGCATCTACTGCTAAATTCACTACATTAAATGCTAGCGATGCTACCACATTAGATGGTACAGTTACATTAGGTAATGCAGCAGGTGATGCAGTTACTGTTGAAGGTACTATTACTGTAAAAAATACAGCAACTTTTAACGGTGTAATTCATCAATTTTAATTCAAATGAATAATTATTAATATTTATTAAATTATAATGTTTAATAAATATATATGTCTATCGCAACTTTAAAAAGAAAATCTTTATCTCAAATCAATATAAGCTCCGATGGGTTTTCATTACATGGTTCTCATCGCAATCTAGGATATATAGGACAATCTCTTGCTTTTCATCCTGATTTATGTGCGAATCAAAATGATACTGGTGTATTAAAAAACGGTTCAGTTAATAATCATGCTATGTTAAGTAAACGTTTTCCCAAATCAACTCATAATGTGATTAAACCAGATTACAATCATAATATTAATACACAACAACAATATATTACAAATGTTCGTAATAAAACATTTAAAGAAGTTGAAGATACGAATACTGACCCAAATAATGCTTGTTATTCCAGTAGTCCTTATGTTGAAAATAAATTTTGCGGGGTAGCTAGCGTTTCTCATTTAAAGAACCGTATTTGTAAACATTATAAAAAGCTAGAAGGTAACTTTGTCGCTATGTCTCAAGACGAATATATGTTACAATTAAAAAGAAAATGCATTACTGATGTTGCTTATTTACCAACTACTATGAATAAAACACCATGTTAATGGTTGCGGTAATTGTTCGTCATGTTAAAAAATTGAAAATATACATAATAATATATTATATTCACATTTATTATTATGGATCCACTAACGGAAACACTTATTCAAGAATATATACAAACTTTCAAAGAGAAAGAACACAAAGCTTATTTAATCGCAAAAGACCATTTAGGAATGTCTTTTCAAATGGAAAAAAGCATTGGATATTTAAATTGGTTAAAAGAAAAACAAAAATAATATTCTTTCATTTACTTATTTAACTTTTTAAAATCTTTATAACTTAATACTTCTTCCTGCAATTGTGCCTCACTATCCAAATCATCCATTATTTTCGTTCGAAACCCGTTTGTATGAAATACTTTGGGCGCTTTCTGTATGAAACAATAATCTCTACATTTACCTTCGCAAATAAATTTATTTACATGTTCTAATTTTTTTTCATCTTTTTTATTGTTTTCGTTTTGTTCCTCTTTTTTTTCATCCATATTCATTATGGATTTCTTTTTCTTTAAAAAAGGTCCTTTGCTTATATCTATAGAACTTCCCACCTTTTTAGTCTTTTCTTTTTTCTTTGCTTCTTCTTTACGTTTTTCTTCATCTAATAAATATAATAAAATAGACGATTCATAATCATATTTTGTATCCATAAAAAAATCCAAACAATGATAAGTTAATACATATTTCATAGAAGCTGCATTTAATATTGAATATGGTATACTATTTGTATCAGAATAATACGAAAAACATTGTTTATCTACATTATAAAACATAACTATACTTCCATGTGGAGTATTTTCTAACAATATATTTGTTCTCCAATGATTGACTATAGATTTATTTTTTACATTTGTATCATAAAAATCTTTTTCTATGTTATTATTTAATAGTTTTTTGAAACCATCTTCATTTTTAAGTAACATATGTTTAAATTTATTTGTTAAATGTTGAATATATTTTTCATTTTCACTTAATATTGGCGGTGGTAATAATTGTGGAAACCAATAAGTACACATTGAAAATAAATACTTTGATATATTTTGATACCAATTTCGCATTTTCATCGAAAATGAAAAAATGTTGGTTGAATAATAATATATATTTCGCATTATTATTATTTATAATTTTTATTTTATATTCTTTTTAATTATTTTCTTCTACTTCTTCTAATCTTACTTTTAATAAATTTTCCATTTCATTTTCTAATATTGGTACTGAAATACGTTCGTATGTTTTATAAACATTTTCTGGATGAAAGCATACCAAATATAAATCAGTTACTTTTTTACCATATTTTCTTTCCAAAATTGTCTTATACATATTTAATTGTAAACTATAATGCCAAAAATTCGTATCGGGCAAATGAGAAATACAAGACGTTGACGCATATTTACCAAAAGATGCTTCATGCTTGATTTCTTGACAACGCTTCCAATCATATATTTGTAAAGAACCATCTTCATTTTCAAAAATCATATCAATAGAACCCGATAATTTCATTTCTTCATAATATACCATCCATTCTGTTCTATATGGTTTCAAATCTGGAAAATCTTTCAAAAATTGTTTAAAATACCCATATTCTACACTATCATTTTCTACTTCTACGCCATTATAATACTCTTCGATATTATTATGCATGTTTGTTCCCGCACACGCTGCTTCATCTCGTTTGTTATCCCACATTTGTTTGATTTCTTCACGGGTTTTACCATAATATTTATATGTTGGATTATTCCAATTTTTACTCTTCATCATTTTATCTATAATCACATCTGCATCAAACTTTTCAAAATGTTTATGATTCCACGTAGTTACTGAAGTATAAGTTCCTCTTTCACCACATACTGTATAAATATGAGGTCCTTCTTCAAAACTTATATCTTCATCGCGTGGATGTTTATTTTTTTCCGCCAAATAATCCTTTGTACCGTACATAATTCTTATTATATATAAACAAATTATCCTTATATCAATTTTTTATATTTTTTTCTTCACCTTTTGATATAAATATTTGGCTATTCTAGAACAGCATTCTTGGTCACTCATTATATCGCCTCCTAATACTTTTTGATAATAAACTAAATATAAATCCATATAATGTTCTGACTCTTGAATGCGTTCTTTGTTAATCATATACCAGTCATTATTGAAACTCACAACAAATTCACGAGTTATTTTCAATATATATTTATTTATTTGTTTATTTTCAATGGTTATCCATTTTTTTTCACCATCTTCTTCATTATAAATATAAAATATATTGGGTTTTCTAGCAAAACTACATATTGGGATTTGTTCCGTTTCTAAAATACATTTATTTAACAACGTTTGTATACCAACCATTAAATCTTTTTCAAATACCAATTGTAAATGGTTTGGTACTTCTTGTAAAATTGTTTTAAACCATTCATTAAATGTGATATCCGGGACTTCTTCCATAAAGAAACAATTATTTTTAGATGTACGAGGCTGTTTTTTTAATTTGCTATTTTCATTCTCTAAGCATGTTACTCGTTGTTGTAATTGAATAATTAATTGATATAATTCCTCTGTTGACGGCATTTTTTCTTTCTCTTTAGTTACTATATATTTTTCAATTTTATGATTAAAATGAACTTCACCTCTAACCGTAACCCAAATACTGTTTTTAATGAAAATTATAAACAACTCGTGTTAGAAAATCAAAAAAAACGTAAATTACAACAAATCCAATCTATTCAGGTCAATTGTAATAGTTGTAAAAAATAAATATATACTATTTTTATATATGGATAAAAATCTTAATTCTTTCATTTTAATCGCTTTAGTTTTATTATTCGGTTATTTATTTGTAAATACTTGCGCATGCAAACTTAATTTAGGATTTAAAGAACATATGCGTAACGGTAAAGAACATATGTGTAACGGTAAAGAACATTTTACCACGAACGAAACCCCCCGTAAAAATTTTAATTTCTAATCTTTAGTTGAAATATATTATAAATAAGTATATATAATATATATAATGAGTTTATTCTTAGAACCTAAAACCATACAACATGATAGTCATATGGTAATGACCAATGTTTATAAACCTGAAAAAATTAAACATATTAATATTGATACTCAATTTCATGATGAATACCATTCTACCACTTCATCCGATTTAATGGCAAATTTTAATATTACTCTTCCTGAAAGAATAAATGATGTAAAATCTTTGTGTGTTACTAATATTGAAATCCCTGTTACCTTTTATAATATATCCAAAAATTTAGGTAATAATACTTTTCAAATTGATACTACTACATATACAGTTCCTGACGGTAATTACAATATTAATTCTTTAATTATTGCTATTAACGATTTATCACCTGGTGTAACTTTTAGTACATCTAATTATAAAATTTCTATTACCAGTGCTGTAAAAAACATTTATTTTCAAAACGATAGTAATGGTGTTCAAGACAAATATTTTGCGAAATCTAAATTGGGGTGGTTACTTGGATTTCGTAAACTTAGTTATGATTTAACCGGGGGAATTACAGGGGAAAGTGTTTTTAATATGAATGGTCCAAAATATTTATATTTAGCTGTAGAAGAATTTAATAAAAATGTACAAAATTCTTTTACTTCTCCTTTATCTTCTTCCTTGGTAAACAAAAATATCTTAGCGAGAATTTCAACAAATAATACTTTTTTTGGAAATGTATTAAACGCCAATTCACAAAATGGGCTTTTAATTAGCGATAAACGTAGTTATAATGGAAAAAATGATTTACAAAAATTAAATGTTCAATTATTAAATGAACTAGGAAAACCTATTAACTTAAATGGTCTCGACTTTTCTTTTTGTTTGGAAGCTATATATGAATAATTTTATTAATTTAGTATAAATAAACATCATAAATAAGTATGATTTTTATAATTTAAATAGGTAATATATCTATATATATAGTATAATAATGTCCAATAACTCATGGAAACAATATGGTGGTATTAGTCAAATTGATAATTTTACTACACTTAATGCGGGGACTATTATTGCTGACCAATTCTTATCTCGAACAGCTAGACCACAAGATCAAACATTTACTGGTACTTTAGTTGTTGGTCAAGATGTAATCGCCGGTAAATCCAGTTATGCTGGAGACAATCTTGTTACTGGAAAACATTTACTTGTAAATAAAAAAATGTTTTTTTTCAATACTGTTCCATCTACAAATTTAAATAAGAACTCTGTCGAAGATGAATCATTCAATACAGATAATGATGCATACATTACTGGTGACCGAAAAAACATTGGTGTTAATAAAAGTCTTCCTGGTAGTGTTTTTCATATAGGAAGTGACCATAATTCTACTTATACAGATATTGTTACCATTGAATCGAGCAATGCATCTATACGAAATATTTTGGCTCAAAACATGAATCAAAAAGGGTTAGTTGTTGAATCTAATGATGACCAATCTAAAATTCTTTTCTTTCATAATCAAGCTACTGCACCATTAAATGTATCAGATGCATCCATTCAGTATAACAACAGTAATCAGACGTTTTCGCTTGATACTTCTAACAATATGCAATTTTCCGCAAAATCTATTTTATTTGATACAACTAACACTATGTTTTTGTTGAGTGAAGAACAAACTGTCCTTGATTCATCAAATCAATTGTTATTTCAATCTACTAATATGAACAATAGTCAATTATATACAAGTAAAATAGAAATTGATGCTGATAAAAATCGTGTTTTTCTTGATACGTCTGGTCAAATTTTATTAGATGCTTCTTCTACCCGAATTAGTTTATTGAAAGACATTTTAATTGATGCTAGTGATGGTAATATAAATATTCGTTCCAACAACACCACTGATGTTATTTCAAGAGAAATATTAGTAATATCAGATTATACTGTGTTTCAAGATTCAATGCATGAAACATACTTGCCTAATCATTATAATGATAATAGTATTCAATCTGGTACACCTATTATTATGAAAACAATTGATAACAGTTCGAACGTTTTTCTTCATTTTGATATATCTAATACTGAGAATGTAGGAGGTGGTGCAATTGGTGGTGGTGCTTTCCCTGCCGATACTAGCCGAACAATGACTAGTATTGGAATTAATGATATGTCTGGAAATTATATTCCTAATCAAACGATTATTTCCAGCAAAAATGATATTCAATACTTAACAACCTTGGGTATAAACACCTATCAACCCAAAAGTGAACAATATATTATGGATATTAATGGACCTGTTTATGTTAGTAATGGAGAAATTCAAACCCGTGAAAATATCGATTTTGAAATAAAAAATATGGTTTTTGGTAATGGAAATTATAAACATATTGGGTTCGCAATTGGTTCGCCTAACTCTATCACCTCTGGTGAATATACTCAATTTGTATATTATTCACATGATAATGGTATTACTTGGACCAAAAGTAATATATATGGTAACAATAATTCACCCGATTTTTTTAATTCATCCTTTATTTATGATACCGATTATATAATTCTTGGCGGTTCTAACAATCAAGTTTATTTTACAGTAGACGGTGGTATCAATTTTTCTAAAACAAATCATAACAACGGAAGCAATGGGGCTGATACTGCAGGCAATGCACGTAATGTTAAAAATATTGAAATAGTTACAAAAGATGATAATGGTTTACGTATTTATATGCCTCATGAAAATAAC
>Ga0222715_10005350_pt1 | contig 10958 bp, 8 predicted proteins | sample C33_9DmetaG_FD_165056 | JGI IMG/M metagenome (GOLD analysis project Ga0222715, IMG submission 165056) | Estuarine water microbial communities from San Francisco Bay, California, United States - C33_9D | ecosystem: Environmental > Aquatic > Marine > Unclassified | place: USA: California... | reverse complement strand
TCAGCAAATATGGTATTTTTTATTTTTTTAATCAAAAAATCTGCGTCTCCGCCTGTTAAAATTATGGTAAAAGTGCCATAAACATCTGAAAAAGCATCTATTTGTGCTTGAATATCAGCCACAATACCCAATTCAACTCCTGATTGCATACTTCCTTTGGTACTCGTACCTACTAAAGGGGGCAAATCTTTTGGCTCCAACAAAGGCAGCTTTTCAGTAAACAAATGCATGGCTTTGTATCTCATTGCTCTTCCGGGAGAAATAGCACCTCCATGATGATGCCCATCGGCAGATATAAAATCATACGTTATGCAGCTACCTGCATCAATAATAAAAATCGGAGATTCTGGATGGGTATGTAATACTCCTGCAAGTGCTGCCCTTCGGTCAACACCCAAACTTTCAATAGTGTCGTAAGCCGATGTAAAGGGGTATTTTGTGGATTCGTTTATATGATGAATTTCACAAGATTTGGGCAACTTAGACAACAAATGCTTTGAGGTTAATCCCACTGCACCAATAAGAACCTTTGTAAATGGATGAGATTTGTGGAATGCATACCATTGATCCTCAGACCAATCGTTACAAATTCCAGAGTGCACTAATTCTTGATTTTCAAAATACCCGTATTTGATTCGTGTATTGCCTACATCTAGCACCAAATGTTTTGCTTTGCTCATTGTTGGCTAATGTAGAAGTTTTTTTTCAAGCTACTTGCCATTTTTAGGAAAGGAAGTATATTTGTGCCTCACTTTTGAAGGGTACCTTAGCTCAGTTGGTAGAGCAAAGGACTGAAAATCCTTGTGTCCCTGGTTCGATTCCTGGAGGTACCACCCTAACCCTTCGCATTAGCGAAGGGTTTTTTTATGTTATTTTTAACGTCTTTGATGCTAACACAATGTTGTTCTCATAAATTTTAAAAACCCCTTTCAAGACACTATATTTGCCGCAGCAAATTTGCTATTATCCTTAAAAAGTGTCTTTATGTCTTTTGACTGGACCGACATCCTCATACCAATAGCTATTTTTTTAATGGTTATTTATGCGTTATGTTTGATTCTAATCTTTTTCTACGCCTTAAGTCAACTAAGCTTATTGTTCAATTACATTAGGCAGAAAAACAATATCAATCAAGACTTAGTTTATGATTTAAATGATTCAAATGAGGTACCCCTTGTTACAATTCAATTGCCTATTTATAACGAATTATATGTAGTTGAGCGACTACTTGACTTTGTTTCTAAAATCGAGTATCCGAAAAACAAATTAGAGATTCAAGTATTGGATGACTCAACTGATGAGTCTTTAGCGATAACAGCAAAAAAAATCAAAGAATTATGTGACCTTGGCCATGATATAGTTCATGTATGTAGAAAAACTCGCGAAGGCTATAAAGCCGGTGCGTTAAAAGAGGGGTTAAAAACTGCCAAGGGAGCGTTTATTGCCATTTTCGACGCAGACTTTACCCCAAAAGAAGATTGGCTCTTAAAAACCATTCCCTTTTTCAAAAACAATAAAATTGGTGTTGTTCAAACTCGATGGGGTCATATTAACAGAGATTTCTCTGTGTTAACCAAAGTACAATCCTTTGCATTAGACATGCACTTCACCCTCGAACAAGTAGGGCGCAACTATGGCGGACACTTTATGAACTTTAATGGCACTGCAGGGGTTTGGAGAAAAACTTGTATTGAAGATGCAGGAAATTGGGAAGGCGACACTCTCACTGAAGATTTAGACCTTAGTTATCGTGCTCAACTGCGTGGATGGAAGTTTAAATACTTAGAGGATGTTGAAACCCCAGCAGAATTACCCGTTGTTATGAGTGCAGTACGGTCACAACAGTTTAGATGGAACAAAGGAGGGGCAGAAAATTTTAAAAAAATGATTTCCAAGATATTTAATACACCAAACTTGGGGCTAAAAACTCGACTTCACGCCACGATGCATTTGCTAAACAGCAGTATGTTTTTAACCGTTCTTGCTGTAGCCGTTTTAAGTATACCCATGCTCTATATTAAAAATGAATTAGGGTATTTTAATGGGTTTTTTAATATCACTAGCCTCTTTATCATTAGCACCATAATCTTCTTTATTTGTTATTGGTTTACATACAAACGTATTCACGGTGGTGGGTTTGGCAATTTTATTGAATTCAGTAAAAGCTTTGTTACTTTTTATACAATTGCTATGGGCTTTTCTTTACATAATTCTGTTGCAGTTTTAGAAGGTCATCGTGGTAAACGAAGTGAATTTGTACGAACACCAAAATTCAATATTGCACGATTTAAAGACAACATCAAGAAAAACATATACCTCCAAAAAAACATCTCAAAACACACCGTTTTAGAGGGGCTTTTGACGCTCTATTTTCTCTTTGGAATGTTAAGTGCTTTTTTCGTTGGAACAAACGGTGACTTCGGATTATTCCCCTTCCACTTGTTACTTTTCTTAGGGTTTGGATTTATGGCTTACAGCTCGGTTAAGGAAAACGCTTAGCTTATAGCATTTTTAATGTGTCCACTTCACTTTTAGTCAAATGTCTCCAGTGTCCACGAGGCAAATCCTTCTTAGTTAGGCCTGCAAACATCACTCGATCAAGAGAAATTACTTCATACCCCAAATGTTCAAAAATACGTCGTACGATTCGGTTACGCCCTGAATGTAATGAAATACCAACTTCCCGTTTTGAAGCGCCCTGAACATGGCTTACCTCATCAGCTTTTATAACACCATCTTCCAAAGAAATACCACTTTTAATCTTTTGTAAGTGTTGTCCACTAACCACTTTGTCGAGCACAACATGATACAATTTTTTTATACCTGAACTAGGATGTGTGAGTTTTTTTGCTAATTCGCCATCATTGGTAAAAAAAAGCAACCCTGTTGTAGGGCGGTCTAATCGCCCTACAGGAACAATCCTAGATTTGGTAGCATTTGCAATCAATTCCATTACCGTTCGCCGGGCTTTTTCGTCTCGTGTGGTAGTAATAAATCCTTTGGGTTTATTTAGCAAAACATAGGCTAATTTTTCGGCTTGTAATCGCTGTCCGTCAAAGTGAACTATATCTGTAGGCTTAACCTTGTAGCCCAATTCAGTCATTATTTTATCATTGACTTTAACAGAGCCCAACTGAATATGCATATCCGCCTCGCGTCGTGAACAAATTCCAGCGTGAGCTATAAATTTATTCAGTCTGATTCCGTCGTTAGATTTCGGGTTAGGTCGCTTTTTCATAGTTGTCAATAAGACTACAAAGGTAAGAAGCCTAAACGGTTAGCCGAAGCAGTGGTAAGCTTATTATTCCTAAAAAAATAATAAGACGAACCGATTGCAACAGCAGTCCCATGTGGTAGCTGGATGAAATTCGCCATAGGAAATAGGGAAAAACAAAAAGAAACCCAAAAGCGAAAACATAATAAAATTCCATGGCGTTGAGGGTAAAAAAAGTGTTGAGCAATACAATGACCAAAAGGGCAAAAAAGACTAAAATAGTAATTAGCTTTTTGGTTTTACGCTCGCCCCAAACCACCGGAAATGTACGATAGTTTTGCGCCATATCCCCTTTAATATTATATAAATCTTTGATAAACTCTCGAATACTAATAAGTGTGTATAAATAGGCAGCGTGGGTAAATATTTCAAGCGAAAAATTGTTGTAGTAAACTGTAATAGCAAAAAATGGTATAACGGTAAGTAGTGTACTTGTAAGTGTGCCAAACCATAAATCGCGCTTTAATAACGAAGAATACAAAAACATAGCTACCATATAGGCAGTAAAAAACACTACTGCTCTAAACGACACATAACTTGCCACCAATAATGATAAGACCGAACACGCAAAGTACATTCCAAGTTTTGTTTTAGCAGAAATATGGCGTTCAAGTAGTGTTTTTTCAGGACGATTGATAAGATCTTTTTCTTCGTCAAAAAATGCGTTGAAGATATAACCCCCAGAAACGCTAAATCCAGTAGCGAGCACAATAAGCCAAAGATTGAGATCAAACAAAGTTACAGCAATATCGCCTGAAGAAAATATAAAAACCGCTGTTAAGATTTGTGCTGTCATCAACACCGAAACATTTATCCCCCGCACCAAAGAAAACAACCCAATTGCCTTTAAAAACAATCGTTTTGGGGGCAAATGAGACTTCATGTTAAAAGGTATAAACGACCTCGAGTTTGTGGCCAGTAAGTAATGCTTTAGCTTTGGGTAAATCCGAAGTAAACCCTAGAATATAGCCACCGCCACCTGAGCCGCAAAGTTTAAGGTAATAGGCATTGGAGTCTAATCCTTTTTTCCACAATGCTAGAAATGGTTTAGGAATCATCGGCGTAAAATGACGCAATACTACCGAAGAGAGTTTTTTTACATCTTCAAAAAGGGCCGGTGTGTTTTTGGTTAAAAAATGCTCAATACAGCGATCCGAAATAGTAATAAACTCATCTTTCATCATTTTTCGAAAAGCCGGAGCTTCCAAATTATCCATAAAAATAGAAACCATTGGAGCCGTTTCACTTGTCATTCCACTATCGAGTAAAAATACTGCTGCTTTACCATGCTGTGATTGTGAAGGAATTCCAGTAGGCTCTATATCTGATTTAGAATGAATTAATATGGGTAAACTCAAAAAACTGTTTAGTGGGTCTAACCCAGAAGACTTTCCGTGAAAAAAAGACTCCATTGCTGAAAAAATCGACTTAAGTTTTGTCAATTTCGTGCGAGTGAGGTTTTCAAGTACAGTTATTTTTTCCAAGGCATATCGGTCATAAATAGCTGCCACAAGAGCGCCACTACTTCCTACGCCATATCCTTGTGGAATACTGCTATCAAAATACATCCCGCTATTTAGATCAGTTGCTAGTCGTTCTAAATCAAAATGTACCAACTGAGTGTCTAGAACTGAAAGATGTTTAGCAAATTCACGAAGTTTAGTGTTCGAGTCAATCGCTTCTTTGGATGATGTATTATCCATCCGCAAAGCTCCTTTGTAAAAGTTGTAGGGAATAGAAAGACCTTTGGAGTCTTTGATAATTCCATACTCTCCAAAGAGTAAAATTTTTGCGTAAAACAATGGTCCTTTCACAATAGCAAACTTAGTATTTTTTTATTCCCGCACCAACGGTATCGTGCACACATTGGCGGTTTTCACAATATTGAAGCAATTCAGCGTCAATAAATTGTTTTGTTTGGGAAGCTACTTCATTGGGATATAGGACATGAACATTTGCTCCAGCATCTAAAGTAAAACACACCGAAGTGCCGGTTTCTTTTCGAAACGCCCAAATTTTTTGAATCACACTGAGCGTGTTTGGATGCATCAGTATAAAATAGGGGTCAGAGGTCATCATCATCGCATGTAATTGAAGGGCTTCTTTTTCTACAATAGAGATAAATCCATCAACATTACCTTGTTGTAAAATGGGTAGCAATTGGGCTAAATGTGCATCTGCCTGTACAAAACGTTGCTCAGCATAGGGATGGTTATACATGAGTTTATGCCCCAAGGTACTACTTACCTGTTTTTGTCCCTTATCAATGAGTAAAATAGTGTCGTGATAACTAGCAAAAATAGGATGTGAATTAGTGACGGGTACTGCTAACAAATCTGATCCGTTTTTTACTAAAGGATGTACTCCCCATGCCATTAAAGGCCCTTGAACACTGCGGCACGCACTTCCTGATCCCAATCGTGCCAAAAAAGAAGTTTTAGCTAGTTTTTCCTCTTCAGAAAAAGAGGTGAAATTCGATTCAAAATCCACCAAACAAGCAGCCAATGCTGCCATAGAAGATGCTGAAGATGCAATACCGCTACTGTGAGGAAAGGTGTTTTGAGACTTGATTGTTAATTTATAGTGTGCTAAAAAAGATTGGTAGGGCAAAATACGTTCAAAAAAAGTTTCGAGTTTTGTCCGAAAACTCAATACTTCTTTTCCTTCAAAGATTAATGAAAACTGTACTTTTTTATTTGGCTTTTCCAAAGGAGAAAAAACAACCTCTGTTTGGGTTTTTGCCCTTGAAAGAGTAAAACTGAGGGAAGCATTTTTGGGAAGCTGAGGTTCCGATTTCCCCCAATATTTTACAAGTGCAATGTTGCTAGGAGCCTCCCAGCGCGAAGTAAATTCCTGAAGGTTTTTTGGTGCTTTTTTAGCTATAAAGCGCTCTTCCATATCTTACAAAGATACGTATGAAACCACATTATTGTGTTGTACTAATTGGAAATTATACTGTTTTTATTAATTTTGTAGCACTTACTTTAAACAAAATATCATGTTCTCTAAATCTATTGTTTGGCCTACATTAACCGTGTTCTTGTTTTTCTTTATTACTCCCTATTTTTTTTATTGGGCAAGTGAAGCATGTTTTCAAGAGTATGTTCTTATCGATATCAGCCGCCCTGATGAAGAGCTAAAGCTTGGTCTACTTGCTCTAGGGGTATTTCTAATGTCCTTTGCTTTTGTCCATCTTTTTAAGAAGTGGTGTTCTGGCGAATTTTCAAACAAAAGCGGATTTATTTTTGGCCTTTGGATAGCCCTTTTTTATAATGTGTCTATGGGTTTCATTCGCTATGCTACAACAGAAACTGTTGAGGCTCCTTTTTACATTTTAGACGCAATATTTTGGGCTGCCATGTATGCTGTTGGAGGAGTTCTTGTAGCTACGGTTTCTAGAATAACAACGAAATAAATAGTTATAAAAAAACCCCGCTGAGAGCGGGGTTTTTACTGTTCTACCAAACTATTCCAATTTTTTAGGAAGAACACTTATACCAAATCCTCCAGCGGGGACGGTCTCTATTTTTAATTTAGATTTGCTAGTAACTGTTTTTGTTTCAATTACATAGGCCTGTGGGTTTGTTTTATAATCGGCTTTGGGGTGGTCACGGTAAATAGTAGCTGTATATTTTTTTCCTGGAGTCAAGAAAGAAAAATCAACTACCGCTTGGCGGTTGTTATACCCATTGCTATTGCCTACAAACCAATTTGGGGTGCTTTTTTCTTTTCGGGCAATGGTAATATACTCTCCAGGTTCGGCTTCCAAATACACCGATTTTTCCCAATCAATACCAACATCTTTAATAAATTGAAAGGCGTCCATAAACTTCTCGTAATGCTCAGGCAAATCGGCAGCCATTTGCAATGGGGAAAACATAACCACATACAACCCGAGTTGATTTGCTAGGGTGGTATTAACATGGGAATTATTGTTCGGATTGAGTTTACTGATATCCATTTCGAAAACACCTGGAGTGTAATCCATAGGTCCACCTATCAAGCGCGTAAAAGGTAAAATGGTGGTGTGATTTGGCTTTGAGCCGCCAAATGCTTGAAACTCTGTTCCTCGAGCCGACTCATTTGCAATGAGGTTAGGATAGGTACGAGCCACACCTGTAGGACGAACGGCCTCGTGTGCATTTACCATGACTTCATATTCAGCAGCTTTTTGAATTGCATAGTGATAGTGATTAACAATAAACTGGCTGTAATGGTGTTCTCCTCTAGGGATAATATCGCCTACATAGCCGCTCTTAACAGCATGATACCCATTATCCTTCATAAACTGATATGCTTTATCCATTTGGCGTTCATAATTACGAACCGATGATGAAGTTTCATGGTGCATAATCAATTCTACTCCTTTACCTCTAGCATAACTATTAAGAATTTTAACATCAAAATCGGGATATGGGGTAACGAAATCAAAAACATAATCTTTGGAGTGTCCAAACCAGTCTTCCCAGCCTACGTTCCAGCCCTCAACCAAAACCCCATCAAAGCCATGTTGTGCTGCAAAATCAATATAACGCTTAACGTTGGTGTTATTCGCTGCATGGGTTTGATTTGGCGTAGTCGATCCAAAATCAGTCTTTCCAAGTTTAACAGCATTAACATCATTTGTATAGCTCCATGAGCTTTTCCCAGTAATCATTTCCCACCATACACCAACGTATTTCATTGGCTTAATCCATGAAGTGTCTTCAATGGCGCAGGGTTCGTTTAAATTGTATGTCATGCGCGAGGCAAGAATATCACGCGCGTCTTTGCTTGCAATAATAGTACGCCATGGGGTGTGGTGTGGTGTAACCATATATGCCATATTGCCAGTAGCATCTGGTGTTAACCACGATTCAAAAGTCAATGTTTGAGGGTCAAGGTTTAGATGCATTGCAGGATAGTCAATTAGCGCTGCTTCATGAATGTTTACATACAATCCGCTGTCTGTTTTCAGCATCAAAGCTGTTTGTACTCCTGTTTTAGAAAATTGCTCTTGTGAGGCATTTCCTGTTAGTGCTGTATCAAAAAGAGATTCAATTTCTGATAATTTAGATGTAGTATAATCGTATTCCTGGGTGTCGTAATCTCCAGGTATCCAGTGTGCTACATGATCGCCTGTCATGGCAAAAGCAGTGCGCTCTTGTGCAATAATAAAATGTCCCATATGTTGCTGAACAGGAAATTCGTAGCGAAAGCCAACCCCTTCGTCAAACACCCGAAAACGAATGTTCATTTTACGCTTTGTTGCCTCTTGCTCCAAAGCTATAAGCATTTCATTGTAGTGATTTCTGATGCTATTTTCTTCTCCCCAAACAGGTGTCCACGTCTCGTCTTTGGTGTTAAACTGCACATCTAATACTGTAAAGTTTTCAATTAACGGTTTAGCATTAACCAATTCGAAACCCAAATTACTTTTTAACACTACTGCCTCACCTTTGTAGTTTAAAGTGTATGTTGGTTTTCCTTCTGGTGATAATGAAAAAAAGACTTCTGTGTGTGTGTTTGGGGACAAAAGCGATTGCCCTGAAACACTTGAAATAGTAAAGAAAAAAAGGAGAGTAATAAAATTTTTCATTCCATGTGTTTAATTTGTAACCAATATATATTCCCAAGGGGCTAACGAAAGATCTGAAATAGAACGTTGCCCATCGCCAAAAACATCAGAAAAGGTACCTTCTACATTAAGCTGAAAAGTCTGTGGTAGTGAAGAACAATTTCCTATAAAAAACAGGCTGTCGTTTGCTTTATATCTCGAAAAAGCCAATACGTTTTCATTTTTTGTTTCTAGTATTGCTATGGAAGCGGGGTGCTTCCCAACATCTAATGCAGTGGTGCGTTTTTTTAAAGCATTCAACGTTTTGTAAAAGTTCATAAACGGAGACTCTTTTTTAGGAATAAAATCCTTTTCAAAAAACGCCAATCTTTTATCCAGACCATACTCTTGCCCCGAATAAATTAGTGGCACACCCGGCATCGCATAAGTTAATGCTGCCATTAGCTCACGCGCCTCACCCATACGTTCTGTAACTGTACCTTGCCAAGAATTTTCATCATGATTTGAAGTAAAGTTCATAACCGCATGTTCGGAACTGTAGTTTTCTTGGACTTCTAAAAGATGTTTTTCTAAATCATTTGCGTTCATTTTTCCTTGTGCTACCTGATTTAGTTTGTGATGTCCAGACCAATCATACGACATATGAAACAACTCGATTAGTGGATAACCTCCTTTGTGATTGCCATCGGACTCTGCCAACATCACCACGGGTTTAATTGCATTTAGCCTTGCAATGGCTTTTTCCCAAAACGGAATAGAGATGTTATAGGCAGCATCGCAACGATACCCATCAATGCCTACCTCCTCAACCCAATAAGCCATGTCATCTTCTAACGCTTGGAGCATTTCGGTATTGTCAAAATTCAGTCCTGCCACATCTGTCCAGTCAGGATTTGGAGGAATTATATTTCCGTCATCATTTTTTATATACCACTCTGGATGTGCTGAAATCCATGGGTGATCCCATGCTGTGTGTCCAGCAACCCAATCCAACATAACAAACATGCCTAATTTGTGCGCTTCGTCTACCAATTGCTGAAAATCTTCAAGGGTACCAAATTCAGGGTTTACACCCCTATAGTCACTAATAGAATAATAACTTCCTAAAGTTCCTTTACGATTCTTTTTTCCAATTGGATGAATGGGCATAAACCACAAAATATCTACACCCAAATCTTTAAGTTGTGGCAAATAGGATTGAAGCGCTTTGAAGGTACCTTCTTCAGTAAATTGACGTACGTTAACTTCATAAATGACAGCATCAGAAAGAGCCTCGTTTGTAAAGACATCAGGATTGTTCGTAGGGGGAGTTGAATTGCATGAGATAAAAAACAATCCAAAAACAAAAGTAAAAGTGAAAAATAGGAATCGCATATTAAGGAGTTTCGAATGAAATGAGTTTAATGGATTTTGCAGGTAGTTGTAAGGATGTGATAAACGATATATTTTCGCCACTAAACACGTCTTGACCACTTTTTACATTGCCCATACGCTGTACAAATCGCTCCAAATCGAGTGCTTGGGGTTCTTTGTTCGCGTTAAGAATTACCATAACCGTTTTGTTGTCATCATATCTGAAGTAGGTATATACTTCGTTTTTGGGACTGTAATGCATCGTCTTGCCATGATGGATTACAGGCTCGTTTTTTCGCCAATTAAAGAGTTTGGCAGTAAAGTCATAATAGGCGTTTTCAACTTCAGTTCTACCCTCTGCAGAAAATGCAGTACGTATATCATCATGCCAACCGCCGGGAAAGTCTTTTCGAAGGTCTGCGTCTCCATTATCTTTCAGTCCACGCATGCCTATTTCAGTACCGTAATAGGTTTGAGGTACGCCACGTACCGTCGCCATTAGTGTAGTTACTATCTTGTAATCTCCAAAATCGGGAAGAATTTCATTGATGCGCGTGGTATCGTGATTTTCTAAAAACACCATTAGGTCATTTGGGTTGGCATACAAAAAATCATTTTGAAAAACCTTATAGATTTTATTCATTTTTTGATCCCACCAAGGGGTTTTATCTGTATACGCTTCGTGCACAGCACCATAAAGCGCAAAATCTTTAACGTGGGTAACATGAGAATTAAACCCACTCATGGCAGCAATAGGACTATCTTTTTGCCAGT
>Ga0222715_10005349_pt1 | contig 10959 bp, 9 predicted proteins | sample C33_9DmetaG_FD_165056 | JGI IMG/M metagenome (GOLD analysis project Ga0222715, IMG submission 165056) | Estuarine water microbial communities from San Francisco Bay, California, United States - C33_9D | ecosystem: Environmental > Aquatic > Marine > Unclassified | place: USA: California... | reverse complement strand
GAAGGGTGATGTTTTGGCTTGCGGCTGCAGACTGCATAGCCTGTTCCATCTCCTGTTCACGCTGCTTGAAGGATTGTACCTTTTCGTCGTAGTGACGTTTGAGATCGTCGTAACGTTTTTTGTAGTCGTGGTCCCTTTCTTCGGACCCTTGTACAAAGGATGTTGCTTCTTTCTCTTCTGGTTCTTCTTGCTGCGCTTCTACTTCAACGTTGTCATCATCGTCTTCGTATACCTCGTCACGGTATTTTCCACGATATAGACCTTCGTCGTTGACTGTTCCAAAGGAATCATTGGGTTTGTTTGCGCGGTGTCCGCGTACTTTTTGTTTTGCCATTGTTTTACCTCATGTTGCGGGGCCACATGGCTGTGGGTAGCCGCTCCGGTTGTGTCAGGGCCGCGTTAGTGCGGGTAGCTGACGGATCTTTTTACGGAAATTCTGGTGCTGCGAACGTGCGGTAAAATTCATGTCCGCCCAGTTCCGTAGAAAATTCTAATTTTTTTGATTCACGCATCCACTGGCTAGGAGCGTCTTTACGTGTATAAAATAATGTATTCGCTGGAAGTCGCTGTACGCCTTCCGCTTCAGGATCAAGGACGTTTTGTGCCGCTGCTGCAGCTTTTGCAAGACCCTTATCTGCAAGACCCTTTTTTACCTCGACCGCTCTATCATAAAAAGTGGTTGGCTCTAAGCCTGAAAACTGAAACGACTTGTTTTTTGCAATTTGTTTTAATAGCACATCATCTAGTGTTTTTAGATTTTTAAAATCATAGTAGTCAGAATCCATACGATTCTTAACTACTTCTCCAATTGCTTCCATGCTTTCGACAGGATCAGTCGTAGACTGCGTTTCTGTCAAGAACAATACGGTTAGCTTGTCTTCAGGAGAAAGGCTCTTGATAAAACTTTTGATCTGTGTGCGCTGGGGTTTCTTGGCTGCAAACTTAGATAGCTTTGCCTTTAGTTCGTCGGATACAGGAAGGTACTCTTCCATACCGGTGTCTTCGCCTACGTCGCTCAGTTCCATACCCTGATCTGTAATGAAGCTACCTTTTGCTGCACCAATCTTTTCGCCGTACTTGGCTTGACGGCGTTTGACTTCGGGTTTTCCTTCGTCGTTAATTTTGTCTAAGAAACTCTTGCCGTGCTTCTTTTCAATGACTGCTACAACTTCGGGTTCGATTAGGCGTTCGCCGTCTGAAAGGGCAACGTCTACCATCTTAACTTTGCCGCCCTTTTTCATCTTTGCAGTCTTGGATGCGTCAGCAACGATCTTGTCTAGCTTTTTTTCATTCTTTTCATTAGCTGGCTGGTTTACTACAAACGAACCTGCTTTGACTGATGTGTAGCGATTGTCTGCAATAGACTGGGCATCTGATACGCTCTCTGGATCTTTGTTTACGAAGCCTTCTGTTACGTTGTCAGCGCGACCGCCGGGAGCAAGATTCGTTCTGTTTTGAGGGCGACCGTGTGTGATTGTACCGCCGTATGCGTCGCCGCCCCAGCCGCCACCAGTTTCCATACCTGCGTCAGATACTGAGTTTCCGTCACTGTCTGTGTGACCACCCATGTCTCCGGGACCAGACATGCCGCTGTTTGAACCCATCGAACTGCTTCCGGCGGTGTTTCCAGTAGTCCCAGTGTTTTCGGTGTTTCCAGTAGTCCCAGTGTTGTCGCTGTTGCTGCTGCCCGGCGAAGATGACGTGTCTGATGGCGTGTCTGATGTTAGGTCTGATACATCAAGATCAGCATCAAAATCTACATATGAGTCTATCGGAGTACCAACATCATCATAGGCGGTGGGAGAAGTTCCCAACACATCATTAACATCGGTATAACCGAATGTTGGATCAAAATCTACATCTGATGGTCCGTATCCGGCCCACGGAGAATTAGTATTTGTTACAAATGTACCAGTCCCGCTTGTAACGGGTGTTTTTATCATACCCGACCCGTAAGGATTTTGTGTGTAGGAGTAGACCACACCCTCACTCGCCAAGCTTCCCATACCAATATTTGCACCCTCTACTGCTCCGTAACTAGCAATATTGTATGCGGATGTTATGTCGGGAATAGTGTCTAAATTAGTAAAGTCAACTGCAGCTAGTGCATCGATAATATTTTGCTGATGTTGGATTGCGGTTAAGCCGGGAGGTACGTTATCGACCATACCAGACATTACAGGACCAAAGCCTAACTCCGACAACATACCGGGAGAGTATCCAACCATTTGATTGTTCAACAAGCCTACGCCGTATCCCGGAGTACCTTTTTTAGCTTCTGAAAATATGTTTTCTAAGTTTGCTTGACTTAGTGCTCCAAACGCTGTAGAAAGAATACTGATAGGCCCCAATGCCGGACCCAGTATTTTAGGAAGTCCTGTTGCCCGTTTTGTTCCTGTAAGTGGGTTAAGTTTAGTAGGGACATCCATAACAGACTTGATTCTATCTGATAGCCAAGCCTCTAAGCCAGTTAATGTTGATTCTTGTCCTACGCCAGAAAGCTGAGATGTGGTTAAACCTTCTCCTTTTGATTCTTCAGAAGTCAAACCAACTGCCCGTGATGCACTGCGAAGAACAGCGTAAGGTGTCCAAGAACGAGATCTGTCATCTTCAAAAGGAGACGGAACCTCACTAGCTTTGCCAACAGCAAACTCAGCAGCAGCAGCACCTAACGTGCTTTCAAGGTATTCTTGTAATATACTCATGGGTTATCTGAGTCCTTTGCGGTTATAAAAGCTTCATAATCAGCCTTCAATCCTCTAAGCGTTTCCAGTGAAGTTATCTTCCCCTGCAGACGGAACACTTCCAGTTCCGATCTGGCCCCCACCAACGCCCGAAGCGTCATCTGGATTTGCTCCTGCAGGTACGTCTCCAGACTGTCCCATGCTTGCTTGTTGGTCACTAGGCTGCTGACCTTCCGGGCCTGTTCCTTGTTGAGCATTCTGTGCCAATCCTTTCAACATCTCTGCAAAAATTTGCGCCTCGTTCATGTCGTTAACTAAACTATCAGGATCGATGTCTTGAGCGATAGCAAGTTCACGCATGAGGTTAGGTATCTTAATAAACGGTGCCAGCATCGGGTTAGATACCGTCTGTAGCAAAGTGGTCAGTCTTTGGCTGCGGACTTCTTTCTGCATGACTGCAGCTACGCCGCGAGGTTTGATTTCCAAGTCACCTTCGATATCCGGGGCATCTTCGTTGAACTGCATGTTCCACTGAAAGTACGCCTCACCAAGCGGCTTGAGTAGTGCATCATCAATGTTCTTGATTACTGTCTTGAGAGATAGGCTTGCACCGCCAAGCAGCATCGATAATCCTGATGCTGTACGACCTGTTCCGGCTACGCCAGTTTGACCGTGCATGATTGACGGAAGACCCGTCTCTTCGTCTGCAAGCTGACGGCTAATCTGATACATCTGAATGTTTTCAGGCGCAGTGTTCGGAAACTTGAGTCCGTTGACTGCTGTGCCTGTTACACCAGACTGACGACGGAATATCTTTCCGGGAAAAATATCCATGTTCTGTCCGGGAACTAAACTTGCTTCGTCTACGTCGAACACAAGGTTGCCAGCAAGAGCTAGGTTGTCGATTGCCATTCGAACGTGACCATTCATCAGCATCTGTGCATCTTCCATGTTTTCCGCTACGCCAACACCCCACATTTGATAGGGGTTAATTTCGTAAGGAAAAACATTAAAGGGTATACGAGCAGGAGTAAACGGGTTTAAGACACAACGAAGAATAGCATCACCACAAATCCAAACATTGACTTGAATCTGATCCATTGATCCCATGTTATTTGGAACATCCAAACCGGCTTCGTATGCCATTTTTGCATCTAGAACACCCCAGTATTCAAGAACCTCAAAACGATTCTCCTGATAGTACGCTTCTGTTTCGTCTTCACGAATAGTATCTTCGTAGTATTTATCTACATAGTTTGATCCTTTTGCAATAGCGTCTTCAATTGCATCTTTATAAAAGTACGGATGATTCATCAAGCCTCTGAGTTGCTGACGATTCATACGATGTCTTTGAATTACGTATTCACAGTCTTCTATGCTCGTTGCTGATGGGTCTGGATGAAAGTCCCAGACTGAAACGTGTTCGATGCGCGGAACAACCTTTTCGTACGGGGTGTACGTTCTTTCGCCCTCTTCATCACGCTTCCACTGATGTACTCGCTTATAAAAGTTAAATGGTCCTTTTACGATACCTGTTCCTAGCAAGGCAGATTCAAAAACAGCACTTCGGAATACGTTTACTGCACTTGTATCTAGAAGTTGATCGTGAATCATTTTCTCCATGTTTAAGGCTGTCTTTTGTGCTGGAGAGATTTGCGGCTCACCTACAAGCGACGGACCGGGACGCAAAGGAGCGTTTGCATACCTGTCTTTTAAACCACCTAAAAAATCACGCCCACCAGAAGCTTGCATTGCCCCCGGCTCTAGAGTGCGACCATCTCCTGCATAACCGTACGGATCTATGATAGAATCCAACGGCGTTTCCATATGAGCAAACTCTTCTATGCCTTCTGGAACTGGGGTTGATTCTACAACGAGAGGAAACTTCTTGTTTGCAAAAAGTATATCGATGATCTGCCCATAAGCAGCAAGAACTTTAGTTTTCGTAATTTTAATGAATACTTTGGATCTTTCAGAATCACGATATTGTGTTGTGGAATCGTAGATACCACGAAAGTTCTTGTACGATTTTAGCCAGCGTTGCTCGTAAGCATACCGACCATTTTCGGAATCCTCAAACTTTTTGCGAATATATCCTGACAGCCCTGAAAAAGATTCTTCAGGGTTGTAGACTACGACCTGTTCGTCATCAGGAGGTTGGAGAAAATTTTCAGACATCTGATTTTAGTAGTCGCGCTGTTCAGCCATTTTCATAACTGACGGGTCAACGGCTTTCTTGGTCATCTTCTTTGGCATGTCTTCGGTGAGAACACCCTGCTTTGCCATTGTGTCAAACTCAAGACCTTCCCGATATAGTTTATTGCAACCCATCATGTCATCAACTTTAGTTTCGTCGCTGTTCATAATATAAGATGCACCCATATTCATGTTCATGGTTAGTCTCCCAATTTATGGTGTGTAAGAAATGAAGCCGGTTGCTTCTTTGCCTTCACGAGCGGCTTCTCTCGCTTGGCTCAGTCTATCATTGATAGAAAGAAAAGATGATGGTGTAGCAGAGACAGGTTGAGGTACGTTTGTAACGGATTGACCCGCACCACCTTGAACCTGCTGCTGTCTAGCTCGTGCTGCCTGTATTACGCTAGGCACTTCTGGTATATCTGTAACACTTCCCGGAATCGGACTGAATGCAGATTCGAAAACACGAAGTCCTGTTTTGAGTGTTTCGGCTGGAGTTGGCGGTACATAGCCTTCAGGAATTGCCTCACTCAACATTTCTCCTGTTTCGGTAGGTTGAAAAAAGCCAGATTCAAAACCTAAATCTGCCATTTCTGCATCAGACTCTGCGTTTGATGATGCAAGTGATTTAATATCCATAAAAGTTCCCAACATAGGAACAGAAACTGTACCGGCTACAAATGCTGTAAGAGGCCTGTAGCCTCTGCGAATAGTAGAAAGTATGTTATTTCCTTTTGCTACCTTCGCTTCTTTGTTAGCAATTGTAGAAGCCTCTTGTTTCATAACACGAGCTTCTGCTGCTGCTTGTGCATTTTGTCCTAGCTCAATATCCATCTTTTGTTGACGAAGTTCAGAGGCTGTCATTTGTTCGCGGGATAGCTGCTTAGATAACTCAGGGTCAATCTGTCCAGCAATATTTCCACCAACTACTTCTCCGCTAGGAGGAAGACTCTTAAAAAAATCATCACTAACTGCTGTTTCGTATCCTAGCTCTTCTAAAACCTCTTGTGTAGCTGCAATTGTTGATGTCCGTCTAGATTGATTTTCTACACCTATGTCATTTAAAAACTGAGCGGGGCTTTTACTTTCAGATGCAGCAGAGAATAGAGCTAGGTGCCGTGCTGTAATTTTTTCTAGCTGCTTGCGTCTAGCAGCAGAAGCTGCATAATCTTCAGCCACATCTGCTGATGCACGAAGAGTTAAAGCTTTTCTAGCCTGACCAGAAACGTCAAAACCAGAAAGAATACTTTCATTTAGGTTGCGAAGTTTTTTAACTCGCATAGGCTCTTGGCGTTTGCCCTTTTTTTCACTCGTTACAGTTAAGTATTCTGGTCCGAACACCTGATCAAATACTTTGTTTATACGAGCAGAGTTTGCTTGAGGATTTTCAAATAGTAATCCTGCTTTTCTATCTCCGACGTGCATTTTAATTGCGTCTAAGATTGGTGGAGCAAAAACAGCCTTTTTAATCGTTGTTTTACCAGCGTCTTTAATTTCAATATTATCAACAACGCCAGTTTTAAAATTTATATCTTCAATATTGATTCCGGCTAAATCTTCTGGTCGGTATCCGCCTAACATGTGCATAATAAGCTGTGCAGATGCCTCTTTATCTCCGGCGTTTTTTAAGGCTATTGCAGAACTTTTTAATTTAGTAAACACGTCGTCTGGAAATTCTTTTACTGTCGCACGAGTTACTTTAAAGTCAAATGTTTCTTGGGCTACGTCTTTACCTAGCTGTGATTTTAAGGTTCGACTGGGCCAACTTGGTCTGTGTCCTGCATCTTCCATGATGCCAGAAAGAAATGCTTGAGCTTTTGTAGCTTGACTCTTTCCTAGTTTTTGATATCCCTCACCTTGCATCAACTTACTAAAGGCAACAGGATCAGCAGCAACTTCTGCTGGAGTCATATCTAACATACCCGACGTTTCAAAGAATTTTGTCGCAGCATTTATCTTGCTTTGACCCATAGACTTTGTTTCGTCTAGGCTACGATTAGCAAACAAGTCACGAAGCGTAGTATTGTTTATAGTTTGAGGTCTGCCATCAGGGCTGGCAGCAAGCATATCCTCAAATTCTTTGTTAAACTTTGCCATTCGTTAGTATCCGAATACTTCGTCTTGAACCTTGTAGACGTGGTTCTTGATTGCGCCTAGTTGTTGGTGTATAGATGCGTAGCCACTCATACGTGTCATTACCATGTAACGAAGAGCATCGTAGGCGTGGTCTTCTGCTTTCGTGTCCACGTCTTCGCTGTTGGTTTTTGATAGCGGGATACCTGCCAACTGTTTTACAATGTGCTGGCAAGTAGAGAATAAGCGGAGACGTGGTTCCTGTGAATAGGGATCATCCGCAAGTCTCCGGTGAACTTCCATCTTTCCTTGAATGCGATTGCGATCTGAAGGAGTCCAACGAACGCCCTGCCTCATCATAACTTCCGCAATAGACGGCCCAAAGCCTGTCTTATTCCAGCAGGAAGAATCGAGTACGGTATAGTGAGGTAATGGGTCAAGCTCTTCTGCTTCTAGTATTTTATCAGCTAATTGCTCCGCTGTCAAGTGCTTTGCATACAATTCACGATAAACCCAAATATTATTATCCCAATCAATAGCACCCCAAAGAACGCACGACGGCGACGCATAGCCGTAGTCGGCGGCACGTATACGGGGCCAGTTTGTTGGAAGTTCATAAGGTTCGACCACATGTCTCGCTCGTGAAAATTCAGGGAAGGCCGCTCCCTCTGCCACATCCCAATCCCCTTCGAGAAGTCTCTTCCGTTCGACCTCTGGGAGCGAACGCAACATGGCTTCGTATTGACCGTCTGCCATGAGGTGGGGATTATCTGTCAACCGTGCTGGTACAAACTTTCGGAAGAACAGCGGTTGACCTGCCTTTTCGTGACCAGCAGGCCACAGAAACGGCTTCATAGTATCTATGTCGTATGCAGGGAAGGCTATGTTCTCTGTGCGAGAATCGATGTACATCTTCTTTACCCACCAGCCACCGACACCGCCGGGGTTGGCTGTACAACGCATATATAGATGTTTCTGTAATTCGGGATCGGTAGAGCGTAAGCGGGAACGTAGATAGTCCCAGACGTACGGTGTTGGGTATTGGGTTATTTCGTCGATACCTATCCAGTTGAACGCCTGTCCTTGAAAACGGGTAACGTCCTTGTCTCTGTCTAGGTACGTAAACCAAATCGTGGCACCAGAGGGAAATACCCAAGTGGATTTTGATTCGCGGAACTTGGCTCCGGGAAACGCCTTCGTATAGAGTTGGCGTGATTTGTCTATGAGTTCTGTTAGTTCGTCGAGTGTGCGACGAAGAAGAAGTCCACGATGATTAGGGTTGTGACAATAGCGTAGGGGGTCAGCAAGTAGAGCAAACGATTTACCACCGCCAGCCGCTCCGCCATAGAGTACGTCTTGTTCTCCAGCAGAAAGAAACTCTTCTTGAGGGCCTTCGTTCGGTTTAAAAACGACTTCGGCATCTCCAACAAGATCAGAAACGGGTTCGGGCAGAACGGCGAGATCTCCCATGTCAATGACGGATGATCCCTTTCCGGTGATTGCTTTTTCGACTTTTCCAATTGTTTTTTCGAGTTCACGTGCGTGGCTTCTTCGTGCTTCTGCTTGTTTCGTTGTCTTTTCGGCTTTTTTCTTTGCAGTACGCAGTCGCTTTTGCGCTGCGCGACGAGCACGTTCAGCAGTCGAAAGTTGGTAGGTGCGCTTGGGTGCGTCTTCAGCCATTCTTTTCAGCACTTCCCTGTGCAGAGCGTCCTCGATGTTTTTTTAGACGCATCGGCTGACGATTTTCAGGTTTATCCGTAGTAGGGTCATAGGTTCCTACTGGTTTAAAATCTTCAGGATCAGTTTTAGTGGCAGGTTGATGCCATACATCTGCAGAGCTAATATCACCCCCGTATGCTTTTTTAGCATATCTTTCTTCAGGTGGCATTTTTTGCAATACCTGATACCTATCAAACTCTTCGTTCGTTAGGTTACTGACGTTTTCTAGTGCAATCTTTAGTATTTCTTTGTCAGTCCGCATCGATCACGACCTCTTTCTTAGGGGGTAACAGGACTACACCGTGAATGGCGGTTACATTGTGGTTGATTTGTTCTTGCTTTGCCACTCCAACGCGGTTGAGGAGCGATTCAGCAGCTTTGAGACGAAGATCGTCTCCGCGTTCTGGGGCGGGGTTGTCTATAGTAGAGATTACACGGTTAGCAGCCTTCAATGCGTTGGTTGCAAGGACTTGCTTGGTGCGTTCGATGATTTCATCGGATAGGGTAGACTTGAGCCACGCTGCAGAGCCTCTAGAGTATCCTGCGTCTATGGCTGCTGCGGTGACCTGACCACCATTTTCAAATAGCAACTCTAGGAACTGTTCCTGTTGTGGAGTCAAGTCCCTTTTTTTGTGAGTCTGGGGTAAGAGATTCATAAAACCTGACTTTCAGTCCTGATGTTTCTGTGCATTTCCACTTGATGTCTAGTTCAAACAAATTAGCCGCCACAGCAAACTCTGCCATCTCATCTACCCGCTGTTCACATTCGTTTTTTGAGGCGTATGGGCCTCTTGTATCGTTTAATTGCGTACAAGTTTCAGGAGAAACGGTTAAACAGACGAGTAGAGATGCTTCAAACATGAGATTAGCTCTTTTATAGGAGACGTGGGACCGATTTCTTAGCCTACATCGCCCTGTTACTACAAGTCAGAGAGGTTAATTGTCGGGATGCGCTAGAATAATCTAGCCCCACAACCCAAGTATAGCCACTATATGTATGTAAGTCAACAGGAAATGTGGCATGGGTTACTTTTTTCTTAAAAAAAATTAGAACGGGGTCGGTTTTTGGTTGACAAATGGTGATTTTACCTGTATGATGAGGGTAAGACCCGCCGGGAAATAACACCATTACCCACCGGGACACGTCAAGACACGTAATACGTCGGTTTTGTACCCCATTGGGAGATCCCTTTGGGGTCTTTTTTTGTCCAAATCGTAGGGGTATCCCATAGGGGGTTCCCGATGCGTCGGTTTTATTCCTGTATGGGTAACCCTGTTGGATAAAATTGCTGTCGGGATTGCATACAAGTACCAGTACCCCCCTAGTGGCCCTTGCAACCCCCATTAGAGGTTTTGCATCGGCAAAGTCCGAGGTATCCCCGCCAACAAACACCTCAAGCAACATCCAAGTTGATCCCGTTAAAGATTGCGCACGCTCGCGCCCACGCAATGTTGAACCGACAAGTTTACCATGCCGAAAATATTTTAGGGTTGCTGTCTAGGTTGATATTCCTAGCAATCCCCTACACAATCCCCGCCCGATTTATCCCGCAATTACAAGCGCAAGGGCTGGCTTCTAGATTACACGCAAAAAAGAACCCGCCGGACTAGCCAAGCGGGTTAAGGTAGGGGAGGAATGCGCGTCGGTTACTCGTCGGTTTTGATTACCTTCAACTGTTCAGCGTACGCTTTCACGGTGTTGTTTCGATCCAAATCCCAGTCGGGGATGCCTAATAGATCGGCCGTCTGTTTTAGGTGGTTCATCATCGTATTGAGATGCTGCAACTGCTTTGCAAACATGACTAGCTGTTTACGATCCAAAACAACAAGATCATCAGCGTTGGTCTCAGGGGTGATATTCAAAGCTTTGTTAGCCATCGGATTAAGTTCCTTATGATAAGAGAAAAGAAACAATGTCGGCAACCTGAGAGACAGCCAGCACAAGAATAAAGATATGGGCAAGGCCGATCTTTTCATAGCCTTTAGATGCTGCAGTATTTTCAAAGTTGTTGTTCATGGTTTCGCCTTCTCTGTTGGTTTAGGCGAGGCAACCGCTGCCCCGCCCCCATGTTATAGCCGCTGCCGGATTAACTTGCAAGCTTATATCTGCGCTTGAGACCATGCCCGGCTACAGTCTGGATATCATAGCCTTTGCGGCGCAAGGTCTGGATTCCCTTATAGACAGATAGCGGAGTCATACCAGACTCACGGCAAAGCGTGTTCTTTGTTACGGCATAAGAACGATACGCAAGGCACCGGTAAAGCTTCCCTAGCTTACTATCGGCAT
>Ga0222715_10005345_pt1 | contig 10962 bp, 9 predicted proteins | sample C33_9DmetaG_FD_165056 | JGI IMG/M metagenome (GOLD analysis project Ga0222715, IMG submission 165056) | Estuarine water microbial communities from San Francisco Bay, California, United States - C33_9D | ecosystem: Environmental > Aquatic > Marine > Unclassified | place: USA: California... | reverse complement strand
ATCGAAAAAGCAAAAGGATTTAACTGAATCTTTAGACCAATCAGATGAAATTTACATGTTAAGAAATTATCAAGATGTTATTTTGAATAATACTATATTACGTGGTATTAAAGGTATTCAAAATGTGATGCCTCGTAAATTACAAAATTATGTAGTTCGTGACGAAGGTAAGTATGCACAAAAAGATGTTTGGATTTTAGATACAACTGGTAGTAATTTATTGGGTATATTAGCATTCGATTTTATTGATTATGCTAGAACATATAGTAATGATATTAGAGAGGTATTTAATGTATTAGGTATAGAAGCTGCTCGTCAAGTGATTTACAATGAATTAGTAGATGTGATGGAATTTAGTGGTGTCTATATTAATTATCACCATTTAAGTTTACTTTGTGACCGAATGACCTCAACAAAAGGTATGGTTTCTATTTTCCGTTCGGGTATTTTGAATGATGATACTGGTCCAATATCTAAATCGACATTTGAAGTTCATACAGAAGTATTGTTGACTGCATCACGACATGCTGATTTTGACCATATGCGTGGTGTATCAGCAAACGTAATGATGGGTCAAATGGGAATATTTGGTACGGGTTCATGTCAATTAGTATTAGATATTGATAAAATGAAAGACCTTCAAGTACAAACTGCATCAAGAAGAACCAATGAAGATGAAATTAATGGAATGTTTAATTTGGAAGATAAAACAGATGTATGTTCAAGAGAAAATATAGAAATTAAAAATACTGTAAACGTTATTCAAGGAGATAATACAAATAACTGCGATGATGATTATGATGCAGGATTTTAAATGTCCGAAAGTGTAAAATAAAAATAAATAGTATCCAATACTTTTTTAATGTAAATTACTTAAAGAAATAATATTATTTATATAGGGAGGGAGTGGTATTGATGGGTTCTTAAATAACATCCTGATTTAGCTCAGTTGGTAGAGCATTTGACTGTAGAGGTTGATACATAAATGTATCTCATATAAGATATCAAAGGGTCACCTGTTCGAATCAGGTAATCGGGAATATAATTATTTTATATAATTATATTTCATAAAAAATTTAAACATAAGTTTTCATTCTATATTATATAATGAAATTCAATATAATAGTAGCAATGGATAAAAATAGAGGAATAGGATTAAATAATAAATTACCATGGTCTTTTAAAGAAGATATGACTTATTTTAAAAATCTAACCAAGGGAGCAGGTAATAATGCTATAGTTATGGGTAAAAATACATATCATAGTATAAATAAAGCATTACCTTTTAGAGATAATATAGTTTTATCAACCTCTTTGCAGGATTCGCCCGACCAAATTCTATTATGTAAATCAATAGAAGAATTAATAAGTTTAATCGACGAAAAAGAATACGATGAAGTTTGGATTATAGGAGGAAGTATGATTTATACGCAATTTTTATATATGCCTGAATATATTAGTAAAGTATATATTACACAAATTGAACAAAATTATAGTTGTGATACTTTTTTCCCAGATTTACCTGAATATTATGAATTAAAATTAAACTCAATTACACGTGAAAAAAACGTAAGATTAAATTTTAAACTCTATGTTAATAACTCTTAAATAACTACTGTTTTTTCATGACCGAACCGTAAACTTAAATCAACTACTACATTATCAATTACCTCTGAATCAATTAAGTTACGTATAAAACTAACGTCTTCGCTTGTTCCATCAGTAATTATTCTATCATTTTCTTGAAAAGAAGTAATGTTACGAAAAAACCAAGGATATTTAATACGTTCATCTTCAAGAACGCCGTAACGTATAGCCATACAACCCATACCAACATATGCACATTTTCTTAAAGCATTTTTATTTTTTATATATTCATTACCTTCTTTTACAGATAAAAATTGGAAACTACCATTTTTTTTATAATAGTCTACATCCCAATTTTCTACACAGCATAACATATCACCTCCTTCCATTGCATAAATACCAGAATATATTTTATGTTGATAAAAACAATTTTCTATGAGTTTATCAATCATTGGTGGAGTAAATACCATATCACTATCTAACCAAACAATAACATCATATTTAATTTGTCCTTGAAACGGTAATTGATTTGGTCCAGATAATACATTAGCACCCAAACACAATGCACGAGCAAAATTAACTTGAGAAGAATATTTATTACTTAAATATATATTATATTTTGGTTGTAAAGCTTGTAAAGTATTCGTCCACGATTGTAAAAATTTATCTGAAAAACGGTTACCTGGTATGCAACATATTACAGTAAGTTTGGAGAATTGACTATCCATTTATAAAAATATAACTATTTGTATTTATATTTTTATTTATATTTATAATAATGTTTTCAAAAATGAAAAAATGAATGAAATAATATAAATGCTGAATTAGATAACTCATAAAATGCCGCCACTTAATAAAGAAAATATCATGAAACTCCATGAATTATATATGAAAAGTTCTTCATGGGTTCGAGATATGTCTGCTGCCCCGCGAGCCCTACGTCTACGTGACCATGGTAACCGAGCTGCCGGTAGTGGTAAGTAATAGAATAAAGAATAGTAATTTAAAATTGAACATTGTTTGATTGTACAATCGCATCTGATACATTCGCTGGTTTTGCAATATCATAATCAATATTTTTTACGTATTTATTGTTTGCTTGAGGTTGTAATTTATCAAAATAATCTCCAAATAAAATAGATTGTAACAAGAATAATTCATTATCATGAATATGAAAGTCAGTATTGCTTATATTCATATATTCATTGCTATTAAACATAAATAATTGAATTCTTTGGTAACGAATTAATTCATCGGCCATTTTGGTAAAATAAAATTCTTCATTTTCTATATTATTTATTAGATTTTTATCAGGTAAACATAAGATATTTTTTTTTTCTAAACAGAACAGATGTACATCATTATGAGTAAAAAAGGTATTCATATTGTTTAATTTATTTAAAATTTCATCGTCGATGGTAACAAATGATATATGATTTCGAACCAAATGTTTTAAGATTACCTTCATTTTACCAAGTTTATTTTTATATAAATATTGTTGATTGTCTACAATTTCTTTTAATTTATTATAAATTTCTACATTATAATATTCATTTAATAACATTCTAATCTTGCTTCTAAAAGCTAAATATAGTTGAGTTTCTAATGAAATCTTTTGAACTGTATTTTTACGAATAGTATCTATTTCATTACTTAATAAAAAACTTTTATCTATATTATAATAGTGTTTGTAACTAGAATATTGAATACTCAGTAAATTATCTTGTTCAGTATTTTGTTCGTATGTATCTAATTGTATAAATTGATTTGTTTGTGTTAAAACCCCAATTATTAAATTATCCTCTATTATTTTTATTATAGGTTTACATTTGATATGATTATTCGATATAGAATTTATATTTTGTAATCGTGATAATGTGTCCTGGTAATTAGTCCATTTAATATCATCAGGATAAGTAATTTCTATATTTTTTATAATATTAGATGGATAACATGGAACATACACGGATATAAGATCATCTTTATTTATTGATACTAAGAACCCAATATTTTTTCCATTATAATTTAATACTTGTTTAACTATATGAAAATTATGCAAAATTAGTAAATCGTAAATATTTCGAGATGGTAATGCTTCCTCAAATGAATATACATTCGGTCGGCTTGATAATGGTTTACAATATTTATTTACATTATTTTCTATCTTATTTAATATGGGTTTTAAATTCGTAGGCATATTACTTTGATTAAAAAATTTAATAACATTATGAATAGAATTTACATTATTATTCGGAGTATTACCATATAAATATATTGGTTCAAAGAAATCATCTTGTTTTACTAATATAACGGTTTTTAAATCTTGATTATAAAAAGATTTTTGATAAGAATTAGTTGGACATAATATTTGAATATTGTTTGTAGAATCATTATTAATAATGTCCAAAATAATAAGATTAATACCATTAGAAAAAATGCCTATATCTTTTGATGTAATGATATCCCATAAATAGGTATGATCAATAAATGCATCATCGTCATTTAAAAATGCTTTGAAATTATTATACGATGAAATAACATCATACATATATTGAAGTTTATCTTTATTCGACAGATCTAATGTATTAAATAAAATACTTTTTTGATGTTTTGTAATATCTTTTTTTTCAATAGCAGTAGAATGATTTTTAAAAATAGTAATTAATGAACCGTTTTGAGCTATAGCAAATTTATCAATAGTTAAATTTTTACTTATAATTTTACGCATTTCGTGTATGGATATATCTTTTTCTTTTTTATATAAGTCAGCAATACAACCAATAAACGATTGTCTACCAGGAGTATGTTCTATACCATATCGAAGTAAAGGTTGTTTATCTTTTTGTATTAAATGTTGGTTATTTTTCGTAACATATAGATGATTCTTTGTTTGCAATAACATTTCAACAGAAAGTGGTAAAAACCCCCAACGATTATTTTCAATAGGATATTTATTAAAGTCTAACACATTTTTTTGTGAGGTTTTTATTTTAGACTTTACGTCTTTAACTACCCCCTTTTTATCCTTTTGTTCTAATTCATATATTTCTTTAATATTACCACTTAAATTATCATCATCAATAGCACATTCTTTTCTTCTATTTATTTGTTGATCACTATAGAATTTTTTAAAACAACAAGGAACACAATGTTCTGGGTGTGATTTTGCATCTAATAATCCTGGATAAAAATCACGATATGAACCATCTTTATTTTTATGTTCTTTATCATCATTAAATTCATATATATAATGACCAGGGGGAGGTTTCTTTACACCTTTTGGTATAATTTTACCATCGCATTTACCATCTTTAACTTCTTCCTCTGATAATGGTCTATTTTCGCCTGGTTTAATACACCAATAACGAGGACAAATATACCAATATTTTTTATTTTCTTTTGTGCTATAAGGTAACGCAACTTTATATGAACCTGGATATTCTTTATCAATATTATCTTTTTCTTCTTGTGTTAAAATAATTGGTTGTCTACTTATACTTGCAGGACAACTTCTTGAATACGCATCATATTGTCCTGTTTTTTTTGTTAAGAATAAATTAGGTTCTAATTCTTTCATTTTTTGTAAAAATCCAGTATATCCACCACCATTTAAATCATCATCACTTTCCTCTTCACTGCTATCATCACCACTTTCGTCGTCACTTTCAAAGAAAAATCCATCATCTTCATCTGGAGTATCCACTTTGTCTGACGTTTTATCCAATGCAAACGGTTTTAACTCTACAGGTATTAATTGTGGCTTTATTTCAACAACATCATCTATTTTTTCTACATTTTTCATTTGTTTCATTAATGTAGTTTTTGGTATAGGCAATTTGTCTGGATATTGACTTATTGTTAATAAATTATTTATATAAACATCTAATACATTAATGTAGTTAATTGAATTTATTTCTTTCGCGTTTATTGTTAATTCATTTACAATTGCATTTTCAGTAATAATACATGGTATTCCTGGATTTACATTTATAGCTACTGATTTATTTACATAACGACCATGAATATAAGTATGGTCATTTAAAAATTGTTTTATTTTATTTTGAGCTTCATCTTCAGAAATAGTAAAATTAGTAAGTAATATATTTTTAATAAATGAAATATCATTAGCATTGTTATAATTTTGTGCGATAATTGTATTTATTTCATCCAATTCTGTATAATTAGAGACGCGTTTGAATATAATTAATTTATTATCAACAATATTAAATATTCCTTTAAAAATATTTACGTAATCATTTATTTTAATAACACGTTTTATACTTATTTTCCAAACATATTCAAGATTTATTATTTCATTATTTTGATTATCTATACTATCAAATAGTTTCATTTTATATCCAAGATTTTCAATTATATTGTTTATAGTTGCAATTACTTGATTTACATGTGTTATTAATAATTGATTTAATTCTACTTCGTTTATACTATCTTTTATTTCAATACGTACAATTATATTTCCATTAGATTCAATATCTATAAAAAAATATTTAATATTGGTTTCATTTTCAATATTTAATAATATACTAATTTGTTTAGTCTTTCCAGACATTTTTGATAAAGTTACAATCTGATTACGAGATAGTTTGGGTATTTTTTTACCTTCTTTTGATAATTCAGTAGAATACAATCGATACATATGTTCTCTTTTTGGACCTGGATTATATTTAATAAATACCATATTTTCATTAGCGTGTAAATGTTTGAATATTAATTCTAAGGGTAATAATAATTCTGTATCAGGATGAATAATCATGTTTATATTTTGAATCCCCTTATGAATAAAAGGAATTTCATTATTATAATAATACATGTTATGTAATAAATCAATATTTTGGTAAATTTTATTTATGTTTTCATCAAACTTTTGTTTGTTTTTTTCAATTATTTGTTCTCGGTTATTATTTAATAATTGTTGATTATATATTTCTTGGGATTTCAATAATGGAAAATATAATTCAGTCATGTATTCTTGATTTAAATTATTACGTATAGAATAATTAAGAACATTATTAGCAGTGCATACATATAATGTATTATTTATAATATTAGGATAGTCTAATAAAATATGATTTTCAAAATTCATAATAGCATTTTGATTATTTAATTGAAATAAAGGTTCTTCTTTGTTTAAAATATGATAAGGGTTAGCTGAATAAAGCAAATTTAATGATGATATAAATTGTTGTCCTAAAGTAGTAGATATATCATACTCATTTTTAAAATCTTTCAAAATAGTTAATAATTCTTGATATGTATAAAAATCATTCTTCGTATTTAGTTTTGCAGCTAATTCTAATGGTGCTTTTATATTCATTAACAATTGACCGAGCATATTTTTTGTAAACAATATCTTATTATTGTTTGTAATGGTTTTATAAGCTTGTTGAAAATTAATATTTTTTATTGAATTTACAAATAAATATAATTCTTCATAAGCAATATTATTCATTCCTAATTCATTGATAATTTTCTTTTTTATAACACGAATAGAATCATCATTATGGATATGTTGTTCAGATTTAATAATTTCTATGTTATTTTGTTTATTTTCTAATATTTGTTGATCATTAAAAATAAATTGATAATCTTTATTCCCTTGAAAAATGATAATTTTATTAGTGGTTCCATTTTCATCTAAAATATGAACTTTATATATTAATTTTTTTGGTATTTCAGTAGATGATAATTTACTGGTCATATATAGTATATCAAAGGATAAAATATTGATTTATTTTTTAGATAAAAGATAAATTAATTTAATAAGTTTGCAATACATTTAAAAAATATATCATATAATCCATCTTTGTTATAATCCGGGTCAATAATTATATTTGTAATAATACAAAATCTATATACGCCTTTTCTGTTAAATACTTCAATAGAACAAGTTCCTAATATAGAGTTCATATTTAAATTCTGTATAACTAATATTGCATAATCATCATTTAATTTATTCATCAATCCAATCTCAGTTAATGTATTTATGATTTGAATACTTTTATCTGGTAAAAATTTCATAACTTAATTCACGAATAAGCATAGGTATTCCGTGTAAATAAAACATTGATTAATATATTGTATTATTATACAAATATATTAAGCGTCATAATATGGATTGTCTGTAATTTTCATACCGCAATACTCTTGAGGTTCATTTTTATAGTCAATTGGTTGATGTATACCAGCTTCTTTTGCATTTTCTAATAAAAATTTAAAATTTTGCCAAAATTCACTTTTATGTCCAACTGAAACAGTCATTACATGAGATAATTCGTGAATAGCGACATACATTAATGTACTTTCATCAATTAAATTATTATTATTATTTTTTTTGGTATTTAAACAAAATGCTATTTTTTCACCTTTATTTTCACTATATGCTGTATATGAACTGGTAGGTAATGTTTCCATGACCTTTTCTGGGTTAAAACCATCAACCAGTCTTTTTACATTGTCTTTATCAGGATATTTTTCATGCATATATTGAACAAGTTGTTTACATTTCATGGTAGTGGTTGCTAATAAATCAACCGCATTTTTCAATTGTTTGCGTTCACGTACACAATATTTATTACCATCGACTTCGGATACAATACATTTTAGCTGAAATTCATATGAATTATTATAATGCATATACGCACAAATACTTAACATTGATCCTATTATAGTATATCCTAAAACATCTTCATTCATCATTATAATATATGGTCAGACTTTTCATAATTATTATAATAATCATTTTATAATAATTTATTTATTTATATTTATTTTGTATTCTCGATAGTGCTTTGGTTCCATGGACCAGTTTCAACTTTGGCTACTTCAGGGCAAGGGCGAATATCATAACAAGGATTTTTGTTAACCGTAATTTCACCGTGTAATTTGGTGTTATCAGCTAAAAAATCAACAGGAGGTGTATTAGGGTTTAATGCAGCCCATTCACTGTTTTTATCAGCAGGTAATAAATCGGCAGGGTTAGCAACATCCTTAACTTCATATCCAGCAGGTGTAGAGGCAGAAGCAGCTTCAGGTGCTGGTTGAGCATCTTCAGTCGGTGCACCACTTTCAGGGGCATCGCCGGTGGTCATCTTATCGACAACCATACCTTTATCAGTAGAATATCTAACAAGTGCCCACATAAGCACTAAAAATATACATAAAATAAGCATTTTTTCTTTAGTGAAGAATGCATTTAATCCGCTTAAAAAACCATTTCCGAATTTAGAAAACATTTTGTTTATATAATAACGTGTGATATAATATTTTATTGAATATATATTTTTTGCTAAAATAAATCAAATACTTAATGTCCAAAATCTTCATTGTCTAAATCACTTTCTTCACTATCAGAAATATCTTGTAACATATACGTTTTTTTTATACGTTTTGCTTCTAAAAATGAAGAAAGTGCTAAATCTCTAGCTATTTTTCCTTTTTTTTTAGCCTCACGATACATTTGATAATATAGGTCATTGCGTTCTTTAATTTCAACAGTATCAGTAATTTCTTCTAAATTCAATTGTACTTCTTCTAATGTATTTTTTTTTTCTAAATAAATTGGTTCTTCAGTTGTTTGATTATTTACATTTTCTATATCTTCATTTTCTACCAATCTTGGTTCGTCTACAGTTTCCACTAATATCGGCTCGTCTACAGTTTCCACTAATACCGGCTCATCTACAGTTTCCACTAAAACTTGTTCGTCTAGAGGTTTATCAACTGTTTCTATATTTTTTTCAGAAGAATTATTTGAAGTGCTTTGCACACCTTTTAATAAAAAAGAATCAAATAAATTATCTGGTTTTAATACTAATATTTGTTTTAATTCAATTTCTATTTGAAAGCTTTTTGCAGAACATTTGATACCTTTTATTTCTAAAATATTCATAATATCGGTATCATCGTTAATATCATTAATATTTACTTGTAATTCATTTTCATCATAAATTTTAATAATAGGTTTCCCTAAACTGGATGGAATGCCTGAGCGTATTAGATAATATTTACCAGATTTATAAGTTTTTAATGTGCTTGTGAAATAATTTTCAATTTCATGCAATTCCATATCTCCATCAAACCAATTTTCACGATTATTATAAATATGTTGTTGACATGTATTCTCTAATGTTTCAATCCATTTAATAAATTCATAATTTATATTACTGAACATCATATCAGTATATATTTTTTTTCCAGTGCTAATAATACCTTGTTTGGTTTTACATTTAGGCGGTTGAATATATAGAGGTGCGTTGTCGATTACACATCGAATAAAATAATTACCACCAGTTGTTAGTATAGGTTTTGCTAAAGTTAATTTATCAAATGAAAAAGTATTGTCGGGATTATAAATAGTACTCATTCTATACGATTACTTATAATGAGGATACAAAAATGAAATAATAATTATACGAATATACGTTTATTCTAAATAATTTTATTATGATTTTTTATTAGAGATGAAAAGTTTAAAAGATAGATGTGTTGACTTTTTAAAAGATAAAGATATTCGAAATGATATGAAAGAATTAATAACTCCAGTATTTGATATGATTTATAACGATATGTATGTTTATATATGGTTAATATGCATTTATAATATTTTTTTAATTATATTAATTATAATCAACTTGTATTTATCTCATCGTATTATTAATAAATATGATTTATTTCTTATTAGTCGTTACGGGTATTAAATATAGATTATAAAAATAATTCATCTAGTTCAGGTATTGCTCCTTCGTCAAATTTTTTTCTACAGTTTACAGTAGTAATTGTAAGACTATACATTTTTTTATTATCAATCTTTTCTTTGTATTCATTTCGTTTTAATGAATAAGATAAATATACTGAAAATTCATCTATATTTTTAATTATAATATTTAAAAAACCACCGATATAACAAGTAATACAATATTGTATTTCTAGTTGGTGTTTAACTTCTATAATATTATGCATCACTTGAATTAATCTAAATTTTGTATCTGTATATTGTATTTTTTTTATTTCTTTTGTTTTTGTTACGTATTTTTCAGACAAAAATTTTAATTTTTCATTATTAAATGGTATATTAAGAGATGGATTTATATTTTTTAAATATAAATATTTTAATAAATAATGACAGACACAGTCTGATGCTCGTCGGATAGGAGAAGTAAAATGTGTGTATTCTTTACTACCTACTAAATCATGTGATGCAACTGTATTCATATAATCCGCAGATATACCATTTGTAATTATATGATGTAATAATTCGTTTCCAGTTAAGTCTTTGAAATCAATACCCGTTATAGCGGTAGCATCACATGTTCTAAAAATTCCAATGCCGTCTAAATGGATTTTTAAATATTCACC
>Ga0222715_10005343_pt1 | contig 10963 bp, 8 predicted proteins | sample C33_9DmetaG_FD_165056 | JGI IMG/M metagenome (GOLD analysis project Ga0222715, IMG submission 165056) | Estuarine water microbial communities from San Francisco Bay, California, United States - C33_9D | ecosystem: Environmental > Aquatic > Marine > Unclassified | place: USA: California... | reverse complement strand
CTATTCCTGCAACCTGTCTCAGGCGCTGGCAGGTTCAGGTATTCGAGTGAATGCCGTCAGTCCCGGCCCGATCTATTTTGAGGGCGGCGCATGGGAACAGATCAAGACACACATGACTGACTTCTACGACGCCACGGTAGCCAGCATTCCAATGGGCAGGATGGGCAATAACTACGAGATCGCCGATACGGTTGCCTTCCTTGCCAGTCCTCGCTCCTCCTTTACCACCGGCACAAACGTCGTCGTGGACGGAGGGTTTACCAAACGTGTTCAGTTCTGACTGACTGCCACGATCAAACCCCCGGCCCTCGCCGGGGGTTTTTTTGACCCTCAGGGCAATCGTTAAGGGGTCAGATCGCCTCAGTGATCAACCGATCGAGCTGCCTTAACGTCGCGATCAGTTTTTCGGTAGGGAGGGGCCGCTTACCGATAGCTTCCTCCGCCATCGGTGCTACGGCGCACTGCTCGGGCATCGTTGCGCCAGATTGCAGCAGCTGATAGAGCGTGGGTAAAAAAACAAACTGTAACCACTGCTCCAACTCAAGCGTGTCCACAGCGAAAGGCTGTTCCGAAGCAAGGGCCTCCCGGGGCGGCACCTCTGCTGACCAGAGGCCCAGTTGGCGTAGCGCAGCCTCAAGGTCAATCAAGTGCTCCGCGATCGCGCTGCGCGTTTCGTCAAGCTGCACCGTTCACTCCGGTATAGATCACCAACACGGCCATTTTTATCCCCACCAAATCGCGGATATTGCGCCGATGAGTCTTTTGGAAGTGCCACAGCAATTCACCTGTCACGCGCAATATCCAGGCTGTATGTGGGTAAAGTATTCAAAATCGAGCGCCCGTATCGCTTCGTAAGAAGGCGTTGATCCATTAGCGTAATGCGCCCCTCATCATCCTCAGCACGGAGCAAGCGACCGCAGGCTTGTACCAGCTTTTGCGCCGCATCGGGCACGCTGATTTCCATAAACGGATCACGGCCCTGAGCCTCAAGCAACTCGGAGTGAGCGGCAGCAATGGGATCATCGGGCACCGCAAACGGCAATTTAGCAATGACCACGTGACAACAATACGCGCCGGGCAAATCGATCCCTTCAAAAAAACTGGCTAATCCGAAAATGGCGGACGGAGCGCCAGCGTCGATGTGGGCGCGATGCTGAGCCAGTAGCGCGTTTTTGCTCATCCGGTCCTGCACCAGTTTGTGATGAAGGATTTGACCCGCTACACCCTCCAAAACCGCTTCCATCTGTCGACGGGAGGTGAACAACAACAAGACGCCTAAATCCTCCCTTATCAAGTCGGGAAGCAGCCGAATCAGTTCATCGGTGTGCCCCTCTCCGGGCCCGGGCTCGTTCTCCATCACGGGAATACAAAACGTAGCCCTGGCCGGGTCAAATGGGCTGGTGACCTGTTTCCAGCGCGCGCCCAACGGGATACCCGAGCGCTCCCTAAAGCGATCAAAGGTACCGAGCGCGGTGAGCGTTGCGGAGGTGACAACAGCTCCCGCTGCGCGCTGCCACAGGGATGCATCGAGGAGCCCTCCAGGCAAAATAGGGCTGGCATGACACTCCAGTGAGTTGGGGCTGCCACGATGTTGAATCCAACGCGCCCAACCGTCGCCGGATTCTACCTCCACCGGTGCATCCGCAAATGCTTCCCACAAAACAATCTGCTGCTCGGCTCGCGCGACCAAACCCTGTGCATTGATCAAATCGAGATCAGGATCAGAGTTGCCCTCTCCGGCCGCTGCGGAATGGCCTAGCTGCGCATTGTCGAGGTGCGCCTCAAGACGAGTCGCGTCTCTATGCAATTGCCGCCACTGGGCCACGGCCAAGGCTGCCATCTCGGATAGCTCCCGGGGAATCCTGCCGTGCTCAAAGCGGTGCTCTGCCCGCTCGGCTTCTGCGTCACTACAGAGTTGCCACAATATTTGCATGATCTCTTCGGTACGTTGAGCGAGATCCGCAAGCAGTGACGACAGAAGTGGCGGCAAGGTCTCATCAAGCCCGTTTTTACACCAGCCGGCCCCTCCAGAGCCAAGCCATCGATCACTCTCTCGAAGACCCTGCAGCACCGAACCGGCGTGAAATCGCAGGGTGAAGTGACTGAGCGTTTTCGCGGGCAACTGGTGCCCTTCATCAAAGATGTAAATGCAGTCCTCGGGTGCGGGCAAGATCACGCCACCGCCTAAACGTAAGTCTGACAGCACGAGATCGTGATTCGTCACAATGATGTCAGCCTCATCCAGACCTTCTCTGGCACGGAAGAAACTGCATTGGCTCACGTGAGGGCATCGGCGGCCTGTGCATTGGCTTTGATCGGTCGATATCAGCCGCTTGACTCCGGCATCTAGCCCCCCTGCCCAATTATCAAAATCGCCGTCCCAGCGGCCAGAGGCCAGCGCTTGTATCAGTTCTTCCAACACGGGTGCGATCTGCGCCGCATCAGGTGCTAACCATTCGTCCGGATAAAGAGGGATTAAAGTTTCGTTTGCTTGCTCAGAGAGCTGGTGATCCAGTTTTAACAGGCAAATATAACGTCCTCGACCCTTGGCCAAAGCCACCTCAAAGGAGAGACCACTGTGACGCAGGATATCCGGCAAATCACGAAACATGAGTTGCTCTTGTAGCGCCACCGTTGCCGACGCCACAACGACACGCTTTCGGCGAGCACGCGCAACCGGAAGCGCCGCAATCAGGTAAGCGATGGTTTTACCGGTACCTGTACCCGCCTCGACCACGGCGATCGGCGCGTCCGCCTCGGGGTCGCCCAAAGCGTTTGCCACCTCAGCGATCATCTGACGCTGTCCCCATCGTGGTTTCAGCTCAAGAGCGTCGGTAAGATGCTGATAGGCTGCACGAATTTCTTCCTGCAAAGCCTCGTCAATCAACTTGCGCTTCCCGTGACGACTCTCTCGATTGCGGGTAGTAGGGTAGCCCCAGGGCGCGATTAACGGGATTGGCATACATAGCGAGAAGCCATTCCCTATGTTCAGCGGGCACGCCATCAATCCGAGCACGAAATACAGACTCGGAAACCGAGCCCTTCGCTACGTCAAGTTCATGGGCAAGGGGGGTCTCATATAGCCATTGCCACGCCCAGACATTGGTCCGATAGAGCGCGTAGTGATCGCTAATCTGTCGATCAATGGCCGCGACTGCACCCGCCACATCCAGCCCAGACTCGAGCGGTGTGCCAAAGTGCAGATGAACGCAACCTTTCTGTCCTGTAATGCCGCGGGCGATCGACGAAATATCCTCGAATTCCGATTTGGTATATTCCTTTCCCGCAGACAGCGCCGCTGCTTTCAGCATGTCACAGGGATCGAGCTCGTAGGAAATCACCAGTGGCACAATATTAAGTTGATCGAGTATGACCGTAGGAGCTTCGTCTCGCTCACGGCACAGTGTCAGCATCTTGATCACAGCGGGTTCTGTGAGATCACGTCCGTCCTTGGCCCGGCCTTCCCGATGCGCAATCCAGATGGGGTTGCCCTCTTGCGCGACAGATTCCCTGATGAATCCGGAGAGTGCTTTTGTCGCAGCGAGCAATGCACGCGGCCCACTGAGCTTACGCTTGACGATAAAGCTCTTGTTGAGGCGCATCAAATCGGCGATCCAAGGCTTGGACAGCAAATTGTCCCCGATCGCAACCGCGAGTGTTTTCGCCCCTGCTCGATGCAAGGCATAGTTGGCGTAGGCCGGATCCATCACGATATCTCTGTGGTTACTGAGGTATACCCGAGATCCTTTGAGGTCGAGCTGCTCGATGCCACTGATGGTAAAACGAGAGGTGTTCTTGATCGTCCGCGACAGGTTCGGTGCAATCAGATTCTGCAAGTCCTCGACCGTTTTGAGCCGCCGGGCCACCAGAAACAACCAACAGCGCGCCGCCAGATGAGCCAATGTCGGCCACCACTTGGCGATTCTGGGCAGCCGCCATGTGGCGATGGTCTCCACCAACTCCGGGTCACACATCAACCGCCTGATAACGGCCGGCGCTTCGGCGTTAGAGTAGGGTCTGATTTCCGCGAAGGGATCATCCACCAGCGGTACGGGATCCTGTGTCATGTAATTCCTGTTATGCGGCAGTAGAGTATTGTGCCGTCCCCGGGGTGTTTCTGGTACCCTGCGCGTCGCAGCGCAACCTAACTGTCAGAGAGTGGAAATGGAAGCATCCAGTTCGTTTTTGATGACCCTCGGATTTGCCTCACTGGCAATTAGCTGGGTTCTGTTGCTCATCGCCTCTTGGCAAGAAGAATACGCGTGGGGAATGTGCTCACTCCTGTTCCCTCCATTGGGATACGCCTATGCCTTGGTTCGCCTAGATACGGCCGGTTCTGCGCTCGCTTTCGCCGTACTCGGATGGATACTGATCTGGTTGGGCTGGTAAAAGGGTAAAACCCCGCAAACATGCGACTTCAGGCGGGAGGCAGGTTGACATTGAATCCTGTATCCCAGATGATTCGCGACCTTTTTTGATCCCTATGGAGCATGTTGGTGGCCAATTCACCCCAAGCAAGAAAACGAGCGCGACAGAACGATAAGCGTCGGGCACACAACGCTAGCCTGCGATCGCTTGTGCGAACCAAAATCAAACAAGTTGTCGCGGCAGTGGACACGGGTAATGCCGAGCAAGCACGTGCCGCATACGATTCTGCAGTTCCTGTCATTGATCGGATGGCGAACCGAGGCATTATCAAAAAGAACAAGGCAGCCCGGCACAAAAGTCGGCTCAACGCGCGCGTCAAGGCGCTCGCGAGCTAAAAATCCGGCCCCGCAGGGGTCAATGGTCCTGCAAATACTCGTCCAGCGCGCGCGCTATCTCGCGCGTGATCGCGCCCTTCATAGGGCGCATGAGCATTCCCAGTTGCACCGAGCCATCGACCCTGTCCTCCCCCAATGACAAGCTGCCAGAAAACCCTTTGCCACTAAAGACGACACGATTGTCACTTCGTTCCGCCGTAGCACCGAGCGTGCTCTGTAAAAACGCCAGCAATGCCTCCAAGGCCCTCTCTCGCGAGCTGGCATCAAGCCGATGAGTTCTGGATAGGTGAATGTCGGACATATCACAACCGAATTGGAGCGGAGCGCCTTTCGGACTATCCTACACCCCCCGCGCACAACGTGACCAACCCATGACTGCCAATCTGGACTCGAGCCAGCGATTCTTATTTGAAAATGCCGACGTGCGGGGCGAGTCCGTCAGGCTGGGCCCTGCGCTCGACGAGTTGCTCTCCACTCAATCCTACAGCGAGAGTATCCGTAGTCTGTTGGGACAATTTGCCTCGGCGGCCGTTCTCATCAGCAACAACCTCAAGTACACGGGCAGAATAATCCTGCAGGCTCGCAGCGGCCAGGACCTGTCATTGGTAATGGTGGAGTGCTCCAGCGAACGACACATTCGCGGCATTGCCCAGGGAGATCTCGGCGCGACGGCAACTGACCCGATGGCGCTGCTGAGAGACGGCCAGTTGGCAATTACCATTGAGCGCGATTCTGGCCAGCGCTATCAGGGAATCATCGCTCTGGAAGGTCAGTCATTGGGAGCATCGCTGGACAATTATTTTGCTCAGAGTGAGCAATTGGGGACGCGCTTCTGGCTGGCCTCAGACGGCGAAAAGAGCGCGGGGCTGATGCTTCAGCAACTCCCGGCCCAAGTAGCTGATGACGCGTCACGTGAGGAGCAGTGGTCCACGGCATGTGTACTCGCCGAGACCGTAAGCGACGAAGAATTGTTGAATCTGAGTCCCGAAGCGCTGCTTTTCAGGCTGTATCACGAACAAGCCATAAAGCTGTACCCACCGGCCCCCATTTTGTTTAAATGTCGGTGCAGCCGGGAACGAAGCGCCGATACAATCGCATTGTTACCGCAGTCCGAAAAGGAGGAAATCATCGCTGAAGCGGGTGAGATCGCATTGACCTGCGAGCTCTGTGGGACGGTTTATCGGTTCGATCAGCACGCCCTCGATGCAGAGGACAATGCGAGAACGCTTCATTGAGCCCAATTAGCCTGCAAGTGTGTCAATGAGTACCTGACTACAAGGTACGATTGACGCGCTTGAAAAATAATTTTGAGCGGCTACAAAGCTGCAATTGCACTCAGTACGGAAAATAATATGACCGATGCAGTATCTGCCAGTACCACTGTCCACAGTGATTTATCAGGGCCAGAGTTAATCGAAATGGCACTCTATCTCGGCGAGGGCGTGCTTTCCGATACCGGCGCTCTCCGCGTTGAAACTGGAGCGCGAACGGGCCGTTCCCCTGCGGATCGCTTTGTGGTGAGAGAACCCTCCAGCGAGGACGCAATTGACTGGGGTGGCGTGAACCGACCTTTCGAGGAAGATCGTTTTAACGCCCTGTGGGAACGCGTCAAAGCGCATGCAGGCGAATCGGCAAGCTGGGTTCAGCACCTGCACGTGGGTGCGCACAACGATCACTACCTGCCTGTCAAAGTCATTACTGCCACAGCTTGGCAATCGCTGTTTGGCCGCAACATGTTTATCCGTCCCGATGCCTACAACCCCGCCCACAAGCCGGAATGGAAAATTTTAAACGTTGCTGATTTTGTGTGCGACCCGGAGCGGGACGGCACACATTCCGACGCAACGGTTATCATCCATTTTGGCCAAAGAAAGGTGCTCATCGCAGGCATGCGTTACGCCGGCGAGATGAAAAAGGCGATGTTTTCGGTGCAGAACTTTCTGCTGCCCGAAAAAGACGTCATGCCCATGCACTGCTCTGCCAATATTGGCGAGGATGGCGGAACCACCCTCTTCTTCGGACTGTCGGGTACCGGTAAAACCACGCTTTCAGCTGATCCGGAGCGATACCTCATCGGCGATGACGAACACGGCTGGTCAAAGGGTTCAGTATTCAATATAGAGGGCGGCTGCTACGCCAAAACGATTGATCTAAGTAGAAAGAATGAACCGATCATATGGGACGCCATTCGCACAGGTGCCATTATCGAAAACGTGGTGCTTAACGAGCAGGGAACAGCTGATTACTCGGACACCAGCCTGACTGAGAACGGTCGGTGTTGCTATCCGCTTGAGCATGTAGAGAAACGCTCGCCCAACAATGCTGGAGGAGAACCCAAGTGCGTTATCTTCCTGACCTGCGATGTATTTGGTGTACTCCCTCCGATTTCCATTTTGTCAAAGGAGGCGGCGGCTTTTCACTTTTTGTCAGGATATACCGCTCGGGTAGGCTCCACAGAGGTGGGTGCCGCGGCAGGCATTAACCCCACGTTTTCCACCTGCTTTGGCGCGCCCTTTATGCCGCGCCCCGCGAGCGACTACGCGGAGCTGTTGATCAAACGTATTGAGGATTTTGATAGTCAGGTGTACCTGATCAATACGGGCTGGACTGGCGGCTCGGGTGCACCGGGTGGCAGTGGGTCACGCTTTCCGATACCCGTCACACGGGCCGTTGTGAAGGCCGCTCAGGAGGGCGTCCTCATTGGCGCAGAGACGCGCCATATCGACAGCCTGAATCTCGATTTTCCGATTAGTATTCCCGGGGTTGATGCCCAGTACATTGATCCCAAAGTGGGCTGGGGAGACGACGAAGCCTACGAGGCGCAGGCGCAACAATTAGCGGCTTTATTTCTGGAGAACATCTCACAATTCGATGTGAGCGACGCGATCGTAGGCGCGGGTCCGCGCGCCAAGTGAAAAGTGTGCGCAAACAGGACTGCTGACTGGTCTCGACGAATCGGAAATCGCGATTAAACGGCCGCTGTGGGCAACTCCGCGCTGGTCTCCTTGCCGCCCAGCCACTTCACGCGTATCGCTCTAGCATCCTCAGCAATCAGATATAACGCAGGAACCAGAATCAGCGTTACGCCAGTGGCAAAGAGCACCCCAAATGCCAGAGACGTCACCATGGGAATCAGGAACTGTGCCTGAACACTGGTCTCCGACATGATGGGCAGGAGCCCCACGAAAGTGGTGAGCGAGGTCAAGATAATGGGACGGAAGCGGTCCTCACCCGCCTGCAACAAAGCAGAGACCACATCCTGACCCTCCTCTCGCAAGCGATTAATTCTGTCGATCAGCACGAGGTTGTCGTTTACCACAACGCCTGCACAGGCGGTCACTCCCATGATGGAGAACATGCTCACCTGCCATCCCAATAGCATGTGCCCAAAAATGGCACCCATCAGGCCGAAGGGCACCGCCGTCAAGATGAGGACAGGCTGCCAGTAGGATCGGAAAGCGACGGCCATGAGCGCATAGATGACCAGCATTGCAATTAACATCAAGCGCATGGTGGCCTCACGGAATTCGATTTCTTCCTGTAGCTCACCGTCAAGATTCACCAATAAGTCTGGATACTGCTGCTGCCACTTGGGTAAATAGTCGCTAAACACCGACTGCACGATGGCATGAGGCGGTGGGCCGTCAGGCTCTACGTCAGCCTCCACTTCCAAGGTGCGGAGTCGATCCAGTCGCTCCAGCTTTTGATACCCCGATTCCACCCGATATGTCGCCACCGCCTCAAAAGGCATTTCTCCCCCATCGGGGGTTCGGATATACATGTCGCTGAGATTGGCAATGGCCAAACGCTCGGACTCGGGATAACGCACCATGACTTTCACGTCTTCGCGGCCGCGGGGGATTCGTTGCGCCTCTGCGCCGTAAAAAGCCTGCCGAACCTGACGCGCGACATCAGCCAAACTAATGCCCAGCGTTTCGGCGGCTGGCTTGAGCTCAAGCACCAGTTCATCGCGCGGGCTGTCAAAGCTGTCCGACACGTCAAAAACGCCCGGGTAGGACAACAGCGCTGCGCGCACATCCCGGGACACTGCCTCCAGCTCTTCCACTTTTCTGGAGGCCAATACCAACCGAATAGGTTTGCCCGGATCGCGGATGGTGTAGTCCATGCGGATCTCCTTGGCCTCACTCAGCGAGCCCGATTCAGCCCGTAGTTGCAGCGCAAATGCCTCGGTATCAACTGCCTCAGCAATCGTCTGTACCACTACCTCGACATCGTTCTGGTTGGCGCGACCCAAAATACTGCCGATCGCGGGCTCATCGTCGTACTCTGATCGGGCATTCCACTGTGCCTTCAGCCCCTCTGCAGCATCGACCACGCGCTGCATCACCAACTCAGACTGGGAAAAAGAGCCCCCCTCGGGCATGGTAATTTTGGCTTCAACAAAGTCCGAATTAATGCGCGGAAAAAAAGCGGAGCGGAGCCAACCACCACCGTACAGCGACAAGCTCAGACTGAGCATTACCAGAAAAAAGCCGGCGACTAGCAAGTGTCGCTGCAGCGCCCACTCCAACAAGGGTCGATACCGGTTTCGGGCAACAGACATGAGTCCGTCGGCGCAACGATGCCGCCAGCTTTCCAGCCGCTTCAACCATGGTTCAGTGGCCGGCTTCTCGGGACCTAAATTGGAGAGGTGGGACGGCAAAATCCACAAACACTCCAACAAAGAAAAGAGCAAGACCAGCAGCACTACAATGGGAATACCTCGGGCGGCGTGAGCCCATTCCCCCGGCATAAACATCATCGGCGCAAAAAACACCATTGTGCTGATAACAGCAAACAACACAGGCTTAAATACCTCTCTGACCCCCCATAGCGATGCTTCTGCACCCGCTAAGCCCTTGCTTTGGGCTGTGTGAATCGACTCGCCAACAATAATGGCGTCATCCACTACGATGCCCAGCACCAATAGGAAAGCGAACAATGAAATCATGTTGAGCCCGACGCCCGTGAATGGGAGCAGAAAAAATGCACCCAGAAACGCCACCGCAATGCCAACGGACACCCATATCGCGACGGCTGGTCTGAGGAACAACACCAGAACAAGGAAGACCAGCAATAGACCGCCCAACCCGTTCTTCAGCAGCGTTTCTACCCGCCCCTTAAAGGGCACCGCGGAATCCCGCCAAAACGATAGGGAAGCTCCCTTGGGCAAGTTCTGGGTCTGCTCAGCTACCCATGCGTTAATCACACGCGAGGACTGCACAACATCGGGATTGGTGGTGACATAAGCATATAAACCGTGGCCCGGCATTCCATCGAATCGACTTACGGTGTCCACGTCTTCAAAGCCATCATTGATGGTGGCGACCTCTCCCAAGTAAACTTGGGTACCGTCCCGCGCAGTCAATAAAACAATCCGTTCAAAGTCTTCGCGATAATAGGCTTGCCCGCGCGTCTGCACTCGGATATCCCCGTCACGGCCCTTGATGGCACCGGCAGGAAGATTGAGAGAGGTAGACTGAATGGCTCGCACCACGTCATCAAAGGACAGGTTATGGCGACGCAGATTCATCTCGGATACGTTGATGGAGACTTCATATCGCCTTGGCGATACGAGATCCACGACCGAAATCGATGGCTGTCGGGCCAGATCATCCCTCAGAGTCTCACCCAGTTCCTTGAGCTCCCACTCGTCCAGATCTCCGGCCAGTTGAACAACGCCCAATAGGTGGCGATAAATGAGCTCCGTGACTACGGGCCGTTCCGCATCGGTAGGGAAAGTCGTAATCGCGTCAACCCGGGTCTTGATATCGTTAGTCAGGCGCTGGGTAGGGTAACCCGTGAGTGCCTCGACGATGACCTGCCCCATGCCCTCGGAGGCGGTTGAACGGATTTCCTTAATGCCGTCCAGGTCGTGAATGGCCTCCTCGATCCGGACGCAAATCTGCTCCTCGACCTCGCGAGGGCTTGCGCCGGGGAAAGGCATGCTAATGCTTACCCGGTCAATCACTGGGGTCGGAAAAAACTGTTTATCGAGGCCGGGAATGCTGTACAGCCCGCCAATCACCAGCACCACCATGAGGAGGTTGGCTGCAATGGGATTGGAGATAAACCAGCCCAGCAGACCGGGTTTATCAGCCATTGCGATTCCTCACACTGGCTACCTCTATGGCTGCACCCGCGGCGAGCTGACTGCTTTGCTCGGCAACTACTTGGCTCCCGGGCGCTATCCCACGAAT
>Ga0222715_10005340_pt1 | contig 10965 bp, 8 predicted proteins | sample C33_9DmetaG_FD_165056 | JGI IMG/M metagenome (GOLD analysis project Ga0222715, IMG submission 165056) | Estuarine water microbial communities from San Francisco Bay, California, United States - C33_9D | ecosystem: Environmental > Aquatic > Marine > Unclassified | place: USA: California... | reverse complement strand
CTGAGACGCGCGCACATGCACAGTATTTATCACGCGCGCGCGCGCACGGAAGCGCGCGCGCGGTATACATAGAGTTGTTTGTTAATATCCGATATTTGTTTCGTTGACCATCAGAGCGCGTCCTCACACCATGTCGCTCAAAGAGCTCTACGAAACCCATCGCACGAGCCAAGCCGCGGCGAAGCGCGATGTCGGTACGTCTCGAGCGTCGCGCGTCGTATCGCATCTCCTTTCGTCGTCGTCGTTTGTCCCGACAGGCGCGGTGACTGATTGTTTGATTGTTGCGTCCCTGCCTCACACAGAAAACTTACGCCGCGAGGCGCTGATGAGCACATCCGCGCTCACCGAAGCGCTCACCGATAGCGTCAACGCCGGTGTCGTCGACGTGTTCGAGAACCAGAAGAAAGTCGAGGACGCCGCGCGTGAGCTGAGCGACGCCGCGGGGGCGTTGAAAGTCGAGGCGAGCGCGTGGGCGCGCGACTTGGAGTCGTTTGATAAAGAGCTTCGCGCGATTGGCGATTTCGAGAATTGGGTGAAAGCCATGGAACATGATTTAGCCACCCTCGCGGGGGCGTTAGAGGACAAGGTTGGTGCGGGGAAGAAGAAGTAGTAGTAGGTTTGTGTGAATGAATTGTTGTACAGTGAAAAATTTGGTGTTCGCGGCTCGTCTACGTGTGTTTGTGGTGATTTAGTCGCGCATATCGACGTCGACCGAGCGTGCGCTATCGACGGCACGCACGGCATCGAATAATGCCGCCTTGATGGCATGCGCGGTTAAGCTCTTCGTTTGTTCGACGGCGACGGCGACGGCGTCCCGCGTCGCGGCGGCGAGCGGCGACGACTCGGATGACATGGCCGAAGTCGCGGTCGTCGCCGCACTTTTTCCAATCGCCCCGAATGACGATGCCGATGATGCCTTCGCGAGCACAGCCGCGGCGCCGTGCGCGCGTTTAACACCCTTTTCCGCCGCTGCGAGCTTACCTTCGATATCCCCGACCTGTCCCGCCACGAGCAGGCGATTATTCGCCAACGGCGACGACGTCAACGTGTTCACCCAATATTGATCCCATAACGCGTCTAAATTTCGCGCATCCAGCGTCGACTTGAAGTAACTCACATCTAATGCGTAGTACTTATCGGCATGGACGCCAAAATCCTCAACCTTACTCAGAGGAATCGTTTGATGTCGAGACGTCGACGCCCGTTCGTCTGGAGCGGCGTAGCCTTCGGGGTACGTGCGGAACGCTCCAATCTCCACCTTTCCCGTAGCGCACGTCCGCATGGGATCGATCACGATCGCCACGAATGGCTCACCATAGCGTTGATTCAACATTTGTGTGTTGACGTCGATACCCGACATCCAACATCCGTAGCCCGGATGCGAGTGATACCAACCGACGACGTTTTCCGCGCGTCCGACGTCTTTACACGTCTTGTCAAAGTCAACCATGAATTCATACGCCTCCGCCTGCGCGTTCACGCGCGTCTCCGTGCCCTCCACTGGGAGTTCGAAAATGTCAATCACGATGAACGTGTCGTCGATGGTTTTGCCTTGAAGCATGCCCATGACTTCGATGGAACCGCCGCGTCGGCAGTGCGCGGTCATCTTCATCAACGCCAACGCGCTCACTTTGACCCTGTGCGCGCACGCGAGAAAACACGCGCAAGTTAGTGATGACACGCACGAAGGATGTCCACGGCGCCGTTGTGATGACGTTCGCGGCGCGTTCGACGTTGTCGCGCGTTGAATACGTGTTGAGCTCGAGACGCGCGGTGGCCAGCGCTTCGAGTTGGAACGTACTTTTTAAAGTGGTGCGGGTTCCGCGCCCAGGGCTTGGCGGCGACCGCGGCGCGTTGGGCGTCGGCGTCGTAGACGTATAACGCATCCTCGGCGTCGGTTTTCGCGGACGATGGCGCGGTCGTGTCCATCGTGGTCATGTCGCGTTGTGAGGCGGCGTTACAGTTGTGAAAGGTATTTATAACAACATTGAACGAATGGAATGAATTGACGCGCGCCGAACGTACGACAGCGCGCGTGGTAGAAGTAATTGTAGCAATTGTGTACAACATTGTCATCAGAGTTGACGGATGAAAGAATGAGCAAAAAGGGAATCCAAGAAATGAAGAACCGCTCGGCTCAAGACGTCGCCGGCGCCGTTTCGGCGCTGGCGGGTGACTCCTTTGGCGGCGATTCAGTCGGTGTAGAAGGCCCATGAACGATGTCGTCGTCGTCGGGAAACCCATACAAATCGAGTAAACGTAACGTCACGCCGTTCGTCCAACCGAATCCACGCTGAGGAACGTACTCACCGCCTCCTCCGACGCCGTCGTGGCCGACGCGAACGTCGTACTTTTCGTGCATGTACCCAGTGTTTGTCCACACGGAATGCGACGTTCGTAACCACGCGTGCGCGAGTTCCTTGGCGTAGTTTTCCTCGCGAGGTGCGTACGCTTGAATGCCTTCGATTATCATGTGCGAAGTCGGCGCCCAGGCGTTGGGCCAGTCCCATTGTTGACCGGTTTCGTTCAACGACGTCGCGACGCCGTTTGCGGTGACCAATCCAGACGTCTTGAGCGATTCCACGACGCGGTAGGCTTGCTCCGAATTAGGATCTGCCGCACCGCACCACAACGGCGTGTAATCGCTCGTGAATGGAGACTTTGACGCAAACGACAACGCGGAACGATCGCGCACGATTTCAGTGACGAGCTCGCCTGGGCGCGACTCAAACGCGACGTCTCGCCATCTCGCCGCCGCGTCGTCCCACAACACCGCGTGAATAGCTCGTCGTCGTGCCTGCCCGGCAGCTTCGAACTTTGTCACCAAGTGCTTCAAATACACGCGTTCAGCGTAACCGCTCTCACCAGGGCCCATGATTGCGAGCGCTTCGCGCGCGAGCGCTGAGATTTGCAGCTCTACGCGAAGCATAAAACCATTCAAGTCGCTCGGGATAATGTCGCACGTGCGAATACTTTCCAACCCTTTACCGTCTCGGAACCATCGGGAACTGAAATCGAATCCACTTTCAGCCGCACTCGCGATGTGTCGATAAATCTTACGCTTGAGCTCAACCTTGGCGATCGGGTTGTCGCATTTACGCGTAGCCAAGCGCGCGACTTCGACGTCTTCGCGGTAGCTCTCGGGTCGCGGGCGCGTGGTGTTGGCAAAATACCTCGACAATTGGTGATTCTCACCCGTCTCGGCGTCGCGAACGGTAATCACACGTTCACTACGCATCAAGTAAGAGTACTCTTGTACGAGCAACGGCAACGCTTGTCGAAGCCACGTGCCATCGCGCGTGGCTTCGTACACCGCCGCCACGCACGACGTCAACAGCGGAGGTTGCGACCTATTCAAATAATACACTCGCGCACCATTCGGCACGAAACCATACGTGGTGACCATGTACAACAGATTATTCGTCACCCCGAGCGCGGTGGCGGGCATTTCGCTCGTTAATAACCCTAACACGATCCAATACGTGTCCCAATAGTACGTCTCGCGGAATCGCTCACCCGGCACGACGGCGGGGTACGGCAACTTAATCCGACTCGAGGTCGTCCGTGCCTGCGGCAACGCGCCCGTCCCGCTCTCACCATCACCATCACTCTCTTGCACGGGCGACTCCTCATCCACGTAATCATCCGCATCGAGTCTCGCGAGTATCTTCCATAAATCGTGCACGTGCCGCGTAAACGCGCGCGCTTTTTCCCCTCCGCAACGCAACGCCACATTCGGCTCTTCTCGCCAATCCACGAGCTCGGGCGTCGTCCGACGATCGCGCGGACCAGTTTCAAAATGCTCCTCCAAAAACGCCCGCGCCGCGACGCTACACGTCGCCGCACCGCTTGTTTTTAACGCCTCGTAAATCTTCGCCGGCGGCGACCGCGCGCGCGTATCCACAAAATCCTTACAATCGCTCCAAATCGCCGCCCGTTGCCCAGCGGCGAGCAACGCCGCGGTGAATAACTGCGCGTGTTGTTGCTGCGCGTCCGCGCCAGCGCCGCCAGCGCCGCCGTGGTCGTCATCGTCGTCGTCGCTGCTCACCACCCAATGGTTCAAGCTGTACGCGCTCATGTCGCGCCTACCGCTGCCGCGCGCGCGCCGCGTGCGAGGCGCGCGCGCCGAACGCGCGCGCGCGAACGCCGTTGGCGCGTGCGCGACGACGTGCGCCGTGTCTCGCGTGCGTCGGGCGCGCCGAGACGCGCGAATCTCTGGCGAGGGCACGCGCCGTGGGTGACTTTTCATCCAAAAGTCACCGCTCTGGTTATGATTGGTCATGAGTCCCCCATGAGACACAATGAAGGCCGCCATGCGGTCGTCGACGCGAGGATGGCGACGCGATGGCGACGCGATGGCGTTGTATAACATTTTCGAGGTTGTGGTGTCGTCATCGCGCGCGTGTGTTACAAATACAATGGCTCGCGGCGCGCCGAACGCGAAGGCGCCGAAGCCGCGGGCGACATCGACGACTGGAAAACGCGCGCGCGCGCGAAACGTAATGCGTGTCGTTGGATGACGCGACGCGCTCGCGCTCACGCCCCAGACGCTTTGACCCAGCCTATGCATTTTTGTACGAGGTATTGCTGGACTTTTTGGCCGAATGCTTTTCCGTACGCGTCTCTGGACGCGCAGCGTCCCATGTACTTGACCAAATTCGGCCAGGGCGCGAAGGAAACGTCGGGAAAGAATTGCGGCACGTACAGCAAGTACGCGCACACCGCGACGTCGGCGACGGAGAATGTGTCACCGACTAAAAATTCGCGTCCTTCGAGCACGCGCTCGAGTTGGCCGAGGCGACGGTTATTCGGGTCGCGCGCGCCCGTGTCCACGACGCCGCCGTTGGCGTTTTCTTTAAACACCACCGGATCGAGCGTGGCGTTGGCAAAGTACACCCACTTTGCGCACTCCGCACGCGCCTCGGGGGTGTCTAAACCGCCGTATTGATCGGCCAAGTATGATAAGATGGCGCCTGACTCCCACAACTCGAGGTCGCCGTCGCGCAACGCCGGCACTTGCTTGAACGGGTGCGGGTTCGAACCGTCGCTCGGCGCCTTCATCGCGAGCTCCAACCCAATCTCATTCGCGTACCAGTTCACTAAAGGCGATCTCGACCCTTGGCTGCCGAATAACGTCACCTGCGACGTCGCCGCCGTCGATACGGACCCGCGAGCCGGCGCACCTTGGGACACCGAGGAGCGGCGCTGGCGCCTCAACGTCTTCGACTTCGACGCCGTCGTCGACGCCGTCACCGCCGAGATCGCGCGCATGGACGCCATGAATCCTCGCTCGCGCGCCTGCGATTCGCGCTCGATCGAACGCGCGCGCGGTCGTCGCGTAGTGCCGCTTGAGAGCGACACTTTCACACCTCTCGGTGTGGATAAAGCTGACGTCACGCCCCAACGCATCGCCATTCATCGCCGCGCTCAGCGTCGACGCCCACGTCCCGCGCGCCGTTTCCGCGCACCACCATGTCCGCGACACTCTGTTCGACGTCGCGCGCGTCGCCCGCGACGCGTCCGGCGCTCGCGCGCGCGACCAAGGCGTGTAGCCGCGCGCGTTTGGTGTGCGCGCGCGCCAAAAAAGGTGGCGCCTTTCTCAAAGAGTTTGGCCCCGAACCCACGGAGGAGGAGGTGGCGGCGAAAGCCAAAGCCGAAGTGGACCTCCTCGCCGGGTTCCCGGCGCTGGAAAAAGTCGAGGGCCAAGAGCCGTTCAGCGTGAACATCATGGCGAAGAAGGTTGGACCGATGAACTTGGTGTGGAACGGCGTCGGGACGTTGCAAACGCCTTCGGCTGGGGATAAAAAGGCATCGGTCAACCTCGCGCGCGTGTGCTTGGCGCAGCGCGCAGAAGTATTAATTGAGAACTTTAACCGCTTGTATCCGAAATTGAAGAATGAGCAAATTGAATGGGCGCTACAGCCGTTTGACGACGCGTACGGGGACGCCTTCGACCCGTTTATGACGTTGCCGGATGAACAGTTGGAGGATTTCGTGCCCGGTAACTTGCAGTTTTTGAAAAAACCGCGCAAGGTGGCGCCGGGTTCATAATAGTCGCGCTCGTAGTTGTAATCCATCGTGTCATTCACGTGCTTCATCGATGTCGCTCGCGCGCTTTGTCGCCGCGCCGCGCTCTTGAGCACTTTTTCCCGAGCTCAAAACGCCATATCGCGTCGCGCGACGTCCTCGACGCCCGTACGACGCCGCGCACGCGCGCACGATGACGTTTTCAATCGCCCGCGTGCCCGCCCACGCGCCTGCGCGCACCATCGCGCGCGTACGACGCGTGTCCCACGCGCGCCGCGCCGCCGCCGCCGCCGCTAACCCATCGCTTTCGCGCGCTCGCGCCGGCGTTTTCGCCGCCGCGCTCGACGCCGACGCCGACGCGCCGAGCGCCGATCCGTGGCTCGACACTCGTCGCGCCGAACTGGCCAAGTTGACCGTCGAACACGGGTTGAAACCGCTCTGTCGAGGCTACGGGCTCAAGCTGGGTGGGTCCAAGACGACGCTGCTCGAACGCGTGCTCGAGTACGAGAGCGCGAATCGCGCCGAGTTCGCGCCCATGGAGGCTGTGGTAAAGCAAGCGTCGTCGTGGCGTAAAGCGAGAATTGTTCAGGTGGAGAGTGCGGAGGGTGAGCGGGGTGGACGGCGACGGGATGAGGGTCAGGAGACGAGGCGAGCGACGGCGGGCGGCTGGGGTCGGGACGCCGAGGACGACGTCGGCGAAGAATGGGGCTCGGAATGGGATCGCAACGACGTCGATGGGGATGATGTCGAGGCATCAACGGCGTATTTGAGTGATATTGAGGCCCGGTATCCGGCACTGCGATTGGCGAGTGAGAGTTTAAGTAGGGATGATTTGGCGAGGCGGGTCGCCGTCGTCAACGGGTTGCGCCAGTTGGCCAAGGAAAAGAAAGGGTACGAGGCGGATACGGCGTTGCATTTGGAAGCCATCGCGCGCGCGGTAGAAAAGTCGTATAGAGACATGCGTGGGAGCGCGTTGACTATTTTACAAAAGGAGGCGCGACGCCGGGTGGAGGTGAGCGTGGACATTGACGTGGCGCGCGGTCGGTTCGCCGTATTGGTGCAAGTCATCGGACGCTCGGGTTCCGTCGAGCGCGAGTACGACGACACGAAATTTTTCAATTTCAACATTCGTCGCCAGAATCGCATGCGACCGCTGATTGGGTATTTGAGCGATGAAATAAAGAATGGCGTCGCGCGCAGAGCGACGGAGGATTTCGTCGAAAAAGTTGGCACGGTGTGCGAAGGCACCGTTCGATTCCGTTCTGAAGACGGCGCGTGGATGGTGGACATCGATGGTGGTGCCGCCGGCGTGATTCCGGCCCAAGAGCAGTTACAGACACTGCAAATGCTGCAAGGTGACCGAGTGACGTGCTTTGTACTCGACGTCGAGAACAACCTGTTCACCGGCCGCGAGCGTACTCCAGTTATTCTTTCCATGACTATCCCGGGCGTCGTCGCGGGTATCATCGAAATGGAAGTTCCCGAAGTTGCGCGTGGCGATGTCGTCATCAAAGCCATCAGTCGTATTCCTGGGAAGATGACCAAGGTAGCGGTGACGGTGGCTGAAGACTGCCAAACGGTGTGGAGCGCCATCGACGCGTGCGTGGGGCCAGATAACGAGCGCCTGCGTCGTATTCGCGACCGTGCCGGCGGAGAAATCGTGCATTTCATCCAGTGGAGCGAGGACCCTGAAGAAGTCGTCAAGGCGGCGCTGTTCCCAGCTGAGGTGAAGAAGACTGAGTATAGCTTCCCCGAAGGCGAACGTCTGCCAAAGATTGTCGCCTACGTATCGGCGTTTGATTCGTCGCGCGCCATTGGTGCGGGTGGCGCCAACGTCAAACTTGCCGCGGCATTAACAAACACCTTTGTGGTAATTGAAAAGATTGAATCCGATGGCGACGACATGCGACGACGATCGTCGTTTAATGATGATTTAGACGACGGTTTCGGTAACGGGTCGTTTTGGGGCAGAGACGAAGAAGACGCCGGATTCGACAGCCGCGACGCCGAAGACTTTACAAACATTTTATCCGAAAATCGGTACAGCGAGAAGCAATCGCAAGGGGTGGTATTAGACGACCTCGGTTGGCCTGAACTCCCTGAATTCGATAGCTTGAAGGTGTCCACGGATGACAACGCCGTCGTTTCTCGTCCCGCGCCGGTGAGCGAATTAAAAACGCTCAGCGAAATGCTCGGTGAAGATGAGTTTGAGGACGACGTATTAGATGGTGACGATGACGACGACGTCGGTGCGTTTGATGGTGAAGACGACGAAGAGACGTGGGAAGTTGGTCCCGGTAGACCGGGGTTGGTGACGTTTGGCGCGACTGGTAGACCGGGGTTGGTTGGCACCGCAATGTTCTTTGGCGACGTCGATTCCGGTGAATACGATGACGACGAAGACGTCATCTTTGATTAAACTAGCCCCAACCATTGAAACTGCCGTGTAATTCTAATAAATCATATCATTCATTCATTGGCAGTCGCTCGATTGACTTCACACGCGCGCTCGCGACAATGTCAGACGAAACTCTCACGCACACCACCCTGCTTCCGTTCCTCACGCGAACCGTGGCGTGCTTCGCATACGCCGTGTTCGGCAGCAACGAATCCACCGTTGACACCGAAGAAATCGTCGTCGTTCCACGTCTCGATGCCTCCGCGGGAGACATGGGCTGTACTTTCCAAATTGCAATCGATTTCGCGGACAACGCCCGTCGACGCACCGTCACCGACCCCGACGTCCTGCGCCACATGCTCGACGACGCCACGTCTGCCTACTGCGCGGGCGCACGGGCGGTCATCCTTCGCGTATCTACCGCAGAAGGCGTTGATGTGTGTTTTGTAAAGTTGGCTGATGGGATGTGGCAGAATTTCGTCGAGGACGCCGTCGTTCGACCTCAATGCGCCGCCGGCGTCATCGGCGCCGATTTCGACGTCAACGCGTTCATTAAAAAATCATTTGTGTTCCTCGAATGCGCGGCGTCGGCGTCGGCGTGGGATGCGTTGGATGACACGCACGTCGAACGCGCGATGGCTGGATTGAACAATTGCATCGCTCGACATCGAGCGCGCGCGTACTCGACGCGCTCAAACTCCTGGTTGTGCGGATTCTCGCGTTTACGACAGTGCGGCGCGCTCGTGCGAAGCGCGCAACACTCAGTGATAGATGGAGTGGACTGGTGCGCGTGTGTGAATGTGTGCGTGCGCTTGGAGTCGGAATGTCGAGCCGCGGACGACATCGAGAGCGGCTCGATTGAAGTCTTTGTGAACGGTAGCATGCTTTCGCGCAAGGAAACAAATGCGGTCGTTGCGCACCTCTGGACGCTCGATGAAGAGTTATGGTCATCGTTTGCGCTGCCTCCTTTGCGGTTGGATGCGCGGCGAGACGCCCCGAATGCGGGACACGCGGTATTCTTTACGTCTACGCCGCGCCTTCCCGATGAGACGCGCGAGGCGTACGTGAGCAACATTGCGATTCATTTCATGGCGATTAAAAGTTCTCTGCGTGACATGCACGCATCGACGATGGTGTTTTCGCACGCCGATCCCGCGCGATGTCGAACGTCGACGTTGTTGAATCCAATTCCAATTGCGACGTCGAGCGCTTTAATCAACGCTGGCGTATTTGACGCGTTGCGATTGCTGAAACGTCAATACGGAACGACGTTCGCCACACGCGAGGAGATGCAAGTGCACGACACGGCGATAGAAAGCGCCCGCGCGGCTTTGAGTTGTCTCGTGGACCCCATCACGGAGAGTACGCGGGTGTTCCTCGCCGAGCAGACGCGACTTCGAGGCCCGGATTGGCAGTCGCAGTTGCTCCGACGCGTCGGCCACATCGCGGCATTTCGAGCGAACGAGCAGTTATGCGAACGAATCGCACGCGTCGTGTGATATTCATTCGCACTTTATATGCTACTGCTGTGTTTCTGATGCTATTACAATGCTCTACAGTTGTTTCGACGGACAGCCGCCTGGGAACAACACCGTTTCTGCGAATTCGCGCGACCACGCGTCGCCGTACCATTTGGTAAACATCGCAATCGCTGGGTCGTGCTCGAGCTGCCACGCATCATGCGCATCCTGTCCTGCTCTCGCGGTGGTTTCCGTCAACACGCACCGTCTGACGTCTTCGAGCGACAATCCAAATTTACACGCTCCGTCCATGGCTTCGGCTTCGCGTTCGGCTTCATCCAATCGCCGAACCCACACATCAAAGTACGCCTTCAATACATCGAGCGATACACGCGCGACTTCATCATCCGCAGTCGGCGGTCGCGCGAAAAACATCCCTTTTGAAAAAAACTTGGCGTCTTCGTAGAATTTTGTGCTCGGTGTCGTCGTCCCGAGCGTGTCCGCGACGTCGGCGAATCGCCCATCTCTCAGCGCGAGCAATTCCGGCACGTACGCCGCCGCGTACGACGCATCTCGACACATCGGTTGTAAATCCACACCAATCAATACCTTGCGCGCCGCGCCTTTACCGATACAAATTAAATCCGCGCCAAAAATAGGCGCATCCGGCGTCGACGTCGACGGATACGCCACGCAGTTGAAAATCTGCGCCATCTCACCGCCATCCACGTACGTCGACCGCACACGACGCAACCTACTCGACGTCCAAACCTCCGTCGTCGTGCGCACGCCGATGGTCTCGTTCGATTTGTACGCCAAACACGCGTCGACGTCGACGTCGGTTCGCCTCGAGCCGCACGTCCGCGTCAACGCATCCATCAACCACGCCTCGTGCGCGCGAAAATCGAACGCGCTCGACGCCGCCGACGACGCACGGGACCCATCCGCATCGATGCCACCGTCGCTCTGCGCTCGCGCGCGGCCCGCGCGCGCACACCGCGCGCGCGTTCGTCGCGATGCTGACGCCGCGGTCACCACCGGCCCATCGACTCTCGCACCGCGCGCCGCCGCGCACGCGCC
>Ga0222715_10005339_pt1 | contig 10965 bp, 16 predicted proteins | sample C33_9DmetaG_FD_165056 | JGI IMG/M metagenome (GOLD analysis project Ga0222715, IMG submission 165056) | Estuarine water microbial communities from San Francisco Bay, California, United States - C33_9D | ecosystem: Environmental > Aquatic > Marine > Unclassified | place: USA: California... | reverse complement strand
CAGGTTCATCATAAGCCTCGTATAAAGCCCTATTAAAACTCTTTCTTACCTTTGTCATCTAGCCACTCTTTCAATTCTGTGTACCCACCTACATGAGTACCTTTCGGGTTAAAGATTTGAGGAACAGTTGTTATGCTAGACCTCTTAAGTAGATACAACAACCAACTGCTACTTTTAGATTGTATGTTGTATTCTGTATATGGTAATCCATTTCCTTTTAACAAGGCTTTGGCATCATCACAAAAGTTACACTGATCACGAGTGATTATCACGTACATCTTTTCTCCACATTAATTCATGCAACAGTTTCTTCTGTTCATACTCTGACATTATCATCCAGTCCCTTATTTCGTCGGTAGACCTCTTGCACCCTATGCAAAAGCCATCATCATCTAGACGACAGACCTTTACACAGGGCGAAGGTATTTGACCTACGTCAGGTCTACGATTTCGCATGAATCACCAGAACATGCCATTGTCTGCATACCTGCTGTATTATCCTCTTTCTCATAGTCCGTCAGTTTAGACCAATCAATATCTGTCGGCATTAACGACAACAACTCCTCATAGTCTGATTTGTCGCAGTCCTGATAAGGTGCTTGCTGATATGTATGGTCACTGTGCGGTAGGAATGACACACCAGACATTTCATCAAAGTGTTCAAACACAAATGCACCTACGGATACCCACTCATCGTCACGCACTGACACAGTAATGCTAGGTTTATGTTCGCACCAGTGTCGCTGATATGTAAGCCATGTCTCTAGCTGTTCAATAGCTGTCATATCATTACGTGTTACTGCACCTGCAGGAGCTTTCTGTGGGAAACTGAACACTGTTGTCGTGTCACCTTTCATCACACAAGGCTCGTTAGGTACACCTTGATCAATCAAGAATTGTGTAAGTGGGTCTTTATTGTCGCCACGCACTGTACGGATGTAATAAGGGCTGTGACGAGCATGTATCCCACTAGCAGAATCAACAAGTTGGGAGACAGTGCCAGAAGGTTTGACACAAGTGATAGCAGCAGAAGTAGGGATACCAAGACGTTCAGCCCATTCAGCATTAGTAGAGATAGCGACATTTTTTAGATGCTCCAGTGTTTTAGCTAACCCAGCATTCGCACTGGTCATTAGCGGATTGTCCATGATGCCTGTTAGACTTACACCTAGCAGACGTTCTTCTTCCGTATTATCTGTCCAATCCTTGGATAGGTACGGAAACTTTGTGTAGGTAGATTGGATCGTACCTAAGATAGTCGCATATTTTACCTTGCGTTCTATGTCTTCAATACTGTCACTAGCACGTACTACGCACTCAGTAAGGTTGCAAAACTGCGCATTTTTGAGGATGATCTCACTGCAAGGATTCGTCCCGAAGTCACTGTCTGGATTACGACGACCATTCTTTGCAGCTTGCTTCTGTGATGCCTGACGGTTAAAGATACCACGTTCACCTGATTTACTTTCGATCAATGCTGTCCACTCACGCATGAATGTCTCTGCATCTGGCTTATCAGTGTAAGCGACAGAGTTGTTAGCTAATGCACGGTGTCCATAGTTCTCCCACCATTGACCTGACTTAGCATGACGCATTTTGTCGTCTGATAGGTTAGATAAACTAATCATAGCACTACGGCGTACACCACCTACTACGACAATTTCCCCAATCTTACACATGATGTCGTGACACTCAATAGATGTCAGCTTACGTCCTGTAGCATTCAAGAACTTATCGACAGTGAAGTTGAACAAGTCTACCAAAGGTGCTGGCCCTGATGCACGACCACCAAAGGTCTTTAGTCTTGCACCTGCAGGTCGTACCTTAGATATATCCCACTTAGGAATTTCACCTGACCATAGTAGAGCTAGTAGTTGACGGTATGCTTTAGCCCAACCCTCTTTACTGTCCTTAACTACGATTGTTGTTTCAGATTTGAACAGCTTCTCTGGTACTTCTGGTAGCTTCTGGATGTACTGTCGTTCAACAGAGAACCCTACCCCTGTACCACACAACAGGATAAACATAGATTCATCAAAGCGTTTCGGCTTGTCTACAGCTACGTAAGAGCAGTTGTACATACACGTATTGTCTCGTGCTGCTGCTGGCCCTGCAGTCATCATAGATCGCATAGAGGGCATAACCTGTAGGTCTAAGATAGTATCACGAATATCTTTAATGTAACTGTCTTCACCTGTTAGGGGTTTAACGATATTGTCAATGTATCGGTCAACTGTCTCTGACCAAGTTTCACGCTTTTCACCTGTCCAACGTGCATAACGTGATAGTGCAATAAAGTTTTGATAGGGGGTAGAGAGCATATTGTTCATTCTTGTTCTTTTCCTCGTCCACGCATTGTTTTGTCTTCACCTAGCCATACCAGACGGTCAATGTCTGCACGACTAATTCCTATGTCTGCTAGTTCCTTGTCGCTTAAAGCATTAAGCTGTTTAATTGTATTTCTGTGTTCTCGCCAAGTTGCCATATAGTTTAGAAACCGCCAGAACCATGTCATACCTGTCTTTTTCTTACTCACTTACATCTCCAAATTTATATTCTGTTAGTTCATCTCTCTTGATGTGATCCTCTATAAAGTCATACACTACTTGCAGGTCTAGCTTTGCTGCTGCGCAGTACAGGACTAGCTTTAAACCCTCTTCTTGCAACAACTTGGCACAACTACTATCAAGGTGAAACTGATAGGTTGCACTACCATCTTCGTGTTCCTCTACAGTCTCTACACCAATCATACCAGTCATTACCTTTTGTCTCCATTTCCACTAATGACCCCACGTTGTTTGCGGTCTTGTAGTTTCTTCAAGTTAGCTGCAGCAAGGTCTGACATACTTACATTTAGGTCACGACACAATGCAGCAATGTACCACAGGCAGTCTCCTACTTCATCAGCAATAGCCTCACGATCAAACTTACCATCACGTAGTATCTTCTTGACCTTGTTGGCTACCTCTCCTGCTTCTGCTGCTAGTCCCAACGCAGGATAGATAACCTGATGCTCATGTTTATAGATAGCTGTCTTTGCCGCTGCGTTCTGATATACATTCATCTCCATTTCTGTCTGACTAAAGTATTCAAATGCTTCTATATCTTCACGACTAATCAATGTATCATTCCTTCCGTTGTTCCTAAGTTTATAGCTGCATATTCTGCAAAGGCTAGAAACTCTTCTTCACTTACTGTTTCGTCTTCCTGACATTTTGACATAAGCAAGTATGTAGCTTTTCGTCGTAGCCCTTCTACATCTTCCTCTTGCTTTATCATCTCGAAGAGTTCCATATAGTCCATTAGTGGCATCACATTAGCCTTCCGTAAAATTCAGTCGGGCCTTTGTCGTTCTGATCGAATAGATACCAACAACAGTTGTCCTTACCTGTATGCTTTGAACCTTCTATCCATTTAACTCTGCCTACACTGACAACTCTGGAACAGTATGTCATAAGTCTAGCTGACTGTTTAGTGTGCATCCAGTCTGCATCAAACAACAACCAAGTAGGACATATGTCGATCCATGTCTCTATGAACTGATGTAAGAAGTTACGTTCCCACGGTGGATTAGTGATACAGAAGTCCATCACCTCATAGCCACCAAAGTCAATATCAAGAGCATCATGCTGAACAATGTCGGGATGTCTAGGTTCAATGTCGCAAGCATATATACAAGTCCCATGTCCATCTGTAAGGTCGTGTACATGTTGGATTAACCGACCATCCCCTGCACAAGGCTCAACAAAGTCGAAAGTCTCCTGCGGAAGATGGTCGATCAAAGGTGCAACGGCCTCTATTGGTGTCGGGTAGTAATCTCTTTCAACACGTTCAAAGTTAGACCGTTTGCCCATTACTTTCTCCACTTACTTACAAGTTCCATATAGTGTTCCAGACCAACCATAACAACCCAATCTTTTCTATCCCCACGGAAGAAAACAACAGGCTCATACTGACCGTCTTGCTTTGCTTGTTCAATCCAGTCGTATACGGTTGCTAGGCTCTTTCGTCGCTTAACTTCTATAGACAGGGGAAGAAGGTCTCGTGCCTTTGGAGACAGTTGTATATCTTCCCCTGACTGTCCCATAGCAGTAGAACGAACATCGTCAGGTTCAAGTTCAGGGAACGTCTTAAGGATAGTATCCCTGATTTCTTGTTGTCCTAGTCGTCCTTTTGCTTTACTGCTTCGGGCGGTTGCCATAGCTCTTGCTCCCTACGTCTAAGCCAAAGAAGTCTGGCATTTTCTATTACACGGTCAATGTCACCATTGTAAGCATCTATACATTTTTGCCACAAGTCCTGTTCTGTTTCTGCACCATCAAGTATCTTATCAGCTTTTACAGGGCCAACCTTATAAAGACCTATGATATTATCTGCTGCATCACCAGTTAAGATTTGCTTATAGAAAAACTTAAGTCCTGACCATTCGTCTACGTCTGACCATTCGCCACGACCAAAGTTAAAATGCCTACACGGTATCTGTAACATATCCTTGTCGATAGATGCTACAACCGTGTCACTGCCAAGTCGGGTTGCTTCTATTGCTATCAGGTCATCAGCTTCTTCTCCTTCACTTACGATTGCGTTATGTTTGTCCACTAGATACTGCCTCACTTGCGGTAGGTGTAATGGTTTAGCTGCATCCTTACGGTTTCCCTTATAGATATGTGTCTTTGCTACATCATGTCTAAAGTTCCCTTTACCTGTCAAATACACCTTGTAATCATTAGGTGAAGGGAACACTAGAGTTTCCTGCAGGATGTATTGGATAAGCTCTTCTGCCTTTTCCTCTGCATCTTTAGGTAACTTGTCTTGAGTAGCAAAGGCTGCTCTATAAGCGATAATATCACCGTCGATCAGCACTTTGCCAAATGCCATTAGAAGTCACCCCAAACCATACTGCCATCGTCCTTCTCAAAACCTACGGCCTTAACGTAGGTGAAGCCCATAGCTACAGCAAAGTCTGTGAACAGGTTAGCTAACTGATAGATGTCTTCAACGTCCTCACGATAGATTGTGATGTTACCGTTGTAACCATCCTCTTCTACATCAGCTACCGCTTCTAAGTTTACATTCATTAGGCTACCTCAGTCCATGCACCGATGCTGCTAGTTTCTGCAGGTTCATAAGCTACATGATCTGTAACACCAATAGCGTTCATACGAACACCCGAACCATTAGAGTAAACATCAAAGATGACTTTAGCTTTCGTGCCATTACCTAACGGCCCATCATCCTCAAAGCTCCACCACCTTTTGTTATCCTCACCTTGTGTAAGGTCAACGACAGCAATAGGCCCACCGTAGTTTACCTCAACAGGCTTACCTTTGTTGTCGGTGAAAGTCTTGATATTGTCAGAAACTGACCGTTTCATCTTCATGTATTTACCGATGCCAAATTCAGCTTCACCATCAGCAATACGTTGGCTTCCCATTGGACTTGGGTTTAAGCCCTCTGACAATAACTTGTCGATGTCTTCTTCATTAGTGAAGTATGCGTTCATTACATACTGACCACCTTTGTCTGCAATCTGCTTTGCAATCGTATTCCCATTCGGGTCTCCCATGTCTGCATTCTCTGGGAATACTTTAGCATATTGTAAGACCATTTCCATTTCATATCGTGCCATATGACATTTCCTTTCGTCGAGTCTGGTAATTATATATAACGACCTTTTTAAGAGTTTGTAACACTAAAGTACAACTTTATTTTCTAATGGATGTCTGCATATGTTCTTCCGAATTGTGCGTCTATCCCAAGTGGTACATTTAGTTGGATTTCTTGGTTTACTTGGTCGATTGCCATAGTCATAATGTTTTCTTCTTTGTCTTCATCTCCTTCTTCTACTAGAGTTATAATTTCGTCGTGGAACTGACCGATAGTCTTTAGCCCCATACCACGACACCCTTTAACCCAACTGTCGAAACAGAATACACCTGTACCCTGATTTAGTGTACTGAACCGATCCTTGTCAGACCGTAAGCTGTACCAGAATTTAGATACAGGGTTCTGTACCCAAGCAGAGCCAAAGAGTTCACGAACACGTAGACCTTCTGCCACCTTCTGTACTGACCAGTTACGTGACCAAAAGGCATCTAGCAGTGTCTGTGCCTCAGACTTACTCATACCTGTCTCACGAGCCAGTTTAGCGGCTCCTACACCATACGTAGCACTGTAGTTCACTACCTTGTAGTTCTTGCGTAATGCCTTAAGGCTACGTTCCCCTGAATTATGCTTGTCGATGTCCTCTTGTGTGACGACACCTGCGTGTTTAGCAAGGTCAAGGTGTGGGTCAAACCCACCCTTAGACATTTCCTCGACATAATCAGGGTCTAGCGGTTTCATGTAGTGTCTCTTTGTCGTATCCTCTAACGATGTCATATCAGCACCACACAAAGTGTAACCTTCAGGTGCAGTTAGACACCCTCTGATTTCTTTTCCGTATGGTTTATCAACCGATGGCAAGTTGACCAGTGGTCGGGCATGACGAAAGCGTAAGGTGTTAGTGAACCCTGCAACAGTTGCTTGCACGTATCCATCGTTCTCTGTTTCGACCATTGATCTAAGGACACCAATACGATGTGAAAGAACAGAAAGGCCATCAAGCAAACTAATAGCAGGTTCTTGTTCAACCAGTTCACGTACTGAGGGACAGAGTTCTCCGTCTTTCCGTACTTGTTCCAATTTCCGTTCATCACCAGTTACCTTATCCTTTAGGTATTTGAAGGTACGAGGCTTCCACCCCAAAGAGAAAAGCCAATCTTTGACCTGCTCCACACTATTAGGATTTGCTCGTTCTTCTCCTGTTTTGACCACCATAGACAATGTAGAAATCGGTTGGTGTTCTTGCTTACATAACTGAACCCATTTCTCGCCGTGACTAGAAAGTGTACCGTCTTTTTTGTACATGACTTTCGGTTTTGTCTTGGTAGTAAATAGATTACGTTTTGGCATAGCATCAGCCAAGGCTTCTGTCTTTTCATTCTTTAGGTCTTCCCATTCTTGTAGGTGAGCTTTTGCTTTCTCTACATCTAATTTCCATCGCAGGGTCTCCTGTTCTCTTGCACAATCCATCTTGAACATGAGATAGTCAATAAAGCGATCTTTCTCTCCACTGTCCTGATACAGTTTGTTCAGCTTCAAGTCCAAGTCACGGTGTAACCGTGTATTGATCTTAACGTCCTCATTACAGCGGTGAGCATACTCTTCTGGGCTTAGGGTGTTCCAGTCCTTGATAACTGGTTTAGGCACTCCATAGTCCTCTCCGTAGCCCTCAAGCCCATGTCTCATACGATCATGGTTTAGATACCACGACAAAGGTAGAGTGTCGATCAGACGAGACTTTACTTCAATGCCTAACACTTTTTCCACTGCAGGGATGTCAAACCTGATGATGTTGTGACCGATCAGTGTAGGTGCTTCCGTGAAGAAGATACGCATAGCCTCATAATCATGAGTATGATGCACATTTCCATCGTCCCCCATCCAAGATAACACATGAATCTTTGTTAGTTCGTCTAGTAGACCGTCTGTTTCAATATCGAATACTGGCATTATCTATCCCAATCACTTTCTATTCCACGTTTGGCTGGACTTACTATAGTCTCTACCCTGTGTATGATTTCGTAGTCTACATATTCAGGATAGTTTAGCATAGCGTAATTTCTACAATTTAAGCATTCTTCTAAGGTGTCACATTCGGCATCTAAATCTTCCCAAATGTAAATACCATCGCTTAAGTAAGATTGCGCCCTTAATTGATAATACTCGTGTTTCATTTAGATTACTTCCTTTAGTGTAAACGTATCGTAGTTAAACCGCATCTTACCTGCTGATCCTTCTTCAGATGATGGACGGTTCTTCTCAATCTTGAGATACGTTGTGTTGCGTTCCTGTAGGTCTTCAGCTTCTTTGTCACGGTACAAGTCGATGATAACTGATGCACGTTGACCAATCATCTTACAATACTTGAAGTCACCGTTCTCGTTAGTGTGACCAATGCTTACGATACCTACGTTTAATTCTGCTGCAAGTTTAGACAGGCGCACTGACAAATCAGCCAACTGTTGTTCTTTGCTTTCCTCAGATGATCCAGAGATTACATCTTGGATAGGTTCAAAGAAGATAAACTTACAACCACATGCCTGACTAAAGAACCTAATCTGGTCAATCAAATCTTCAGCACTAGCACCATCACCCAAGAAGAACTGATAGAAGTTTTCATCCTTGGTGATGTCTTTGATTGCTTCTACTACATCATCATTGCGTTCCTTATCGTCAATCAAATCCCTACGTGTCAGGTTATCGTTCAAGTGATACGACACAAGACCAAGTAGTGACCTTAGTTTGGTTTCTTCTAGGTGCCATGCAGCAATCGGTATACCCTTCTGTAGCATGTTGTATTCTAGATACCGCATCAGTTCTGTCTTACCGATCCCTGTAGGTGCTTTGAACACTGTAAAGTGTCCCTGCATCAAACCAAGTATCTTGTCGTCTAGTGCCTGAATACCTGTCTCTACATAAATATGCTCTGGTGTATCATGGTACAACGACAGAAACTGGTCTGCAGTGTTTAGGATATTCTCTGGTGTATACTTCTTAGCGTTCCACCATGCACTCTTAAACTCTGCTTGCGCCCCATTCTGTAGAAACTCGTTAGCATCCTTGTATTTGTCATGTGGTACACGGTAGACCTTGTTAGGGAACAACTTAGCCATACGATCCGCAAGAGAATTACCTGCGTCATCTGTATCGACAGATAGGATAATCTTCTCAAACCCATCTAACCATTCCTTACAGTTCTCCCAGAGCTTCTTAGATGGCGTAGCAGAAGGTAAAGACACGACAGGGTTAGTGTAGCTGCTCTTAAGCATTTGTGCGACTGACAGGGCATCTAGTTCGCCCTCTGTTACCGTTACCATCTTAGACGACCCAGATGTAAACAGGTTCATGCCGAACAGTTCATCACCCTTGAAACCATCTTTGGTGTAAAAGGCTTTCTCGTCTAAACGACGAACCTTAATTCCACCGCTAGGGTATATGTATTCCTGACGGTCAGTATAGGTCTTAACACCGTAGTCTTCCATTGTCGTAGCACTGATGCCACGCATTGCCTGATAACGACCATCAGATTTGTCTTCTACCTTCTTAGGTGTAAAACTTGTTACGTTCATATCTGACCATTCCTTATTTCCATTCGGGGGGTATTTCTCTTTTGCCCAACTGAACAACTCTTTCTTATCCTTCGGGTAGTTTCCACGACAAGAATGACAAAACCCATTCCCATCTTCAGGCCACCACCTAAAGGCATCAGACGACCCACAACCATGATAAGGACATGGCAAATGTGCAGTTCTACTCATACTTATGTTTCCTACTTATGTTTATTTACTAAAACAAGATATTAAAACTTGAGTAGTAAACTTATGTTTAAGGGACACTTACCTATAACGACTTTCTGTCAATTTAGTAACATCACAAATTGTTACGGATTTTTTCGAGTGCGGCTTTTTCGTGTCGTGATACCCACATTTTGTTACGACTCATATGAATACCTACATCATCTTGTGTCATTTCGTCCCAATACCTCATACGAATGATTGCCCATTCTTCTTGTGTAAGACATGTAATTGCCACAGTTTGAACTTTAGCATACCACTCCTTCTGTTCATATATTTCTTCTGTCGATGGTGCTTGCGACATATATTCTTCATATTCAACAGCATCACCGTAAAGAGCTTGTTGTAGAGCTGTAGCAGTCCAACCATCAACATCTGTATCAGCACTCATGGAATGTGATTTACCACCCACAGGGACGTACACAGGGCTTCTACGGACATTATAGTAATCATGCATTTCTCTTTGCGCATGAGAATACAGTAAATTCTTATCGGTTTTGCCTTCAGCGACCATTTCTAGCACTTTTACGACACCCTCAGACACTAGGTCGTCATACTCTTGTGGATCGTTATATTTCCTCGCTAGGGATCGACACATTTTCATAATATTATCGTTATCCATCATCATTCTCCATCAATGCAGCCCAAGATACAGGGTACAGCTTCAGCATTTCACCATAGATCACAGAGGCTACGATGCGTGTTTCTGCTTGTGTATCCTTGGCACAACGTAATTTACACATATCTGCCCATGCATCCAGACTACCAGACCAATACCATGAGGTCATCATGTTCTGTGGTAAGATGGATCGTGCTTGTTCAGGTGAAACACCTTCTTTGATCATCATTTCATATGTCGTAAGTGCATTACGTAAGGTAGCATGAAACATCATTTCTGCTTCTTGACTAATTTCCATCGCACCCCCTGATCCCTGCTTAGAGTTCTCAGGTTTCTCACGCCAGTATGGTTCATAGAACTCTGGTTCATACTTCACGTAGCGACGACTAATCTCATTCCACCGTAGGAACTTATGCTTAACCAACTGTCTAGCGACAAACACTGGTGCATCCACACGGAAGGTAGCAAACCCATGTCCAAATGGGGATGTATGTTTATGCTTTGCCAGAAAGTTGATCAGGCGTATATCCTTGTCACTGAGGACACGAAATTCCCCTGAGTGTATCTGCCCACGCCAATCAGAAGTGTTAGCGTAGGACACTCGTGCAGCACGTACAACCGTAAGGTCATCACCCATATGCTCAATCAGGTCTACGTTGATTTCACCTTTTTTCATCAGGCTGTTCTCCTTTGTGTTTACGTTTTCTGTCAGGGACAGGTTTCTTTTTGTCGGGTACTACCCTTGGTTTGTACTTAGGATGCCTAAGTGCTTTTGCAATAGGGTTTGGTCGTTTTATTTCCATTCCTTTCTCACTTTCCAGTAAACCCAACACTCTGAGCAATGGTCTTTACCTATGAGCAGGTCGATTAACCACACTAGGTTAGGTCTCTTGTCCTTTTTCCACTGCCAGTTACGAGCAGAGAACGTTTGGTTATTACTGCCCCCTA
>Ga0222715_10005338_pt1 | contig 10969 bp, 5 predicted proteins | sample C33_9DmetaG_FD_165056 | JGI IMG/M metagenome (GOLD analysis project Ga0222715, IMG submission 165056) | Estuarine water microbial communities from San Francisco Bay, California, United States - C33_9D | ecosystem: Environmental > Aquatic > Marine > Unclassified | place: USA: California... | reverse complement strand
CGGGCAAGGGAATCTTGGCCGCGGACGAGAGCACGGGGACGATTGGAAAGCGGCTCGCGTCGATCGGTGTCGAAAACGCGATTGAAAATCGAGTCGCGCTGCGCGAATTGCTCTTCAGCGCGCCGGGATTCGAGAAGTACGTCAGTGGAGTGATACTGTTCGATGAAACGCTGCGATCGACGGGGAAGAGCGGGACGTCGTTCGCGGAGATGCTGCGATCGAGAGGCGTGACGCCGGGCATCAAAGTCGACGCGGGGACGCGAGCGCTCGACGCGTCGCCGAATGAAACCTTCACGCAAGGTTTAGATGGATTGGCGGAACGCTGCGAAGAATATTACGCCATGGGCGCGCGATTCGCGAAGTGGCGCGCGGTGCTGACGATCGATGAGGCGAAAGGATTGCCGAGCGCGTTGGCGTTGGCGGAGAACGCGAACGCGTTGGCGAGGTACGCGAGCGCGTGTCAATCGCGAGGTTTGGTGCCGATCGTTGAACCCGAAATTTTGATGGACGGCGCGCACGGTATCGAAGTCTGCGGGACGGTGACGCGCAGGGTGCTGGACGCGGTGTTTTCGGCGCTGCGTTTGCACGGCGTGCAGTTGGACGGGATGATTTTGAAGCCAAACATGGTGACGCCGGGGGCGAGCGCGAAGACGAGCGCGAACGTCGACGCCGAAGTCGCGCGAGCGACCGTTGCGGCGCTGTGTGACACCGTTCCACCGTCGGTGCCGGGTATTTTGTTCTTATCCGGCGGGCAAAGCGAAGAAGAGGCGACCGAACGTTTGCGATTGATGAACACGACGCAAAAAGCCGATCGAGCGCCGTGGACGCTCTCCTTCTCCTACGGCCGCGCGCTTCAAGCCAGCTGCTTGAAGGCGTGGGGTGGTAAGTCCGAAAACGTGAGCGCCGCCCAAGCGGTGTTCTTAGACCGATGCAAATCCAACTCCGAAGCGTCGATCCGTTGCTAGAAAACTACGGTGTAATGGAACTCGTCATCCATCCCGACGCTCGCGCGCCGATCGCGCCGGCGAACTTGGCACCTCACTCCGCGTCGCCCTTCGTCGCGCGTCGCCGCGTGACGCCCTCGCGGCGCGCGCGCGCGAAGAAAACGATCGACAGACATGCTCTCTTCGCTCCCGTGCGAACTCTGGGCGCACATCGCGTCGTTTCTACCGCTGCGTGATCGTGAAGCTTTGCTCGAAACGTGTGCCGAGACTCGCGAGGGAGTGATTTTCCTTTGCGAATGCGCGCGTGCGCGGCTTCTCGCGCGCCGTGGGTACTTTTTCGAGGATGAATACGGTTTGCCATGCGTTGACGCGGAGGAGGTGGGGTTTTACGCGCGCGCGTTGCTTCGGCACACGAGCGCGATGTCGACGACGAAGCGCGACGCCGCTGCAAAGTTTTGCGCCGCGATGACGGCGGCGTTTTCTGATGCGCTCGATGATCCGCATTTCGACGTCGCGATGACAGAAAATGAACGCACCGATCGAGTTTCGCGCATGATGAAGGTGGCGAGCGCGGAGTTGAGCCACAGATGCCGTGGGAAAGCGGTGGGATTGTTCTTGCGATACGAAATCGATGATTTGGAGACGGCGATCGGCGTCGGCGAATTCGGATCGGAATATGAACTTTTCGATATGAATGAAGACGAGGAAGAACGTACAAAGCACGAGCGGGCGGCGTTGCGATCGCATCTGCGAGTGTTCATCGTGACGCACGTCGTGCTCGGCTCAGAAACGCTGTCGCATCTGTACACAGAGAGCTCGCATCGGTACGATTTAGAGGCGGCGTTCGCTTGGAAGGCGTTCACGATTGGATTCATGGGCTTGCTCGCTACGCGAGAATCAACGAGCGTGGAACTGCTGCGTACGCTCACGATGCCGAACGTGCGTTGGTTTCTTCTGAACTTGTACAAAAACGGCACCGCACACGTGACGACGACGAACGCGAGCGACACGCACTCGATCCTGGATTCGATCGCAGATTTGTACTCGAAGAGCATCGATATCGAAATCGCGACTTTTCGCCAGTACGAAGTGGTCTCACTCACGGGAATGACGGCACTGCAGCGAGCTGAACAAATGTTTACTGTGGTTCACGAGCGCGTGCATCCGAACGAAGTGTTTAACGACAACATCGCCGCGCTCGCCAAAATCCTTTCGCTCATCGTCCGTGAGACGAATCAAGACAAGACTTCGTTTGCGCGAGTCGTGTTCGACTTAACGCGAGGATGGGACGCTTCATTCAAGCTCATGCTACTCGGGTCTTTATGGGAGGCGTGTCCGCAGACGGATTTTCTACTGCGAGCTCTTCTAAGACGCGACTTCGTTCCCGCCAAATTCGACCAAGACGACGGCGGCCTCGGTATCATGGACGTGCAAGCGACGCGAGTTGGTCGAAAGCTTCTCACTGTTTTTGAACAGCGTCATCACGTACGCTTGAAGCCGGACACGTGCGTTAGCTTATTTGAACTCGCGCGAAAGAACTGGACAGAGGAAGATGACGAGCGCATGCTTCGGAGTCTGTTGAAAGATTGCAACGTTGGCGTGTCGTTATCTCTCACCGCGTGCTCGTACGAATGCTGCCGAAACGGTATCAACGATAACGTGCTCGCTCTGGTCGTGTATCTCGCCGAGCGCGGCGTCGTGCACTCCAAACGTGTTTCATCCTTCGACGAGCCCGCGCCGAAACGGCGCCGCGTCGTCAAGCTCGGCGAAGAAGACGCCTCAAACGAGGAGTCGCTCTTATATTTAGATTTCGAGTACGAGGTCGACATGTTCTCTCAGCGCGAGTCTCCCGAGTCTCAGGCTGTTTCGCACGAATGGCTCGCTCGAGAAGAGTGAATCGCGTCGCTTTGCGCTAATTTCATTCGCGTTCGTCTCACGTTGTTTTGATATTTCATCGATTGATTACGCATCCTTCTTCGTCTCCTTCACCACCTTGGTGCATCCGAGCTTCTCCAACGTCTCCACGATCTTAGCCACGTTCGCACCGCGAATCTGCTCGCCGTGCGGCTCGCCTTCGGACGTGTAAAACGCAAAAGTTGGCATCGCCGTCACGTTGTGCGCCCCGCTCACCGCCCCATTCTTATCGACGTCCACCTTGATAAACATCGCGTCGTACTCTTCCGACATGTCCGCGAACACCGGCGCGATTCGCTGACACGGTCCACACCACGTCGCCGTAAAATCAACCACCACCGCTCGCTTCGCCGCCTTCGCCTCCGCCAACGCCTCCGCGAACGCCTCCGCCGTCTCGCACTCCACCACCTTTTTCTTCTCAACCGGCCCTCCTCGCCCCCCACCGTACCCGAGCATCGACCGAATCACCGATCCGATGAACCGAAACGTCATCCACATCACCACCACTCGCACGTGTTTCGGCAGCTGCCGTCGCGCCGTCCCTCGTCAGTCGTCCGTCGCGCGCGTTCGCCGCGCGTCTGCAATCGAAATCCAATCGCGTCGTTCGCGCGCACCTTCGCGAAGTACGATTCCGCCGCGTCGCGCGCGTCGCGCATCATCGCGACGAGATCCATCGTCGCCGTCGTCGTCGTCGCCGTCGCCGTCGTCGCGCGCCGAGGTGTCGTCGCGCGCGCGATCGATCGATCGGTCGACGGCGTCGCGCGCCGCGCGCATCGTCGACAAATTGATGCTCTTCGAGACGTCCACTCTACGCGTCCATCGTTCGTATTGAGCGTCCGAACCGTCCGACGAACCGCGCGACGTGTTCGCGGTCCGTGTGCGCCTCGCGTCGCGAGACCACGCCGCCGCCGCCGCCGATCGCCACACGCGCGCGCGCGATGCTGCTGCTGTTCGAGACCCCGGCGGGGTACTCGCTGTTCAAGGTCAAGGACGAGAAGAAGCTCCAGGACGCCGAGGTGCGCGCGACGCGCCTCGATCGCGGGACGCGCGAACGCGAAGGACGCGCGAACGAGAACGCGAAGGCGAGGGACGATCGACGCGGCGGCGGTGGGACGCGCGACGCCGGGCGGCGAGGGCGGCGCGCGGCGACGCGAGACGCGCGAGAGGGGTCTCGAGGACGGTCGTGGACGCGAGACGGCGCGACGGGGGACGCGGATGGGGCGCGCGCGGTCGGAGGGCGCGATTCGTTCGATTCGCGAGGGAATTGGCGAATTGGGGATTGGCGGGCGAACGCGCGAGAGGACGAGGGCGAACGGACGCGCGGACGAGGGCGAGACTGACGATGTGCGCGCGCGTGATCGTGAACGCAGAAGTTGCAAGATGCTTTCAGCACGGTGGAAGGGGCGAAGAAGATGGTGTCGATGAAGGCGTTTAGTAAGTTTGAGAACACGACGGAGGCGCTCGCGGCGGCGGCGACGCTGGTGGATTCTAAAGTTGGGAAGAACTTGAAAAAGTTTTTGTCGAAACACGCAGAGGGGGAGACTTTGGCGGTGGCGGACTCTAAACTCGGCGCGGCGATCAAAGAGAAGCTGGGCATTAACTGCGTCGCCGATAGTGGGGTTATGGAACTCATGCGCGGCGTGCGTTACCAGCTCAACGAGTTGATCGGAGGGTTGACGGATGCCGATCTCGCGCCGATGGCTTTGGGTTTATCTCACTCCCTGTCGCGGTATAAGCTCAAGTTTTCTCCGGATAAGGTTGATACCATGGTTATTCAAGCCATCGGCTTGCTCGACGAACTCGACAAGGAATTGAACACGTATTCCATGCGCGTGCGCGAGTGGTACGGGTGGCACTTCCCCGAGCTCACGAAGATAATCGCGGATAACATGCAGTACGCCAAGGCTGCGAAACTCATGGGCGATCGCGCGAAGGCGGCGGGGATCGACTTCTCTGGTATTCTCGACGAAGATGTCGAACAAGAGGTGAAAGACGCCGCCATCATTTCCATGGGGACGGAAATTTCCGAAGAAGATTTGAGCAACATCGGACAGTTGGCCGACCAAGTCATCTCCTTGAGTGAGTACCGTGCGCAACTGTACGATTATCTGAAGGCTCGAATGAACGCCATCGCGCCCAACCTGACGGTGCTCGTCGGCGAACTCGTCGGCGCTCGTCTCATCTCCCACGCGGGTTCGTTGATGAACCTCGCCAAGCACCCGGCGTCTACGGTGCAAATTTTGGGAGCGGAAAAGGCTCTTTTCCGCGCGCTCAAGACTAAGCATGAAACTCCGAAGTATGGTTTGATCTATCACGCCTCACTCATCGGCCAAGCGGCGCCCAAGTTCAAGGGGAAAATTTCTCGCGTCTTGGCGGCGAAGTGCGCGTTGTCGATTCGCGTCGACGCTCTTGGGGAATCCTCCGAGGCGACGATTGGCGTCGAAGCGCGCGAAAAGGTCGAGGCGAGATTACGACAGCTTGAAGGCAAGACGCTTGGCGAAGCTTCTGGCGTCAAGAAGATGTCTGGAGACATAAAGAAGCACGACAAGGACCGCAACGCGGACGCGCCGGCGCTTCTCACTGCGCCGCGTTCGTACAATCCGGATAAGGATGCGACGAAGAAGGAGAAAAAGGAGAAGAAAGATAAGAAAGAGAAGCGTAAGAGCGAAGGTGACTCTCCGAAGTCTTCGAAGAAGAGCAAGAAGAACAAAGATTAACATCTTCCACGACTCTCATTCCTCTTAGCTCTCGTGTACTCTAGTAGCCTCTTTTTCAGTCTGATGGACTTCGAACGAATTCAAGTTTTACCACTAGCGACTTAATAAACAAGACAAAATCACCAACTAACTCATCTGGTTTCGCATTACACGTCGCTACGTATCTTCCGTCGAAAGCCACTGCGTGAAGATCGCTTTTTTGCCGGAAATTACGGGTTGCGCTTCGTGTAACGATCGCATCGCCTCCGCCCCGTTTTCTCCCACATTCCAAAACAAGATGGCTCGTCCACGTTTCGGAAACACTCGAATTCCAAGCGTCGTCGAATCGCACCCACAGAGCGGCACGCACTTCGGGAAGAACGTCGCCCCGCCTTCTTCGGGCTCTTGAAGATAGCACATGAACGTCATCGATCTCTTGAGACTGCCGGCGCGATTGTCGTAATGCGCGGTGTATCGCTCAGTCGGACCGTACTGAACTATTTGCATCGGTTCTTGTTGATACATGACCTTGACACCTTTTCGTCGTTCGACGATCAACGGCAGACGAATCGCGGCTTGAATCCTGCGCTCGATTTCCAGCACTAAGTCGTCGTGCGCGCGAGCTCCGGTAAGGAAAGTACTCGATGAAGTCCGACCTTCGGAAAGTTTCCCGTCCGTCACGCGCGAGCGCTGCATACTTGGACGCGCGATCTCAATCAATCGATCACCCTCTTCTTCGCTCAAGAAATCCTCGAGCACGAACAAGAGACAATCGTTTGACAGAACGCGAACGCTCGACGCGACTTGGGGCGGCGGCTTCGATCGGTGTCGCGAGACTCGCAACTCGTTTATCCAAACCTCGACGACGAACTCATCTTCGAGGTTTCCGAGCGCGTGCAAGTCATCGGCAAGATTGAAAACGTGCTTGATTCCCCACATATCACCCTCGCGATCGAACCTGCGATCGAAGAAAGTCTCAAAGTGCCGTTCGTCGTTCGCCGCGCCGATAAAGGTCACGCTCAAAGCCGCCTCCACCACGTGCGCGCGCGCCGCATCGCGCGATCGCTGCACGTACACCGATACCGAATCAGCGACACCGTCTTCGCCCGCGCGCATCACGAATCGCCATCCAATCTTCGTTCGCTTCCCGTCGCACACGAAGGCTTGAAACTCGGGAGATCGCCGCTCCGTCTCCGCCGCGGTCGGACGCGCCACTCGCCATCGCACTCGATCCCCCCCCTCGCGTCCATGTTCATCGTACTCCACCACCGCTCGCAACTTCCCGTCTCCCCCCGCGCGCTCCCTCTCCGCGTCCGATCTCGCCGGCGCGCAATCCGCCGCGCCGCGCGTCACGACGAGACACCGCTCGCCCCGCGACGGCACGTCCACCCCGCCCCGATCCCGCCGTCGCCCCGTTCGCCGCCCCGAACCGCCCGTCGACGCGTCCTCTCGCGCGCGCGCGTCTCGCGTCGACATTCCCGCCCCCATCCCGCGCGCCGTCTTCTCGCGCGCGCCCGAGACCGAGACCGACTTATTTCCGTCCGATCGCGCCGTTCCCACGAATCGTCGTCGCCGTCGCCGCGCGCGCGCGCGCCGGCGCGCGTCGTCGTCGTCGCGCGCCGCGCGGTCGTCGCGCCTTTTTTCCTCGCCGCGCGCGCGTCGCGTCGCCGCGTCGCCGCGCGCGCGTCGCGCTGTCGCGACGCGCGCCTCGGAACCGTCGAGCGGCGAAACGTCGCGTCGCGCCGTCGATTCGTCGGTTCGGATTCCGCGCGCGCGCCGACGACGCGGCGCGGCGACCGGCGGCACATCGCGGCGCGAATCATGGCGAGCGAGGCCGACGAGGGCGCGTCGATCGAGCGCGCGCTGACGTCGCTCGCGCTGACGGACGACGCGGCGCTCGAGCGCGTGCTCGAAAAGCTGCTGCCGAGCGCCATCGACGCGCTCGCGACGACGCATCCGAACAATGTCGCGAAAATCATGGATCTGCTGCGACACATCAATAAGCGCGTGAACGCGACGACGACGATCGGGTTGCCGCTGGAAAAGATCGTGGACGCGTACCTGACGACGACGAACGCGATGGTGAGGAACTTCGCGCTGGTGTACGCGGAGAAGGCGTTCGAGAGGGCGGACGCGGAGACGCGGGAGATTCAAATCGCGCGGGCGTGTCGAGGGGCGTCGAGACGGTCGAGCGAACAGGCGGACATGGTGCTTCGAATGGCGATGCAGGCGCTGGGAGAGCTTTCGACGAGAGATCCGAGGCGAGATGTGGGATTTTTGAGCGATGATGGCGATCGGAAGTTGTTTTTGAGGCGCGCGCGAGATTTTTTCGCGTACTCGCCGAACGCCGTGGGAACGAGCGCGAGGACGACACCAAATCGTTTGGAGGCGCATTTATCGGCGTTGGCGGGCGCGTCGATCGGGGTCGAAGGTGCGCCGGAGGGAGCGTTGCGAGCGGCGGTGGAAGCACAGCGAGGAGACGCCGAGAGGAGCGTCGAGGCGCCGGCGTTGAGCGCGCCGCCGAGCCTATCGCCGAGCGCGGTGGAACGGATTTTAGGGAAAGGGAAAGCGCCACCTACGCCGGTGGCGTTAGGCAAGAGAAAGTTAAAGCTACTTGAGTACATAGCGAGCGCGGAGGTGCTCGAACCCGTGCCAGATATCGATATGGACGCCGCGGGCGTCGACGACGGCGTTGAGAAGGAGCGCGAGACAAAGAGTAGATTCTTAGTGAGTGGAGCGGAAATGCTCACGCATTGTCTCATCGCATCGTGTGATGGTGATCATGAAGTATCCAAACGTGGCGAAGAATTGCTCAAGCGACGATGTACGTGGGAGACGAACAAGCCGATTGTCAACTTGGACGACGAGGCAACGACAAGCGAATTATTCCAACTCTTCCTCGGCTCATCGCTGGACGTGCCGGTGGAGTCTCGCATCTTGCCCGCCTCGCCGGCGGTGAAATTGAAAATCATGAATTTGCTCACGCGGTCCATGGCGGCGGCTGACGCGTTCCCGAAGAATCTCGAGACGGTGAAAATGTGCCTGTACGGCGACGGTACGACGACACGATTGAAGGCGTGTGGCATGCAGTTTACGGTATGGATGCTGACTCACGCGACGAGTAAGGAATTACTCGCGTTTGCGCCTTCGTTAATGAATGGTATGCTCGAAATTTTAGATTCGCGCACCGACGGCTCGAATGAGGGAGATCAGACCGTGACGTTTGCGCAAGAAACTTTGCGCGGATTTTGCTATCAAGCACTTTCACAGCTCGCCGAGCGCGACAAAGCGAGCGTGAATCGAGACGTCTTACTTGCCGAGCGAGTTTTCGATGCGTTAGAAAGCGAACCAGATGGCGTGAAGTCCTACGTGCAAGAGGCGGCGCGAACGCTCGTTTCGGCGTATCGCGATTCGCCGTCGACTTACGTACAAACGCGAATGGAAGAATTGATTTTGAGTGCCATCGAGGACAATGATAACAAGGTCAAACGTCTCGTCGGTGCGCAATGGGCGTCTGAAATGTTTCCGTTCTCACACGTCCCGTCGCGATATGCCAGCATTTTAGCTTCGGGGGACGCCAAGCACGAGATGCAAACGCTGGGACGACGAGGTTTGCAACCGAGCGCGACTCGCAAGACAAAGGACGAGGCGGTTTTACACATCGAGCGCTGGGACGGGTGCGACCGAGAAGTCACCGAGCGCTCGTGGGCGAACGAGAACGCCATGTTTGTGGATTTAACAAGTGATCATTATCGATACATGGAATATCTGGCGTTCTGTCGAGGCGAGACGCCTCGCGTGCTCGAAAAGCACCCGCCGGCGTCTTCGTTACTTCGGTATCTCGTCATCAAACTTCCTGGCTTGAACGTCGACCCGGCACTACACGCGGCTTTGCTTTTACCTGAGAACGCCATGATGAGTGCACTGGATTTCGTAAATGCTTGTTTGAAGAGCGATTATTCCAAGTCAAGAAAGTTGGAGGCGAACGACGTGAAGCTCTACCTCAACTTTTTGAACCGTTGCCTCGTCAAATCGGCAGGACCAGCCCTCGCGAGCGAAGCTTTACGTAGTTTCATAGACTTGCTCGAGCGTGAACCAGCGCTACTCAGCGAAAAGGCCACCGCGGATGCGATTCTAGTGCGTCTGAGACACTTTGTGTCTCACACAGATGCAGAGACTCGTCGACGCTCCGCCAAACTTTGCGGCGTTCTTGTTGGTCATCTTGAGGCCGATGCGAGGGTGCCTTTCTTGGATGAATTTCTGTCGCTGTGTAAAGAAGACGAACGTGGCACTCGTCTGGAGCACCAAGAGGGCGCATTGAGCGCCACTGGCTACATCGTCGGTTCAGGAACGATTCCGGATGTCGACGCGCTGCGTGCAATTCGAACCTTTGTCGGCTTGGCAAAGAAAGTAGGCAAAGGACAAAGTACCGAAGCGAACTTGGCGAGTGTCGCCGCGGAAGCGATCGGTCACGTAGGACTACGTAAGCCCTTGCACGCCGATATCATTGAGGACGCGCTCGACGCAGTGTGTGGCGTTCTGCAAAACACAGATCCAAACGTCGCCAAGCTAGGCGCTCGGGCCGCTGGACATATCATGCTCACGGATGCGAGCGAAAGTACCGCATCTGCGCTTTTACCGCGGCTTCTTGCGATGTGCGAGGTGAAACACGATGACACACAGTTCGCCATAGGTGAGGCAGTTGCGTGTGCGTGGGGGGGCGTCAACGTCGACGCCGATCGCGTGCTCACGACGTCTTTCGTTTCGCTCAACGCCGCTATGAAGTCGATCGCCTCTGAAAACACTGACGGTGCCTCTGTCGTCGGTATGGATGTTGATGAAATTAAAGCGCGAGTTGCGGCGTATGATCAAGCGAGCGATCCACGTGCGCACGTCCATCGCGCCGTGCTCGACGCAATTTTCAACCAGTACATTTACAGTGCTCGTGTCGAAAAGAGATGCGCTGCGTGCGTCTGGTTGCTCTCGCTCGTCACGCACACTAACAACCATCCACGGTTGTTATCGATGCTTCAAGACGTTCAGGAAGCGTTTGGATCCTTGTTGGGTGATCAGAACGATCTCACACAGGAACTCGCGAGTCGAGGGATGAGCATCTTGTACGACATGGGCGATGAGGTTCAGCAGAAGGAACTTCTCGCGGCGCTGATGGGCACGCTCAACGGCGTCGCGCCAAAGAAGCGTCACATCAAGCTCGACGACAAGGCTGAAGTTTTCGAAGAAGGTACCATTGCACTCGATGATAAAGCGTTGAGAAGTGGTGATAGCGATAAGAGTTCTCTCACGACGTACCAAGAGCTTTGCAGCGTCGTAACGGATATAGGGCAGCCCGACTTGATTTACAAATTCATGGATCTCGCAAACCATCAGCGCGCGATGAATTCATCTCGAGGCGCC
>Ga0222715_10005337_pt1 | contig 10969 bp, 10 predicted proteins | sample C33_9DmetaG_FD_165056 | JGI IMG/M metagenome (GOLD analysis project Ga0222715, IMG submission 165056) | Estuarine water microbial communities from San Francisco Bay, California, United States - C33_9D | ecosystem: Environmental > Aquatic > Marine > Unclassified | place: USA: California... | reverse complement strand
ACATAATTCATTCTAAATCAAAACGTTTGGAAAATGTGCGTGAACGCTACAAAGATTTGATTATAGGTAGGACGGTTACTGTCTGCGATCTCTAACTGCCAGATACATCAATGTTCTGTGTATCGCTGCTCAAAGCCACTCAGGATTGGGGGCTAATCTCCCTGGTTTGATGGCTGGACGTGCTTGATCCAGTTCATCCATGCGCAAACGGGCGAGCCGCATGACATCGATTAGCCACGCACCGTCCTGCAAAACATATTCTTCCTCATAGAAACCCCATCCAACCCAGCCACGAGCTCCATATGGGCTCGGAGCATCAGGCGGAAATTCTACATAGTCCATCATTGCCCAGACCCCTCTAGCTCTTTGTGGGCTGTCTAGAACGATTTCAGGTTGATGCACGTGGTGTATGGAGGTCGCTTTTTTGAGGTTAGCGGCAATGCCATCTACAAAACCTTGAGGTGAGGTTCCATCAGGAACTGCACCAAACCCCGAAAGCTTTGCTTCGGGTGTGAATAATCGAATTAGACGATCCCATGCCTTTGTATCAACGAACCGACAGTACCTGGCTTTAAGGCGGCGGATCTCTTCGATGGCTAGAACATCGATGCTCTCATCTAACGCCAAAAAATGCTCTCCCTTTTGAGTGTTTATTAAACGAGGATGGTTTGACTAAGCCACAACGCCTTCAGTCTTAAGATCCATAATTTCCGCCTCTGATAATCCGAGTTCGGTCAGCAAAGCGTTCGTATGTTCGCCAAGTCTTGGTGCAGGTGTTCGGATAGCGCCAGGTGTTTCGGAGAGCCTGGGAACGATATTATGCATCGGAAGATAGCCGTCGGGCGCGTCACTGTCGGTCATGTTAACAAGCGCTTCTCGGCCTTGAACGTGAGGGTCCTGGCGGAGTTGTCCAGCATCATATACTGGGCCTGCCGTAACTTCCGTCTCTTCGAAGAAAATTAGATTTTCTGCCAGCGTACGTGCACCCACCCAGCCTTGGACAATCGCATCTACTTCATCAGCGTGAGCAACTCGGGCTGCATTCGTTGAGTAGCGTGGGTCATCACACATGTCCGCCCGCCCAATGGCTCGGAAAAGGCGCATTGCCATAGCTTGCATTGAGCCTGAGATCGCGAGCCAGTGGCCATCTTTGGTCTGGTATGTATTGCGCGGGCTGGCTGTCATTGAGCGATTGCCAGATCTCATCGGTGCTTTCCCCGTCACATGATGGATAGCGGCATCACCTCCAAGAATTGAGATCAGAGGTTCGAGAAGTGACAGATCAATAATCTGTCCCTTTCTGCTCTTAGTTTCCACTTCACGCAGTGCCGTCATGCATGCGAAAGCGCCATAGAGTCCAGCCACCATATCGGCCAACGCCATGTTAGGCAGTGAGGGTGGCCGGTCAGCTGATCCAGTCTTCATAGCAAAGCCACTCATGCCCTCTATAAGGGTGCCGAAACCCGGCTTGTGACTGTAGGGGCCGGTTTGACCAAATCCGGTAACTCGCAAAATGATCAGATTTGGATTTCGAGACCACAAAGTCTGAGGATCAAGCCCCATCTTTTCCAGTCCACCAGTTCTGAAGTTTTCTACAAAAACCTGCGCACCTTCGACCAAGTTCAACAAGATGGCCTTTGCTCTCTCGTCTCTCAGATTCAGGACGATGCTTTTCTTGTTACGGGCATAAATTTTCCATTGGACGCTGATGCCATCAGCTCCCCAGTCGCGCAGAGGATCACCTTTGCCTGGAGGTTCTACTTTTATTACCTCGGCGCCATGATCGGCCAAAACGTGCGTCGACATATTTCCCGCCACAAGTCGAGACAGATCAAGCACACGCACGCCGTCTAAAGGGCAATCGGCATCTGGTCTGTATTCCATGAAGTATTCTCCTTGGTGAACACTATATGCTCTGGATTGCGAATGCGGGAACGGGGTTTATGCTCGCAAGAGGTTTGGGATGGAGATAACCGAATGGCACGTATAGCTGTTGCCAGTTTTAGACACGAGACGAATACGTTCGCGCCGCATAAAGCAGCCATGGTTGATTTTGAGACGGGTTACAGTTGGCCGGCATTGGTCAGGGGTGAAGAGCTGCCTGCCGCAGTTAAAGGTTTCAATCTGGCAATCGCAGGTTTTATCGAAACAGCCCTGGCCCAGGGTCATGAAATTTTGCCTTTGGTTTTCGCCTCAGCAGCGCCATCCGCTGAGGTTACAGAAGAAGCCTACGAGAATATCGTAGCCATGATTTTTGAAGAGCTAGCAGGTGCAGGGAAATTTGACGCGCTCTACCTAGCTCTGCATGGGGCTATGGTTGCGGAACATCTTGAGGATGGGGAAGGGGAGCTCCTGGGGCGTCTTCGCCAGAAATTCGGTCCCAATCTGCCAATCGTTGTCACACTTGATTACCACGCAAACATGACCCAGGCGGCGTTGGAACATGCAACGGCGATAACCGGTTATAGAACATATCCGCACGCTGATATGGCTGAAACTGGTAGCCGCATGGCTCGATGGCTGGATAAGCACCTTCACGGTGGAGAAGCTCGCCCGGAGTCAGCTTTTCGTCAAATTCCGTTCCTGATACCGCTTTTTGCAGGGTGCACCATGCGGCAGCCTGCATCTGATGTCGTTGCTGCCGTAAAGGCAATCGAAGCAGAAACAAACGTATTGCTAACTTTTGCCGGTGGCTTTCCAGCTGCTGATATCGCTGATTGTGGCCCCAGTGTTTATGGCTATGGGCCAGCTGCTACCGCCGCCGTGAACCGCATAGCCGATTTGATTGAAGCTTTTGAACCTGCTTGGGGCGGTGCTGTCTTAACACCTGAAGAGGCTGTTTCGAAGGCTTTAAAGATTTCGGCCACAGCCTGCCGGCCCGTTATATTAGCGGATATCCAAGATAATCCAGGCGCTGGCGGTACCGGCGATACAATGGGTTTGATCCACGCAATGCTTGCTGCTGGCGTAACTGGTTCTGTAGCTGGACTGGTTTACGATCCCCACGTAGCTACCATTGCCCTGCGTGCAGGAGAGGGATCAGAGATAGCGGTTGCTCTTGGTGGAAAGCACGGAATTTCCGGCGATAAGCCGCTAGCAGGTCAATTCAAAGTTATTGTTGCATCCGATGGGCAGATGATTGGATCGGGGCCGCTTTATAAAGGCGCACGCATGGATCTCGCGCCAGCTGCCCGCATACGCATTGGAGGGCTAGATATAGTTGTTGTAGGGAAGAGGGTGCAGGCGGCAGACCAAGAGAGTTTCCGGCATTTTGGTATCGAACCTGCAAGGACAAAACTTCTGGCTTTGAAAAGCTCCGCACATTTTCGTGGTCACTTTCAGCCAATAGCAGAGGCCGTACTAGATGTGGCGGCACCAGGCGCCATGTCGGCTAATCCAGCAGATCTAAATTTCACTAAGCTGCGTCCAGGTGTAAAAACTAGTCCTGCCGGCGCTCATATCGGGAGTTAATTTAGTGCCCAAAACTATTCAAACGATCCTTGTTGCTGGCTATGGCGTGATGGGCAAGGGTGTTGCTAATTCATTTCATTCTGGTGGCTTTGACGTCACTATACTTACCCGAGATCCAGCACGAGCTTTGGCCGATGCACCAGAGGGTGTGAAGGCAGTGTCGAAGCTACCTGATGAACCACCAGATTATGTATCTGAAAATTTTCCAGAAGAAATCGCGCCGAAGCAGGAATTATTTGCAGAGATAGAGGCAAAGTGGGGGGGAGCAAGTGTCATAGCTTCTAATACCTCAGGTCTTGATTTAGAGGAGCTAGCAGCTCCACTCCGGCATAAAAATATGTTTATGGGCGTGCATTATCTGCAGCCTGCAGATGCGTTTGCCTGCGTCGAGGCTATCCGGATTGCAGAAACTTCGGATGAAACCAAAGATCGGGTGGTGGATGCTTTAGAGCGGACCGATAAAGAAGTTGTTCTTCTTAATCGTCCAGTCATCGGTGCGCTATTCAATCGTCTGCAGCACGCAATGCTGCATGAAGCTTATTGGATGATTGAGCAGGGGCTTTGCTCAGTTGAAGATGTCGACAAATTCGCAAGGCTGGCGATGGGGCCGCGGATGTGTGCAGGCGGTCTTATAGAGATAAAGGACTTAGGGGGATTAGTCGTCCATGCTGCTTCTCAATCCGAAATCATTCCCAAACTCACACTAACTAAAGAGCCAGCACCCTTCGTTCAAAATTTACCAAAACAAGGATTTACAGGAGCAGACGCCGGTCGAGGATTTTACGACTGGAGTGGGAAAGACGTAGCTAAGCGACGACGTCAGGTGAAGGAAATGACCCGAAAAATTCTGGATATCGTCGAACCTGAGGCTCGAGCACGTGACTAACCGTTCCACAGCTATCACACGCGCTACTACAGCTTTTGATAATGGCGAATTTTTCGACGTTCTGGACCGCCGCGTCCGAATAGAAAGTACTAGCCAAGATCCTGCCCACGCCTCGGAATTGGACAGATATCTTCGAGAGGAGATGGGGCCTCGCCTTGAAAACGATCTGGATGTTGTTTGGGAAGTCCAACCTAATCCTCTTGATGCCGGTCCAATTTTGATAGGCGAACGGCATGAGGGATCGGATTTGCCGACCATTCTTATCTACGGTCATGGTGACACAGTTCGTGGTCAGGCCGATCTTTGGCGAGAGGGTATCACTCCATGGAAAATCACCGTTGAGGGTGAGAGATGGTATGGGCGCGGTACTGCCGATAACAAAGGACAGCACACAACAAATTTTGAGGCCCTGAAAGCAGTTTTGGCTGAGAGGGGACGCTTAGGTTTTAACTTACGTGTTCTTATTGAAACCGGCGAGGAGATGGGATCGAAGGGTTTGCGAGAGTTCGCCACTGCGAACAAGGCCCGGCTCCAAGCAGACGTTCTGATTGCCTCCGATGGACCTCGAGTGCAGCCAGAACGACCAACCTTATTCCTTGGCAGCAGAGGCAACTTAAATTTCACGCTATCTATTAATGCTCGTGAAGGAGCTCATCATTCAGGAAATTGGGGTGGTTTAATCTCCAACCCAGCGGTCCAGTTGGTGAACGCAATTTCAACGCTGGTTGACGGGCGCGGGCAGCTGCTCGTTGATGGATTGAAACCGCCTCCAATATCCAATGCTGTCCGCGCGGCCTTAGCTGACCTGATTGTAGATGGTGGGCCAGACGCGCCAGAAATAGATAATGACTGGGGTGCTAAAGATTTAACTCCTAATGAGCGGGTCTTTGCTTGGAATACATTAGAAATCCTAGCAATGGAGACCGGTATTCCCGCAGCGCCCGTGAATGCTATTCCCGGAAGTGCGTTCGCCGTCTGTCAGATACGTTTCGTTGCTGGTTCGGACCATGAAAAGTTTCTTCCCGCTATCCGTAATCATCTAAAATTGCATGGTTATGGTATGGTTGAAGTGAAGCCTGCTCGCGGGGCAATGATGGCAACCAGAACAGAACTGGACGAGCCTTGGGTTGGGCGAGTGGTAAAATCTTTTGAGCGAACCACTGGTCATAGGCCAGCAATCCTCCCCAGCCTTGGTGGTTCAATTCCAAACGATGTGTTTACAGATATATTGGGAATGCCAACTGTTTGGGTTCCGCATTCCTATGCAGGGTGTCAACAGCATGCCCCAAATGAGCACGCTTTGGCTCCTATTTTAAAGGAAGGTTTAAGCCTGATGACCGGGTTGTTTTGGGATATCGGTGAAGGATCTTAGTCTGTTCAGGAAAGGCTAAACATTGATTTTTCTTTTGAGCACTAGGTCTCAGACTAGTGAGTTTTAATTTTCATTCTGTCCTCACCTGACTTGAGTTTTTTCATGGAATACGAAGTGCTTTCCGTGCTGCGGCATACCGATTATCTTCGCAAACTTCATTCCGATTCAAAGCAGTAGGCTTATGGTTAAAGGAAAGCGTTTTGGCGGTCATGGGCCGGCGCTGTTCATCTGGTGTTTGGCGATCTCGCTCGCAGTGCTTTGCTATGCCATCAAAGGAGAGCAGGCCTTTATCCGGGCATTTTGGGTCGACATGGGAATAGTTGAAACCATGGCGCCACGTTTTCTTCTTGGTTTGGCTTTAGTCGGGTTTTTGACTGTCTTAGCACCTCGCGAAGCAGTTGCACGCACCCTTGGCGGCAATTCAGGAATGAAGGGCTTGATGCTTGCTTCTGCAGCGGGAGCACTTTTGCCTGGTGGGCCATGGGTAATCATGCCCCTGGCTCTCACTATTGCGCGTGCTGGAGCTGATGCTGGCGCGTGTGTTGCATTCGTTGTGGCTTGGTCTTCTCTCGGTCTCAACCGTTTGCTTGTTTGGGAATTGCCGTTCCTAGGTTTTGAAACAGCCGCCCTTCGTTGGCTGCTAGCATTACCTCTGCCAATTTTAGCTGGTCTTGTGGTGCGCCGTTTCCTTCCCTACGTGGCTGTGCGCTGATGTCTGCCTCTCTCATCATAATGATAGTTTTGGTTTTGGCGGCTGGCCTTGCCACCGCTTTAAAGCCAGGGGTTAGTTTTCGAGAAGCAATTCAGATTTCGAAAAGCCAGGCAATCAGGGTGTTGCCCATAGTAATACCTGCCGCGTTCATTGCTGGTTTTCTTGCAGAACTTCTGCCAAGGGAGTTGGTGTCAGGTTTAGTAGGTCCTGAGAGTGGTATACTTGGGTTTGCACTTGCAGCTGTAGCTGGTGCTATTCTTCCAACGGGGCCAATGGTTGTTCTGCCCCTTGGAGCGGCATTACTACAGGCGGATGCTGGTTTTGCTCAGATTCTGACGCTCTATGCATCGTGGACCTTAGTTAACGTGCAGCGATTCATAATATGGGAAGTGCCACTGGTTGGTATGAGCATGGCAGCCAGGCGTCTCGCCGGAGGTTTTATTGCTCTTCCGTTCGCTATTCTTGGTGCTGAGTTGATTGAACTCATCCTCGCCCGATAGCTTTAAAACTTATTATATGTTTCTTTTTTTGGGTCCTTTAGAAGTCATGACGGAGTATCACTAAACCAATGTCAAATCTGGTCCTCATTCGCCACGGCCAAAGCCAGTGGAATTTAGAAAATCGCTTTACCGGTTGGAAAGATGTTGATCTTACCAAAGCAGGTGAGGAAGAGGCTCGCGAGGGTGGCAGGCTGCTGCATGAACAGGGCTTTGATTTTGATATTTGTTACACTTCTGTTTTAACGCGTGCGATCCGCACTCTTTGGATTGTCTTGGATGAAATGGATCGACGTTGGCTGCCAGTGATCAAAGATTGGCGCTTGAATGAGCGAAGTTATGGAGGTCTGCAAGGCCTAAATAAAGCCGAGACAGCAGAGAAGCATGGTCTTGAGCAGGTAATGATTTGGCGTCGCAGTTTTGATATTCCGCCACCAAGCCTCACGGCTGATGACAGCCGTTATCCTGTTGATGACCCTCGTTATCGCAACCTGCCAAAGGAAATTGTTCCCCTGACCGAAAGCCTAAAGGACACTATCGCCCGGGTTCAACCTTACTGGGAGGCAGAAATTGCGCCAAAAATCCGGTCTGGGCAGCGTGTACTTATCTCTGCGCACGGTAATAGTCTGCGTAGCTTGGTCAAACATCTGGACGGTATCTCGGATGATGAAATACCCCAGCTTGAAATCCCAACTGGTAACCCGCTCGTCTATGATCTTGATGAAAATTTAAAGCCCAAGACAAAGGCGCGGTATTTGAAGCCTCACGAATGACATCTGTTTTAATTACTGGTGCAGCTTCTGGCATAGGTGCCGCTATTGCGCGCCGCTTAGCGGCGCCGGGTATGAAACTCGTTTTGCATACCCGGAAAAATGTGAATGGTCTCGAGGCCGTGGCTAATGAAGCTCGAGCAGCTGGTGCTGAAGCAACAACGCTCATTGCCGATTTAACGGATCCAACCAATGCGGCAAAATTAGTAGAGAGTGCGGCGACCTCTATGGGGGGGCTGGACTGGTTAGTTGCTAACGCCGGATTTGCTGATGCCCGGTCATTTGCAGAACTGCCAGATGATGGTGTGCATGCCAGCATAACGCCGATAGCGGATAGTTTTTTTCGAATGGCGAGGTCAGCGTTGCCTTATTTAAAGGCATCTGACCGTGGGCGCGTAGTGGCAATTTCGTCATTTGTTGCTCATCGCTATGCCCCTGCGGGAGATCTTTTCCCGGCATCGGCAGCGGCTAAAGCGGCATTAGAAGCTTTGGCTCGCGGATTGGCCGCAGAGCTCGCAAGTGCAAAAGTTACCGTGAATATAGTGGCCCCTGGCTATACTCAAAAAGACAAGGGAGCTCACGCTGCACTTTCGTCGGAACGATGGACTAGAATTTTAGAGCGCATACCTCTAGCCCGCCTTGGTAAACCAGAAGAATGTGCTGCTGCGACAGCTTACTTCCTTTCAGATGATGCCGCTTATGTTACCGGACAGATTATTCACGTGGATGGGGGACTGGGGCTCTAAGCTTCGTTATTCCTGATCGTATCTATAGCTTTCAGTCCAATGCCCGTTAGCAGTAAGACTACGCTATCGCCCTTCTTAATTGCTCCCGAAGAAATAAGTCTGGAAAGGCCCGCAGCACCAGCCGCTGTTGTTGGCTCAACGAAGAAGCCTTTCTGATGAAGTCTGCGCATCGAGCCTAAGATCTCAGCTTCGCTAACTCCAATCAGGCTGCCACCAGTTTCTCGGCAGGATGATAAGACTTCAGCAACCCGAACGCCCTTTGAGGAAGTTATGCCATCTGCAACGGATGGTTTTGGGTTAACCGTCACAGGCTCACCGTTGCCTTCCCAAGAGGCCAGGTAAGGTGCAGCGTTTAACGCCTGAACACCATGAATTGCTGGAACTTTCTTAATGAGTTTGGCGGCGGACAATTCTTTAAAGCCAATGTCCAGACCCATAACGTTGCCACCCTGACCGCAGGCCACGATGACGTGGTCGGGTGAAAAGCCACCCATTTGTTCCCAAATCTCAAAGGCAACCGTTTTACAGCCTTCTAGGAAGAAGGCCTGGATATTATGACCCGCGTAAAACGTACCTCCCAAAGCCTCCTTCAGGGCAGCATCTGCCGCATTTTGTCGTGGTCCCTCTATAGCGCGAACTTGGGCGCCCATTGCTCTCATCTGCGTTAGTTTTGCAGGAGGGGCCGAAGCTGGTGAGAAGATTGTGGCTTCCATGCCCGCACGCGCGGCATAAGTCGCAACAGATGAGCCAGCATTTCCGCTAGAGTCCTCCAGAATTTTATCAATTCCGTGGCCTTTAAGATAAGCCATCATTACAGAAACCCCCCGGTCCTTAAATGAACCGGAAGGCATCATGTGATCGCATTTAAACGCAACATTTACGCCATCCCATTCACCCTCAATCAGGGGTGTCCAACCTTCTCCGAGCGAGAGTGGCGGTGCATCTATTCGAAGCATTTTCCTGTACCGCCAGATCGACGGTTCATGGGTTTCAATTTCCTTCGCATCAAAGGAAGTTGAAGGTGTAAGATTGAGATAGCTTCCATCATCGGGAGCGCGCCAAAGAGGTTCCTCAATATCCCACTCTGCGCCTGAGCGCGGATTCACATATCGGCATCCAGTCAAGTCAGTTCCTCCTTCGCGAGGATTTCTTCTGCCATACGGCGCAAATCGGTCTTTCGAACCTTGATTGCATTGGCACTTTCAGTAACGGGGAAGGCATCTAAAGGTATTACTCGAACAGGAACTTTGTAGTCCGCTAGCCTTTCTCGGCAACGGGTAATTGCCCTGGTCTCATCGAAAGGGGTCGTACCAGTTAACAGCACAAATGCAAATGCTCTGTCTCGCACTCCGATACGCGTCTGAACTACCTGTGCTTCGTGGATAGCTGGGTCAGCTTCAAGCTCTTTTTCAATATCCATTGGGTTCGTTAAAAACCCGGCTAGCCGTAGTACGTCGCCCATCCGCGCAAGATAAACAAAACTGCCATCTTCACGCATTCGTCCAAGGTCACCAGTTTTAAAGAAACCGTCTGAGGTGAGGGCTGCCGCTGTTGCGTCTGGATTATCGGCATACTCCAACATTCTAGTTGGGCTCTTAATCTGTATTTCCCCTTCCTGACCTAGAGGAAGTGGGGCATCTGTATCTGGATCGCTAACTCGAACTTCTGTTTCGGGATGGACGGGCTGCCCACCACCAATTACGCGTTCGTCTTCAGGTAGCGACATTTCCTGAAAAGCGAAAAGGGCACACACTTCGCTCATGCCATAAACAGCACAAATTGGAATGCCTCGTTCTCTTGCAATTTGACGGAAGGGCTCTAGGGGTGGATTGGCTCCAAATGAAGGAGCTGGGGCGAGTTTTGGGAATGGAATTTTTTCAGGACGGCTCTCAACCATGCGTTCGTACATGGCATCCATGCCTATCATGTGAGTTACTCCATGATGCACAAATAAGTCGGCCGCAGAAACCGGTTCATAAATCGATTGAATTATCTGCGGGCGCATTGCTGCGATGGCTAAAGTGGCAACGTTGAGGCCAACAACGCCGCATAGAGGAGAAGCCTGAAAAGCAACCCCGTCTGGTCGGTCTAATCCCCAAAAGGCTGGTAGGCGCTCAGAATGAATTGCCAGGCTGCGGTGAGCATGCAGCACAAACTTTGGCTTGGATGTGGTGCCCGAGGTCGTGAAAATTTGGCATGGAGTATCGGGCGTGGCTTGATCTTCTGCCATTCTCCCATGTTGAGATAGCTCTGTCAGTGGAAGAGCAGGGCGGCCTAGGACCACACCAGGTGACGTTTCGCCGAAAAGAATAACCGTTTTCAGCGTCTTGAGCTCGTTGCTATCTACGCCGGCCAGAATACCGGCAAAATCTATGTCCTTAAAACCTGTCTCAAATGCGAGAAGTTTAGCGCCAGACCGGCCAACAATGTCTTCGACTTCCTTGGATTTGAAGCGAGTATTAACCCCGACATTAATCGCGCCAATTCGCCAAATGGCATAGGTAAGAGCGTAATG
>Ga0222715_10005333_pt1 | contig 10975 bp, 8 predicted proteins | sample C33_9DmetaG_FD_165056 | JGI IMG/M metagenome (GOLD analysis project Ga0222715, IMG submission 165056) | Estuarine water microbial communities from San Francisco Bay, California, United States - C33_9D | ecosystem: Environmental > Aquatic > Marine > Unclassified | place: USA: California... | reverse complement strand
TCCAATTCGACTCTCTAAATCAACCTCTAAATTATCGATAAAAACCATGTTCGAATCGACAGCATTTCTACCCATCTTATCAATCGCCTTAACCTCAATTCGGCGCCGGTCTAGGTCACAATAAAAAAGAGTCAGACCGTCAATAGGTTTTACACATTGGTCCTTGGGAGTCGTCCTTACCAATAATAAAATTTTATTAGCCTCTTGCGCTGTGGTCGTCCACATCTTTTGACCGCTTATAAAATAGCGATCACCTACCCTCCGACCAGTAGTTGAAATACTCGATGTATCAAGGCCTGCATCTGGCTCTGTAACTCCAAATGCAACCTTGTGTTTGCCATCGATTAACGGTGGGATGAATTTTAGTTTCTGCTCAGTGGAACCATGTTTAACAATCGCGTGAGGACCAAAGAGATTTATGTGAATCGAAGAACACGCTGAAATCGCACCAGCCGAATTTCCAACGATTTGCATCATCAGCGCAGCATCACTGACTCCTAACCCGCTGCCGCCTAGCTCTCGAGGCATCGTGATGCCGAGCCACCCACCATCAGCGAAGGCCTGGTGAAACTCTGTGGGGAATGAATGTGTCCGCTCCCGCTCACGCCAATATGCGTCATCGAAACGAGCGCAAAGAGCTCCAACGGCCTCAAATATCTGTTGCCTTCTCTCATTCGGCTCGAGACCTGCAGGTAAATTTTTCATGCTCGCTCACTGATGTAACACACTACTAACTGTCCTCTCCGCAGTGTATCATCCGAGAACGTCAAAGATATACAACATCACAACAAAACGTGTCCATTACACTCGAGACTAAAACCTGGGAGAATGACTGGGAATTGGTGGTTAACCATCAATTTTTGAGAACAGTTATGGAGCGTTTCAAACAACACGTGGACAAGAGGGTGCTTTTCATCAATAACGTCCTGAACCCCTCAGTTGTAGCGCGTGCTGCTGATCGACTCATCGCTAACGAGATTATTGATGAGTATATATTTGTATCTCAGCATGCGGATAATGCTTTAGAGCACTTCGGGCTTAGCAGAGAGGCTTTAGGCAAAGGTTACAATTATTCAATAGCAGAGCTTGTTTCTATTTTCTTGTGCAGCACAAAGTATCTTGCACATTTTTCGAGCGATACGACAATCACCGAAGACGTAGCACCACATTGGTTATCGGATGCCACTTCGCTTCTAGCTGAACAAGGGGAAGTCAGCGTTGTAAACCTTACGTGGGATCAAAAGTATTCCGAAGCTCTAAAAGACTCAGACTATCAAGATGACAATTACTTTTACGGGTATGGGTTCTCGGATCAAATGTATGTAATCGAAGTCGAAGAATTTAATAAAAAAATTTACGACTTTGAACACCCCGCCTCAGAAAGATATCCAAAGTACGCGGGAGCATTATTTGAGAAAAGGGTCGACTCTTACATGAGGGTGAACGCGAGAATTAGGGCGACCTACCGTCACGCATCATATATCCACAAAAATTTTCCAAAACCAAACACCATCCGACGCTGGATCTGGACCCAATTAAACAAACCACAAAATTAAATGGCGGAGAGTGAGGGATTCGAACCCTCGAAACGCAAAGCGTTTAACGGTTTTCGAGACCGCCCCGTTCGACCGCTCCGGCAACTCTCCGAACGAACGCCATTCTAACAGCGTCTACAGTTCATCAGAATTAAATTGGCTCGATTGACTCTAGCCCGCCCATTAGAGAGACAAGAACCTTAGGAACAGTAACCGAGCCATCCTTTTGTTGGTAATTTTCGAGCACCGCGATAAGAGCCCTACCAACTGCCAGCCCTGAACCATTAAGAGTGTGCACATAGTCTGGCTTTCCACTTTCCGTTCTGTACCTAGTCTGCATACGTCTAGCTTGAAAAGCTTCAAAGTTGCTGCAAGACGAAATCTCCCGATACGCGTTTTGCCCGGGTAACCACACCTCCAAGTCGTAGGTTTTTGCAGCCGAAAAACCCATATCTCCGCTACAAAGGGTAACCACGCGGTATGGAAGATCCAACCCCTGAAGTATCGACTCAGCGTGCCCAGTCAACTCCTCCAAACGCTCGTAAGACTGTTCGGGATGGACCAACTGAACCAACTCGACCTTGTCAAACTGATGCTGACGTATCATTCCCCTAGTATCTCGACCATACGAGCCCGCCTCTGAACGGAAGCATGGAGTATGGCAAACAAACTTTAGTGGAAGATTCTCAAGCTTCACAATCTCATCGCCAAAAATATTAGTGACAGGAACTTCCGCTGTTGGGATTAAATAGTATTTCCCTGCATCTCCAACCGGCACAGAAAACAAATCAGCCTCAAATTTTGGAAGCTGCCCCGTACCGAACAGAGCATTTGCATTCACCATGTATGGGGCATACACCTCGGTATATCCGTGCTTTTCCGTATGAGTATTGAGCATGTACTGAGCCAATGCGCGATGTAGCTTAGCTATTCTAGATGTCAGAAGCACAAAACGAGACCCAGTAATTTTAGCCGCACGATCAAAATCAACCTGCCCTAAATTTTCGCCTATATCTACGTGATCTCTTACCGCGAAGTTAAATTGACGCGGCTCACCGACCCGACGCACCTCAACATTATCTTGTTCATCGATTCCGTTCGGCACACTCTCGTGTGGAACATTTGGAATGGAAGACAATATAGCTCTAAGCTCAGATTGGACTTCCGCTAACCTCTCTTCGTTTTGTTTTAACTGCTCAGCAAATTGCCCTACTTGGAGCATTAACTTTTTAGCTCCCTCCTCATCTTTATTTTTTTTGCATACCCCAATCTCTTTCGACAAAGCATTACGCTGGGCCTGGAGCGATTCTGTATTTGTTTGCAACTGCTTCCGTTCAGTCTCTAGCGCCTGAAAAGCCTTAACGTCGAACTCGTGACGCCTTCTCTTAATCAACGTATCAGCTACCGCATTAATATCAGATCTAAATATTTGAATATCCAGCATGAAGTAATAAACCTTTTTTAACGCAATCTATTTTTTTCGGTCTTCCTCATCCAAGCGACGAAGAAAATCCAACTTTTCTTGAATTTTTCTTTCAAGCCCTCGCTCGGTAGGAAAATAAAAACGATGTCCCTTCAAACCATCTGGTAAGTATTGTTCGTTCGGGGCGTAGCCATGAGTCTCATCATGAGCATACCGGTATTTTTCCCCGAAACCGAGTTCCTTCATTAATTTAGTAGGCGCATTCCGAAGATGTATCGGCACCACCTCCGAGCTCGAGGATTTAACAGTCCTTAGAGCACTATTATAGGCCGAATACAGCGCATTACTTTTTGCAGCACAAGCCATGTAAACAACTGCCTGTGCCAGTGCGAGCTCGCCCTCGGGACTTCCCAGCCTTTCGAAGGCGGACACGGCATCTAATGCTATTGAAAGTGCCTTGGGGTCGGCAAGGCCGATATCCTCTGAGGCCATTCTTATCATTCTGCGACCGACATACAGTGGGTCTGCGCCGCCATCAATCATACGAACGAACCAATAAAGGCTCGCATCTGGATCAGACCCACGTACCGATTTATGTAGCGCGGATATCTGATCGTAAAACGAATCACCACCTTTATCGAATCGGCGATACGCATGAGGCATTGTTTCGAACACAAACGCCTCTTCTATTCTTTTAAGACCAAGCTCATCGGCAGTATGATTCAAAAACTCCAGCATATTAAGAAGTCTTCGACCATCGCCATCTGCGAGACTAACAACCGCATCGATAGCCCTCGGTTCGTACTTAGCTTTTGCATCAAGCGACGACAACCCCTTCGAAAATATTTCAAAAAGATCATCACGCGTTAGCGACTCGAGCTTAAACACTGTGGCGCGGGAGAGTAATGCGCTATTTACCTCGAACGATGGGTTTTCTGTCGTAGCGCCAATGAACGTGATAATTCCACCTTCTACATGTGGAAGAAATGCATCTTGTTGCGATTTGTTAAAGCGATGAACCTCATCTACAAATACCACCGTTTGTCTAGAAAATTGGGTGATATTATTTTCGGCTAGCACAATAACTTCTCGAATATCTTTAATCCCGGATAGGACGGCTGAGATTTGAACAAACTCCGCACTCCAGCCATCGGCGATAAGTCGCGCGAGAGTCGTCTTACCCACCCCAGGGGGACCCCAAAATATCAGGGATTGAGGTTTACCTACTCGATGAATTGTAGATAACGGCTTTCCGTCGCCCACTAGGTGTTTTTGACCAACGAATTCCTCAAAAGTATTAGGCCGGAGTATGTCCGCAAGTGGCTTTGTGATTGATTTACTAATATCCATTGGATACTCAATCTAACATCGCATATCGAAGGTCAATCGGTTATCAAATCTACCCCTTCGGGAGGTGTAAACGTGAATAGCGCGTTTGAATCGCTCAATTTCCCCTTGGAAAACTTTGTAATTTCTATTACCGTCTTCTGCCCAAAGTGATCAAATAACTCCATCGCAGTCAAAACATCTTTTTTAAACCCGATGTTGATTCGAGCGAACAAGGTATTTTCTTCGTAAGGCGTAATCCGCACCCACTCCAGTCCTCGCTGAACCTTTTGGCTTTCCAACATAAAAAACCGCTCAATATCACTGGATCCCGCGAGCAACGCCGCAGGCGATGACCCGAGCGCCGCATCCAAATTGACTCGAGTGACCTGCTCAAGATCCTTGTCATACACCCAAAGATAAACTCCATCTCCAACTAATAATTGCTCATATGGTGCTTTATAGACCCATCTAAATTTTCCCGGGCGCAGAAAACTGAAACTTCCTTCAGATTTTTGCAAAACCTCACCACTCTCAAGGAATACAGTCTGAACGAACTCAGCGCGCCCCGCGTTCGTATTACTAATAAATGCGCGGAGCCGCTCGATCCCACCCGCATAAGATACCTCGACGCTTGATGCAAGCGCCAAAGTTACCAACAAATAACGAAAAAATTTATTAATAAATGTATACATATAGCTGTGTTTCGAGACTAGTCGCTGTTTGTAGGGACGAGAATTTCTCTGTTACCACTCGAAGACATACTCGACACCAAACCCGAGGCCTCCATTTGTTCAACCAGCCGAGCGGCCCTGTTATAGCCGATTCGTAAATGCCTCTGAACAAGAGAGATCGAGGCGCGCTTATTTTTCAGCACAATTTCGACCGCCTGATCATAGAGCGGGTCCGACTCCCCATTTACTTCCCCATTTTCTCCAAATCCACCTTCACCAGAACCAGGCGACTCAAGAACCTCTTCGATATACTGCGGCTCGCCTCTACTCTTCAACGCGTCCACCACGCGATGCACCTCTTGATCATCCACAAAAGCACCATGCACCCGCTGGGGATAACCAGTGCCGGGGGGAAGGTACAACATATCGCCTTGTCCGAGCAGTTGTTCTGCGCCCATTTGATCAAGGATCGTTCGGGAGTCCACCCTGCTGGATACTTGGAATGCAATACGCGTTGGTATATTTGCCTTGATTAAACCGGTAATTACATCGACCGACGGCCTCTGAGTCGCAAGTATTAAGTGAATACCTGCCGCCCGAGCTTTCTGAGCCAAACGAGCAATTAATTCCTCAATCTTTTTACCGACAACCATCATAAGATCCGCTAACTCGTCAATAACCACCACAATGACGGGCAGCTCCTGGAGCGGCTCTGGGTTCTCTGGATTCAGACTAAACGGATTATCAATTTTTTTCTTAGATTTAGCGGCCGTTCTAATTTTCGAATTAAAACCGGAGAGATTTCGCACTCCTAAGGCTGACATCAGACGGTATCTTCTATCCATCTCCCCTACACACCAATTCAATGCATTAGCAGCCTTTGGCATATCCGTAACCACAGGAGCAAGCAAATGAGGGATTCCCTCGTAGACTGATAGCTCCAACATTTTTGGATCAACCATTATCAATCGAACTTCATTTGGAGTCGACTTGTAAAGCAGTGAAAGAATCATTGCATTGATCGCAACTGATTTTCCCGCTCCTGTCGTGCCCGCCACGAGCAAGTGAGGCATTTTTGCCAAGTCGGCGCATACGGGAATTCCGGCGATGTCTTTACCCAGCGCAATTGCGAGCGGGGATGTAATGTCTGCATAAGTCTGCGAAGCTAAAACTTCAGACAAAAACACTACTTGTCTTTTCTCATTCGGGATCTCCAACCCCATCGTTGTTCGACCTGGAATAGTCTCAACCACCCGGAGACTCTGAACCGACAACGAACGAGCCAGATCCTTCGATAAGTTAATGATCTGACTACCTTTCACGCCGACTGCTGGCTCAATTTCATAGCGCGTAATGACAGGGCCCGGCTGAGCCGCAACGACACGAACTTCAATATTGAAATCCAATAATTTTTTTTCAATGAGTCGGGACGTGTACTCAAGCGTTTCAGAGGAAACCGAATCGATATTCTCAGGAGGACTATCAAGCAGGTGTATAGCTGGAAGCTCTGAATCAGGCAGATCTTCGAACAGCGGCTGCTGTTTTTCTTTCTGGGCGCGCTCAGATTGCTTCACCTCAACCTTCGGAGCATCAATTCTAAGAGGCTTTATTTCGGTGAATTTTTCTCGAACCAGATCTAATCGCTCGAGGCGCTCTTCCGTGGCGATCTCACCCGCTTTTCGATCTCGCCATGCCTGCCACGCGCTCCAAGATTTCGTCGCAATTATCTCCAGAAAAAAACCTACGTTTTCCGCTGCGGCTATCCACGAGACACCACTAACCAGCGAAATTCCGACAGCCCACGTCACCAAAAATAGCAGTGTGGCGCCTACAAAACCAAAATTACCCCCTACCGTGCCAGCCAAGGCAATCCCAACAATACCTCCCGGCTTCTCTGGCAACTCAAAATCGAAACTACTCATTCTCAGCGCCTCAAATGCGCAACTAGAGAGCACAACCAATATAAACCCGACGGCAACAAACCCAACTATTTTTGGATTCCCTATCGCCTCTTTCAATGAACCACGGTAACCGCGGACGACCAGTAAAAATCCAGCAACAACTATCCACCAAGCCGAAAAACCGAACAGCAAAAGCAAAATATCCGATATGTTTGCTCCAATCGATCCCCCCGCGTTGTTGACAATGACGTTATCTGATTGGTGAGACCACGAGGGATCGGATGAGGTGTAAGTGAAAAATATCAGCGTTAAATAACAAAGAATTCCCGCTGATACCAGCAACCACGCTTCTCTCAGGAGCGAAAGCGCCCTCGGCGGCAAGGAATATCCGATCTCTTGCGGCTCACCTTTCGCGGACTGACTTTTTCCTGGTTTACGTTTTGCCAAGCTTTTCCCTACGTTGAGACGGTATATAACCAGTATGAGGAGATTATTGTACATTATGCCCCCCCAAAAAACCTGAAAGATCGAAGCTCGTTGGTTAAAATATGGGCCTCGAAAAAATCGAATGTAATGAAAGTGATTCGCATGGAAACTAAACACCACAAACTCATTATCTTAGGATCTGGACCAGCTGGATATACGAGCGCAGTCTATGCCTCGAGAGCAAACCTTAGTCCAGCCCTTATAACCGGTATTGCACAAGGCGGACAATTAATGACAACAACGGATGTCGACAATTGGCCAGCTGACGCAGATGGGGTTTTGGGACCCGACCTCATGCAAAGATTTCAAAAGCACGCCGAGCGCTTTGGAACTGAAATGATTTATGACCACATCCACACGGTTGAACTTAATAAAAAACCGCTCGTACTGAAAGGTGATCAGGGGACGTACACGTGTGATGCGCTTGTTATTGCGACTGGGGCTTCTGCTAAATACTTGGGATTAGATTCAGAAGAAAAATTTGCTGGGAAAGGGGTATCCGCCTGCGCTACTTGTGATGGATTTTTTTATAAGAACCAGGATGTGACAGTGATTGGTGGCGGAAACACGGCAGTGGAGGAAGCGCTCTATCTTTCTAATATTGCAAAAACGGTGACGTTAGTTCACCGAAGGGATAAGCTCAGAGCTGAAGCAATTCTCATAGATCGCCTGTTAGAGAAAGAAAAAAACGGCAATGTGAAAATTATTTGGAACCATACTCTTGACGAAGTGCTCGGAGATGACAGTGGCGTAACAGGCGCCAGATTGAAGAACACCCAAAATGGAGCCGAGCAATCCATCGAGGTAGCCGGCGTGTTTATCGCTATTGGACACACACCAAATACTGACTTATTTACGGGCCAACTCGACATGAAAAATGGATACATCATCACACGTGGTGGTGACGCTGGGGACGCAACCCAGACTAGTGTGCCTGGTGTATTTGCGGCTGGTGACGTTCAAGATCATGTTTATCGCCAAGCAGTCACGAGTGCAGGTACTGGCTGTATGGCCGCACTTGACGCGGAACGCTATCTAGCGTCTCTGGAATAAGCAGCTCTCTATTCGAGCGGTAGCATCATGAAAAAAGCAAATCGAGTAACGGCAGGGGGTACCGCTGAGACCGTAAAAATCGATGAGAGCTTTGAGGAGATACTCTCAGAGGCACTCGGAGATGACATCAAGCCCATCAAATCGGATCAAAATACCGCTGACTTCGCGCGCAAACCAAAACCGAAGCCCATTCCCAAACAAAGCTTAAAAGACGAGGCTGCTGTATTAGAAGATAGCCTCAGAGAGGAGCAATTTAGCCTCGCAGAAGCGCCGATGGGAGAAGATGGCACTTACCTAAAATCGGGACTTCAAATAAATGTTCTAAGAAAACTAAAGCGTGGATTTTGGGCAATTCAAGACGAGCTTGACTTACACGGAAGTACATCCGGCACTGCAAAAGAATTGGTCGGTAATTTCTTATCTGAAGCTAAAGTGCGCGGATTGAGATGCGTCCGCGTAATTCACGGGAAGGGTGTACGATCCCCAAATCGAGAACCCGTTTTAAAAAATAAATTATTTGTATGGCTGCAAATGCGAAACGACATTCTCGCGTATTGCCCCGCCCGTCAATCTGATGGAGGAAGCGGTGCGACCATCCTCCTACTGTCCAATTCAAGAGGAGGATAGGCCTACTAACCTAAACAGCTGCTTCGTCCGTTTCTCCGGTTCGAATCCGAACAACCTGCTCAACCGACGAAACAAATATCTTCCCATCTCCAATTTTTCCCGTCCGCGCTGCTTTAACGACCGAATCCACGGCCTGATCAACCAGACTGTCACTTACAACCAGTTCGATTTTCACCTTCGGCAGAAAATCAACAACGTACTCTGCGCCTCGATATAACTCCGTATGCCCTTTTTGACGACCAAATCCCTTTACTTCCGTTACCGTCAAACCAGTTATTCCGATTTCAGATAAACCCTCTCGAACCTCGTCTAACTTAAATGGCTTAATGATTGCCTCAATTTTTTTCATGGAATCGCCTCCTACTTAACCGGTACTCAGCTTAGTATAAACCGGTTGGACATTTAATTTAAGTGCAAACTGCCAAGGTTAAACAAAAAGTACCGACCTAGGAATTTCTCCCGACTTTGCCCCGAAAAGTGCTGGTGATCGGGAAACGCCAATCTTTGCCGAACGCTCGTCGGGTAATCCTGACCCCTGGGGGAGCCTGACGTCGCTTATATTCATTTACGTGAATTAAATGGACTATTCTTTCCACATCCGCCCTGAGATATCCTTCTTGCACAATTTCTTCGATGCTCCTATTTTGCTCAACATACTGTTCAACAACAGCATCGAGAGTGTCGTATGGAGGTAGCGAGTCCTGATCTAATTGATCCGGTCGCAGCTCAGCACTCGGAGGTCTTTCAATAATACGATTCGGTATGACGTGAGAAAGACTATTCCTGTACTTACACAACCGATAAACCATCTGCTTGCCTAAATCCTTGAGGACTGCATAGCCTCCCGCCATGTCTCCATACAACGTGGCATAACCAGTGCTCATTTCACTTTTATTTCCCGTAGTCAACACAAGAGAACCAAATTTATTAGACATGCTCATCAGCAGTGTCCCTCGGATCCTAGATTGGAGATTTTCTTCTGTGGTGTCGAACTCTCGACCAACAAAAACTGACGAGAGGCCTGCAATAAATTCATCAAAAATAGGTTTTATAGCAATTTCCTCGTACCTGACATCGAGGATTTCAGCCATTTTCCTGGCATCCTCCAAACTAATGTTGGCAGTAAACTGAGATGGCATCATGACGGCAGTTACGTTCTCAGCTCCCAAGGCATCTACGGCCACAGCAAGTGTTAAAGCAGAATCGACACCACCAGAAAGACCAATAATTGCGCCCTTGAAACCATTTTTTAATACGTAATCTCTCACCCCTCGAACTAAAGCCTCATATGCGGCTTCCTCCTCGGTTTCCGGGTATGCATGGCGCACCCCAATCACATCACCCTGGTCTACCTCAACGCAGTCCATTGAATGTGAAAACGCAGGAGACTGAAATCCCAAATATCCGCTCGAAGTAACCGCGAAAGACGCACCATCAAATACAAGTTCATCTTGCCCGCCAACCATGTTGCAAAACACGATCGGCATATCCAGCGCCCTCGCCCTCCCGGAGACAAGATCCGTGCGAATAGCTTGCTTTGCAAGATGAAACGGAGATGCGTTTAAAACGAGCAATACCATCGCGCCAGCATCCTTTGCAGAACGGGCGGCGCGAACCAAAGATAAATCTTCAGCATTCTCGACAACATCAATTTCCTCGGCTCGTCCTCCCCAGATGTCCTCACAAATATTGACACCAATACGCACGCCATTAACAGAAAAAACACATGCGTCAAGTCCAGGGTCGAAATATCGATCTTCGTCAAAAACATGGTAATTCGGAAGCTCTTGCTTGAAGTATCGACCGATGATTTTTCCATTTTGAATAATTGAGGCAGCGTTGTAGAGTCGATCATTTTCGCGATAGGGATGCCCAACAACCAGAGTTATATTCTCAGTCTTGGCCCGTAAAGACTCGAGCTCTAAATCACAGGCCATTAAAAAGTCTTCG
>Ga0222715_10005327_pt1 | contig 10980 bp, 10 predicted proteins | sample C33_9DmetaG_FD_165056 | JGI IMG/M metagenome (GOLD analysis project Ga0222715, IMG submission 165056) | Estuarine water microbial communities from San Francisco Bay, California, United States - C33_9D | ecosystem: Environmental > Aquatic > Marine > Unclassified | place: USA: California... | reverse complement strand
TTGATTTTCCTAAAGGTTTTATGCAATCAATCTCTAATCAAATTATTAATAATATTAGAGGTATTAACAGAGTTGTTTATGATGTTACTTCAAAACCACCTAGTACCATTGAATTAGAGTAATACTTTACTATAGAGTACATAATATTATGAAATATTTACACACTATGATCAGAATCTCAAATGTGGAGAAATCATTAGATTTCTACTGTAAAGGATTAGGTTTAATTGAAACTAGAAGAATGAAAAATGAGCAAGGCAGATTTACCTTAATTTTTCTGGCAGCACCTGGTGATGAAAAAGCTGAATTAGAACTAACCTACAATTGGGATGGTGATGAGTTGGGTGATGGATCTCGTAATTTTGGTCACTTAGCATACCGTGTTGAAAATATTTATCAAACATGTGAGAGGCTTAAAAACATGGGATATACAATTAATAGACCACCTAGAGATGGTCATATGGCATTTGTCAGATCTCCTGACAATATTTCTATAGAAATCTTACAAGAGGGTAATTTAGAAATTAAAGAACCTTGGGCCTCAATGAAAAATGAAGGTGTTTGGTAAAAAATGAACAAAAAAATCTTAAACTTTATTAAAAAAAAAAATAAATCCAAAATTATAAGTCTTACTGCTTACTCTAAAAATATAGCATCAATAATAGATAGACACTGTGATCTTGTTTTAGTAGGCGACTCTCTTGGATCTGTACTTTATAGCTTTTCTTCTACAAAAAAAGTGACACTAGATATGATGATTGAACATTCTAAAAGTGTAAGAATGGGTGTTAAAAAAAGTTTAATGGTAGTAGACATGCCTCATAATACTTACCGAAACCCAAAAGAAGCCTTAAATAATGCAAAAAAAATAATCTCTAAAACGAAGTGTGATGCTATCAAGCTTGAAGGGGGCAAAAAAGTTGTTCAAATAATTAAAACTTTAATTAAGAATAAAATTCCAGTAATGGGACATCTTGGTGTTCTTCCTCAATCTGCAACAAATTTTAAATTTAAAGGAAAAAAGTTAACAGAAAGAAATAAAATTTTAAAGGACTCTAAACTTTTGGAAGAAGCTGGTGTATTTTCAATTGTTTTAGAGTGTGTTGAAAGTTCATTAGCAAAAGAAATTACAAAAACTGTAAAAATTCCAACAATTGGTATTGGTGCATCAGCACACTGCGATGGACAAGTTCTGGTTACTGACGATCTAATAGGTTTAAACCCAATAAAAGTTAGATTTGTTAAAAAATTTTCTAATATTACAAAACAGATAAATACTGCTATAATTAAATTTAAAAATGAAGTTAAAAATAAAAAATTTCCAAAGAAAATTAATAGTTATTAAGATATGAATTTTAGCAAAGAAGAATACAAAGCAAGATTAAAAAAAGTTCAAAGCGCAATGCAAGAAAAAAACATTGAACTATTAATCTCTAGTGATACAGCCAATATGAACTATTTAACTGGTTATGATGCTTGGTCGTTTTATTATGCTCAAGCTGTAATTGTGCATGTGAATGCTGATGAGCCATTATGCTGGGTTAGAAAACAAGACTCAGGTGGAGCTTATATAAAAACTTATTTAAAAAATGAAAATATTTTAGTCTATGACGAAAAATATATTCATACATGGCCACTTCATCCATTTGATAATTTAGTAGAAATTATAAAAGAAAGAAAATGGGATAAACTTACAATAGGTTTAGAAATGGATAGTCATTATTTTACCGCTTATTGTTATGAAAAAATGAAACAAGGGTTACCAAATGTTAAGTTAAAAGATTCTGAAAGATTAGTTAATTGGGCTCGTGTTGTTAAATCTAATGCAGAGATAGAACTTATGAAATCTGCAGCAATAATTTCTCAAAAAGGAATGCAAACAGCAATTGACGTTATAAATCCTGGTGTCAGGCAGTGTGATGCGGTGGGTGAAATTCAAAAAGCATTATTTTATGGAACGCCAGAATTTGGTGGTGAATATTCAAGTATTGCAACGCTACTTCCAACAGGGAAAGGTACTTCAGCATCACATTTAACAGCAACTCAAGATAAGTTTGTGGAGGGTGAGGCTACAATAATAGAGCTTTCAGGGGTATATCAAAGGTACCATTGTCCTATGGCTAGAACAGTTTTACTTGGAAAACCGGATCAATTGAAAATTGATACTATGAATAAAACTAATGAGGCACTTCAAGCTGGAATAGATGCTGCAAAACCTGGACAAACTGCAGATGATGTTGCACAAGCTTTTTGGAAAATTTTAGATAAATATGGAATAGAAAAAACCTCTAGAACTGGTTATTCAATAGGAATTGGTTATCCACCTGATTGGGGTGAGCATACTCTTAATATATCTAAAGGTGATATGACTATTCTAGAACCAAATGTTACTTTTCATATGATTGCTGTAATGCAATTTGGGGGGTGGGGAGTTGAAGCATCAGAAGCAATACGAATAACTGACAAAGGGTGTGAGTTATTTTGTAATTTTTCAAAAGATCTGCACATTAAATAATTGAAATAAAAAAACTTGATAAACAAGTAAACAAATGTTTTAAATCCATTTAGGAAATATGATTAAAAATAAAGAATTTGTAAAATTTGATAAAGTAGACAAAAGCTATGATGGCAAAGTATTGGTCGTTAAAAACTTAGATTTAGATATCGAAGAAGGTGAGTTTGTAACTATGTTGGGACCCTCTGGTTCTGGTAAAACGACTTGTTTAATGATGCTTGCTGGTTTTGAAACTCCAACTCATGGAGAAATTTATTTAGATGGTAAGGTTATTTCAAATATTCCACCTCACAAAAGAGGAATTGGAATGGTATTTCAAAACTACGCTTTATTTCCACATATGACAGTTTATGAAAATTTAGCTTTTCCATTAAGAGTGAGAAAAATTCCAAAAGACGAAGCAGATAAAAAAATTGATAAAGCTTTATCAATGGTATCCCTTCAAGGTTTTGAAGCAAGAATGCCTATGCAATTATCTGGTGGGCAACAACAGCGTGTTGCTGTGGCGAGATCTTTAGTTTTTGATCCACAAGTAGTACTTATGGATGAGCCACTTGGAGCTTTAGATAAAAATTTAAGAGAAAGCATGCAGTATGAAATAAAACATATTCATGAAAGCATTGGTGTAACAGTTGTTTACGTAACTCATGATCAAGGTGAAGCATTAACAATGTCTAATCGAATAGCTGTTTTTAATGATGGAAAAGTTCAACAACTTTCAAGCCCAGACAAACTTTACGAAGAACCAGAAAATTCTTTCGTAGCACAATTCATAGGGGAAAATAATACATTTGCAGGATCAATTAGCGATATTTCAGGCAACACATGTAAAGTAAAATTAAATTCTGGTGATGAAATTCTAGCAAATCCAATTTCTGTTAAAGCAAAAGGAGAAAAAACTAAAGTTTCGTTAAGACCTGAAAGAGCTTTAATTAATCCAAAAGAAAAAATGGATAATAATTTTAAAGGAAAAATTAAAGAAGTTATTTACCATGGTGATCATACAAGAGTTAGAATAAATTTATTAGGAAATGATCAGTTTATTTTAAAAATACCTAATAGTACTTCTAATTTAGATATAAAACTTGGAAATGACATTAATGTTGGCTGGAATATAAAAGATAGCAGAGCCCTAGATCCTCAATAATCTAAAAATTATCAATTCATAACTTAATTTTATGTATTAACTTCATTCAGGGGTTGACTATTCAAGTGACATTTGTTGTACTTAGTCTTTATAAAAAACGTTTAAACGGAGGAAAAATGAAAAAACTAAGTAAACTATTACTAGCCTTATCATTTGTACTTTCTATTACTACTTCGGCATTTGCAGTGACTGTAGTGTCATGGGGTGGAGCTTATACAGAAAGTCAAAAATTAGGCTATGGAGATCCAACAGCTAAAAAACTCGGAATACCTGTTAATTGGGTAGACTACACTGGTGGATTATCAGAGATCAAAGCACAAAAAGAAGCTGGAAAAATCACTTGGGACATTATTGATGTGTACGCTAAGGACACTATCATTGGATGTGACGAAGGTATTTTTGCTGAAATCGATTTTGATAAAGATTTAGCACCTGCTCCTGATGGAACACCAGCTAGTGAAGACTATTTTACAAGCATGCCATCTAAGTGTGCTGTAGGAAATATACTTTACTCTTGGAACTTTGCTTACAACACTGAAAACCTAAAGAGTGCTCCAAAAACTATGAAGGATTTTTTTAATACTAAAAAATTCCCTGGTAAAAGAGCAATCTACAAAGGTGCAATGTCTAACTTAGAGATCGCACTTGCAGGAGATGGAGTTAAAGCAGGTAAAGGTGGAGATGCAATCTACAAAATGCTTGAGACAGAAAAAGGAATGCAAAGAGCTATGGATAAAATCAAAGCTCTATGTACTGATCCAAAGGGCGGATGTGTATTCTGGAATGCTGGAGCTCAGCCACCAGAATTATTAGCTAATGGTGAAGTTGTAATGGCAACTGGTTGGAATGGTAGATTCTTTAACGCAGAAGTAGGTGAAGGTTCACCGATCGCTCAAGTTTGGGATGCTCAAATTCTTGACTATGAGTATTTTGCATTAGTTAAAGATGGACCAAACTATGCTAACGGTAAAGCTATGGCTGTACTAAGAGAAATGACTAGTACTGAAGGTCTAGCTGGAAGTGCTAAGTATATTGCTTACGCTCCTTGGAGAAAATCTTCAATAGCTGTTATGCAAGCTGGAGAGCCTTGGTATAAAGATGGTAAGACTAACATGGTACCACAAATGCCAACAGCACCTCAAAATACTAAGAACTACATCCTTATGAATCCTGATTTTTGGGCAGATAACCAAGATGAAATCGGTGAAAAATGGGAAGCTATGAAAGCAGGTCTATAATTTAGTTTTATAGATTAAACTTTTATTATATTATTAGGGCGGTTATTTGTAATAACTGCCCTTTTTTATTATGAGCACTGAAAAAATTATATACTCAACAGACGGATTACCTTTAGAGGTAAGTCTAAGAAAAGCTGAGAGAAAAAATAAACTAAAAGCAGCTTTGCTTGTAGGTCCTTTATTTGTATTTATCTTGATTACATATCTTTTTCCTATTGCTGATATGCTATTTAGAAGCGTTGATGATCGTATGATAACTAAGCTATTACCAAAAACTTTTATTGAACTTGAAAAATGGGATGGAAAAGCACTACCAGAAGAAAATGTATATGAGGCTCTATATAGAGATTTTTACCCATTAGCTATTGCTAAGGAGTCTGGAAAACTTTTTCAAAGACTTAATTATGAAAAAAGTGGTTTTAGTAGTGGTTTAAAAAGAACCAATAGAAAAATTAAAAATTTTGAAGAAGGAAATTTTAAAGAGCAATTTATAGAAGCTCATAAAATATGGAACAATGTCGAGTATTGGGTGGCCTTAAAAAATACAGCGCCCAATTTTTCATACGTTAAGTATCTTAAAGGTCTTGATTTAAAGCTAAATCAGGATCGTGAAATTATCAGAGTAGAGGAAGATAGAAGAATACATATAACGCTGTGGTTAAGAACTATTAAAGTTGCTTTTTGGGTTACTATATTCTGTTTTATTCTTTCTTATCCAATAGCACATTTATTAGCAACTTTACCGATGAAATATAGTAATTTACTGATGATATGTGTGTTGCTGCCTTTTTGGACTTCATTATTGGTTAGAACTTCAAGTTGGATGGTTTTACTTCAGCAGCAAGGACCTATTAATGATTTTATTGTAATGATTGGTTTGGTATCAGACGATAGTAGGCCTGAATTAATGTATAATGTTATTGGAACTTTTGTTGCAATGACACAAATTCTTTTACCATTTATGGTTCTACCACTTTATAGTGTGATGAAAACAATTTCTCCAAGCTTAATGAGAGCAGGAAAATCACTTGGAGGCACACCATTTGTTGCTTTTAGAAAAATTTATTTTCCATTAACCATTCCTGGCATTGGTGCGGGATCATTATTAGTTTTTATTTTAGCTATTGGATACTACATTACACCAGCCTTAGTTGGAGGAGCGAGTGGCTCATTAATTAGTAACACGATAGCTTATCATATGAAAAGTTCATTAGACTGGGCTTTTGCATCTGCACTTGGAGCAATGTTGCTTACTGGTGTTATGGTAATTTATTGGCTTTATAATAAGATTGTTGGAATTGATAATATTAAATTAGGATAAATAATGGCATTACCAAATTACACACCGATACATTACAGAATTTGGCACTACACCTATTTAACTATTTGCACCTTAGTATTTTTCTTTTTAATAGCACCGTTATTTGTAATCTTTCCTTTATCATTTAATGCAGAACAATATATTCATTTTTCAGCAGGGATGATTGCATTGGATCCAGAAGCTTTTTCTTTAAGATGGTACGAAGACATGATTTGGGGAACAAAAAATCCATGGGGCTTAGCTGCTAAAAATAGTATAATTATTGCGTTCTTTGCAACAATAGGCTCTACAATTTTAGGTACTGTTGCTGCATTAGGATTGAGCAGCAGACACATGCCTTATAAAGGTTTATTTATGGCTGTACTAATTTCTCCAATGATTGTTCCACTAATTATTTCTGGAACAGCAATATTTTTTTTCATGGCAAAAGTTGGGTTAGCATCAACCCATACAGGTATAGTGCTTTCACATATAATTTTAGGAACACCATTTGTTGTAATAACTGTTACGGCAACATTAACAGGATTTGATCACAGTGTAACTAGAGCAGCAGCAAGCTTAGGCAGTAATCCCGTTAATACATTTATGAAAGTAACATTACCATTAATTTTACCTGGAGTTATTTCAGGTGCATTATTTGCTTTTGTAACGTCTTTTGATGAAGTGGTAGTTGTAATGTTTTTAGCAGGCCTAGAGCAAACTACTATACCTATACAAATGTGGGTTGGTTTAAGAGAACAATTAAGCCCAACTATATTAGCAGTTGCAACTTGTCTTATTATAATGTCGACGCTTATTTTGGTTACAGCAGAACTATTAAGAAGAAGATCAGAACGACTAAGAGGAATTAATAGATAACAAATATACTAATAGTAATTCTTTACTATAAAAATCACTATAAAATTAATGAATATAAAGAAAGTAGTAGTTATTGGTTCAGGAACAATGGGTAGTGGAATTGCAGCTCATCTGTGTAATGCTAATGTTCCAGTTACATTACTAGATTTAAAAACAGAAATTAGTGAACAGGCAAGAGATAAGATTTTTAAATCGAAACCACCGTTATTATTAGACAAATCAAAAGTAAATAATATAAAAGTTGGAAATATTGTAGATAATTTTTCAGAAGTATCCGAGGCAGATTGGGTGGTCGAAGCTGTTGTTGAGAGAATAGATATTAAACACGATATTTACCAAAAAATATTTAAAACAAGAAAACATGGTGCAATAGTTTCATCAAATACTTCATCAATTCCAATTAAAATATTATCACAAAATCTATCTGAAGAAGAAAAAAAAGATTTTTGTATTACACATTTTTTTAACCCCGTAAGATACATGGGTCTTTTAGAGATAGTTAAAAGTGAAAATAACGATTTAGATAAAATAGAAGATTTAAAAAAATTTTGTGAAGTAGAGCTGGGTAAAGGAGCTATAATTTGTAATGATACGCCAGGGTTTCTTGGAAATAGAGTTGGTGTTTATGCAATGCAAATTGCAATGACAGAAGCCTTCAACATGAAACTATCTGTTGAAGAAGCCGATGCAATATTTGGCAGACCTATGGGAATTCCTAAGACAGGGATATTTGGACTTTATGATTTAATTGGAATTGATTTGATGGCCGATGTTTTAAAAAGCTTTATTAAAGAACTTCCAAAATCAGACAAATTTCATGTTGTTGCTCAAGAAATTCCGCTAGTTAAAAAATTAATTGATACTGGTTATACTGGTAGAAAAGGCAAGGGTGGCTTTTATAGAATTAATAAATCAGAAGATGGAAAAGTTTTAGAAGCGCTTAATCTTAAAACTGGAAAATACTCACCAAGTAAAAAAATAGACATCAAATCAGATAAAGTTGATCTTAAAACTTTAATAGCAAGACAAGATAAATATGGTGAATATGCTTGGACAGTAATTTCAAAAATTATTAAATATGCATCGTCATTAGTACCATCAATAACTAAGGAATTTAATGATATTGATGAGGCAATGAGATTAGGTTTTAACTGGGCAAAAGGTCCATTTGAAATGCTCGAAGAGATAGGTGTTAAATTTTTTTTTAATAAGATTGATGAGTTTAAAGGAAATGAATTTTTAGAAAATTTATCTAAAACTAAAAATGAAAATTTTTATGGGGAACGTCAAAAGTATACTGAGATTGAAACTCTTGGAAAAATAAAAAAAAAAGCTATTAGTCTTGATGGAAATAATTCTGCTCAGATTTATAGATTTAATGATTACAACATTGTTGAATTTACAACTAAAGCAAACGCTCTTGATTATGACTCGATGGATGCATTAAAGAAAGCAACTGATAAACCATTAATTATAATTAATGAAAGTATGCAATTTTCAGCTGGTGTTAATTTAACTTATACTATGAATTTTGCTGACAAAGGTGATTTTAAATCTATTGAAAAATTTATTAGATATTTTCAAGAAACTTGTAAAACTCTAAAGTACTCTAGGTTCCCTGTTATCTCTGCACCTTCAGGCCTAACACTAGGTGGTGGCTTTGAAGTGTTGGTACAAAGTAACTTTGTTGCTTCACATACAAACATTGTGATTGGATTGGTTGAAACAATCGTTGGATTAATTCCTGCAGGTGGTGGATGTAAAGAAATGTTAGCTAGATGGCTAAATACCGATGAGGCAAAAAAAGATCCTAATTTTGCACCATTAAAAGTGTTTAATATTATTGGTTACGGCAAAACTGCAACTTCACCTATTGAAGCTGTCCCATTGAAATACTTGATGCCAGAGGATAAGAAAATAATGAATAGAAATAGTTTATTAGATGTTTCAAAAGAAATTTTGAATAAAAATAGGGATTTTAAAGCTCCAGACGAATTAGTTTTCAAACTTCCAGGCGAAAGTGTTAGAGAAGAAATGTATAAGATTTTAGATAAACTTTATAACGATAAAGTTATTTTAGACCATGGAATGGAAGTTGCTAGGGAATTAGCTTTTGTATTAAGTGGTGGTGATACTTCAGTTGATAAAACAATAACAGAGGATCAACTTTTTCAGTTAGAATTAAATTCTTTTATGAAGCTGATTGAGACTAAAAAAACTCAACAAAGAATTAAGCATACTCTTGCAACAGGTAAGCCCTTAGTTAACTAATAACCTAAAACTATTTATAAAATCAGGTCTTAATATATATTCATAATTTCTTAAATATTTAATTTTTTCTAAAACATTTAATCCATAGAGAACTTTTCCAATGGGTGTATATTCAGAGTTATATAAAGGCTCATCTTCTAAAATTATAAAAAATTGACTATCCTCTGTGTCATACTCAAATGTTCTTGCCATCCCAACACTTCCTTTTGTGTAGTCAAATTCATCATTCAACTCTGATTTAATAGTACCAAATCCAGAACTTCCAGTTCCAATTTTGCCGTAATCTAAATTATTCTTTTTTCCAAATTCTAGATCACCTGCTTGAACTAATTTATTTTGAATTACTCTATGAAATGCAATATCATCATATAGCCCTGATTTTATTAAAAATTTAAATCTATCTACAGCGGAAGGTGAAATATTTGGGTAAAGTTCAATTATAACATTACCACATGGTGCACTTAAAATTGCAATATTTTGTGGATTATCAAATGTAAATTTTGCTGGATCATTTTTTTTTACAAATAAACATTTGTTATTAATGACAATAAATGAAGTGAATGAAAAGATTCCTAAAAAAATTAGAAAGATCAATATAATTTTTTCCGACCTACTAGCTTTTATCTTTTTTATCATTCCTTAAAATTTAAAAGTATCACTAATCCTTAAAATATTTGATTTTATAAAATTTTCTTTATTTTCTAAAATATTGTCTTGTTTAGCTTTTTCTCCTATTAATAAATGAGAAAAAACTTCTGCCATATCTTCAGAGGCAGTTGATTTTGAATATTCAGAAAAAAAACCATTAGTTTTTTTGTAAGTATCTAAATTTAATTTATCAGTACAAGTTGAACACTCTGCATAATTGAATTTCTCATCATTAAATTTTGACCAAATTGATTCATCAAACAAATTTTTATTACTATCTTTAATCAAATGAAATATTTCATGATGAATTGCTCTTTCAAAATATTTATCATTAAAACCAATATCTAATATCAATGTTTTTGTTTGTACATCTGGAATGCCAGCCGTATTAATCTCTGATATAGATAAATTTTCACACAACACTACATATTTGAGGTTAATTTTTTTTAAAAAATTTGACTTATAAATATCAAGATTTTTTCTAATTATTTTATATTTTAAGTCTAATAATTCTTTATCAGGATTAAGACATTTAATATTTTTTTGAATGCCAAGTCTAAATGGCTTTAAAGAATGGAAATATTTCAGTTTATTTGATGTTTTTAAATCATAAATTTCTAGATTAGGAATTTTAATGAGATTATAGATGGTATTCGCTTTTAGCGGGGTAATTAAAATTAAAATCAAAAAAATTACTCTTAATAAGGTCATTAGATTAATTATCATGATATTCGAAATTAAAAGAATGTGGTACATTTTATTTATAAAATGAAAAAAGAAAGAAACAAAAATCCAGTACAACCAATAAGTGGAACTAAAGTTCCACGATTTGCTGGGCCATCTACATTTGCAAGGTTACCAGAATTAAGAGATGTTGAGAGTTGTGACGTAGCAATTGTTGGAATTCCATTTGATGCAGGCACTAGTTATAGACCTGGTGCGAGATTTGGACCTATGAGTATTAGACAGGCATCAAGACATT
>Ga0222715_10005323_pt1 | contig 10986 bp, 6 predicted proteins | sample C33_9DmetaG_FD_165056 | JGI IMG/M metagenome (GOLD analysis project Ga0222715, IMG submission 165056) | Estuarine water microbial communities from San Francisco Bay, California, United States - C33_9D | ecosystem: Environmental > Aquatic > Marine > Unclassified | place: USA: California... | reverse complement strand
CTACTGCACCAAATTTAACAGCACCTGCACTACCAGTAATTACTGATGAGCTGTCTGTTGCATCTGGAATATATGTAAATACGCCTGTACCTTCGTCCATACCAAAGAAACCAGTTTTTGCTGATCCATCGTTATGTAGATAAGTAACACCTCTGTCTAAGTTATCGTTAGTATTTGAACCTACTTGGAAAAGTGGGTCTGCAATAGTAACAACTGTAGAGTCAGTAGTTGTTTGCGTACCTGTGACAGTTAAGTTACCGTTAATAGTAACTGTTGCCGCAGTAATGTCGTCAGATAAAAAACTACCTGTAACACTTAGGTTATTACCTATTGTTACGTCATTTGGTAGTCCAATCTGGACTTGATTGTTTGAGACTGTTGTCTCTACTTCATTAGATGTTCCGACAAAGTTTAATGTATCTGTACCAACTGTAACAGTATCATCGTCACCGCTATCGGCTCCGATTGTCAATGTGCTTGAAGTAGTAGCAGTACTTACTGCTGTGATTCTACCTTTTGCATCTACTGTTATAACTGGAATTGCAGATGCACTACCATATGAACCTGCTGTAACACCTGACGCCGCTAATGTCATTGCGCCTGTTACATCTCCTGCACCAGTAAATGATGCTGAAGTCCAGGTACCATCACCAGTCATACCGATTGTTCTACCGGTTGCTAATGCTGTTGCCGTATCCGAATTTCCTTCTAGAGCGCCAACAAATTTTGTTGATGCCGTAATTGTTGTTCCTATAATAGTACTTGCACTATTGGCTCCAATTGCTGTTCCATCAATGGCGCCGCCATCAATGTTTACTGCGTTAGAGGCCTGTACAGATAAATTACCAAGTCCTAAAGCCGTTCTTGCCGCACTTGCTGAACTTCCGCCTGTACCACCATTTGCAACTGGTAAAACACCTGTTACATCTGCTGTTAAGTCGATAGATCCAGCGGACATTGTTCCGCTTGAGACTTTAATAATTCCTGAACTACTACTGAAATCTTGTCCTGTACCACCGTATGTCGTTCCGATTGCCGTGCCATTCCAAGCACCTGCAGTAACCGTACCTAATCTAATATCTTCTAGAGTAGTTCCATTACTTTGGGTAAGATCAAATCTTCCGTTTCCTGCGTCGTATATTAAACGACCCCCGGATTTACCCATTTGCACATCGGCCGCTATACCTTTGATACCAAAGTTTTTAATATCAGCCATTTTGTATCTCCTAATACTTATGTTCTAATTCATTATCGATAACGAACTGCTTTCGCTGAACGTTACTAGTATTTATCGTTTTGGGGGATTTTTATTATACGTAGGTTAGTTTGACTGTTACGTTTCCACCACTGGCATTATAGTGGTTGCAACGTGCTCGTATAAGTTGGTCTTGAGTTTCTGTTGCAGGGTAAATGTATTCTGGATTAACTATATACGCACCTGTTTCAGTAAGATCGTTATTAGGACTGTCACAATATGCATCTGGGTCTGCTACTGATCCAACTTCAATATTTGGCGAACCACCTGAGTGTCCTGTGAATTGTGTCTGCACATCTACACTGATACTTTGTATTTTTCTACCAGGAGATATGTTACCCATATTAGTTGTAGTACTTGTTCCAAATCCGCTAACTGGCATTGTGAATGTTACTGTTAATGTTTTAGCATCTACAGTTGAGCTATCTTGGTCTGATATTTGTACCCATGCACTACCGTCATACATATACAGCCCCCATTCACCATCACCTTTGTTAGTAACGTATGCTTGATCGCCTGCCATGGCTCCTAATGAATCTCTTGCAGTTATATTTGCTACAAGTGTTGTACCACCTGTTCTAATACCCTGCTCTATGTTCATTGCTAGTGGATACATTCCTGTATGTCCACTTGATATTCCAGTATTTAATCTAAAATGTTCTGTACTTTCAAATATATCAATTGGCCCACCATCTGCTCTGGTAAGTTTTAATTTACTAGTGCCAGGACTTGCATTTGTAAGGGACATTCCTGTCAAACTACTTCCACCTGCAAATGGGTTACCACCTGTGTCTGAAGTTACATTAGTAATAGTAATTGCATTACCGTTTACTTCTGTAAGAGTAAGGACTGTTGCTGTTGCTGTAACAGTTAGGTTAGGAATGTTTGCGGCATTAATATCTATAGCCATATCTTCAGGCGTTGATACTGTTGAATACTGTGAACCATTAGTAGTGAAATTGACTGTTGTGTTACCACTTCCTGAATCAATGGCCGCACTAAATGGTGTGTATCCACCAGTTAATCCATATATAGCAGTACTTGAATCTGAAAGAACAGTATTTGGTGTAGCAAATTCACTTGCTACAACACTTGTGCCTGACACTCCATTAATGGTTGAAACCATTTGTGTTAATGTTGCATTAGCATTACCTGTGCCTGCAAATGTAACAGTTTTTGTATTAAGTGTAATTGCATGTGTATCAGGAACACTAGGAGTTGCTGTTGTTCCAGACAATATTGTAGGCATTGCATCTTGTATTTTTAAGAACGCAATCTTTCCTGTATCACTTGTTGTAAATGCACCTGAGCTACTTACATAAACATAGTCCCCTTGTCCACCTGGAATAGTAGGATCAAAATCAATAATTTGATTATTGGGTAATACCATAAACTGATTAGGTCCTGGACCTGCTTCAGTTACAACACCTATCATTTTTGCCATTGTTGATGTGTTTGCTTTTGAAAAGCCGGTTCCACTGACAGCAACAATATCTCCTTTAACAAATCCATGAGCTGTTTGCTCTAACACATAGTTAGTTTGAGGATTTAAGTATTCAAATCTACTTGCTAATGTTGGATAAAAAGAAGCGGCGGCTGATGTAGGTAAAGGATCCAACATTGGGACACCTTTCTCATTAAGTGAAAATATAACTCCTGAACCATTACTAGGAGCACCATTACCATTACTTGCTCTAAATGTATTGTAACGTAACCAATCTTCTACAATCGCTGTTACTGATGTTGTACTTTTTGATGTTATAGATATAATCTTCCAACAGTCTCCACTAGTTGCTTCTGCTATCCAATCGCCAACAACTACATCTAAACCGTTAAATTTAAAATCGTCTCGTGTTAAATGAGAACCATGTAACTGCTGTGTTACACTAAATGTGATTTCCCATCTGTAATATTTTTTTGTTCCGGAACCTGAGTACCAAATGTCACCGGAGCCATTTGCGTGGTCCCAATATGCATTTCCTGTCACACTAGATATACTAGTTTCAAGTACCTTATTAGGTACGTTTAGCTCTATGTGAGAGGATTTATAGTTACTTAATGCCATAACTTATCCTTAATCGTACACTACAAATTCTATCCAGGCATGGGTTGTAGTACCAAAGCCACCTCTACTTGCGCCTGTTTCTGTTTCTCTTAATCTTAATTTTAATGCAATAGTTGATGAGCCATTAAATACTGTAGGAGAACCTGAACTACCGTTACCTGCAATTTCTCTAAGTCCCATAGTAGTTTCTAATGGTACTGCATAATATTTGTTATTTGTATAATCGTAACCATATACCATAATACTTGCTGGTGGATAATTAATAGAACTATCAAAAGTTACAGTACAATCACCGCCAGTAGCACTATCAATACTTATAGAATCAACTAAAGATGTTTTATCTGATGTACCAGATAAGTTACCATTTGATGCATAAGATAATTTAAATCTTTGTACTGTGGCTCCACCGCCTCCGCCACCGGAGTTTAAATCTGCCGCTGGTGCCCACGCACTACCATTCCATTTTAGGACTTGGCCACTGCTTGGACTTGATGCTGAAACGTCTGTTAAACCGTCTAATGTAGAAGCACCACCGCCTCCACCTGCTAACAATGTTGTTAAGTCAACATTACCTGACTGCCCTGTTAAACTTATTACGTTTCCACTTAATGTTAAATCTTGTGCGTCAGTATTAACTGCGCCTAGTATTGTTGTTAAGTCAACATTACCTGACTGCCCTGTTAAACTAATTACATTACCACTTAATGTTAAGTCTTGAGCATCTGTATCTGTTTTGCTATATGGTGCCAACATAGTAGTTAAATCTACTGTGTCGTTGTTACCACTAATTGTGATTACATTACCACTTGCACTTAATGTTTGGTCTACGGCTCCATCGGCTCCATTTGAACCTGCTGGTCCTGTAGCACCTGTACTACCTGTTGGACCTGTTGCCCCAATGGCTCCTTGTACATTTCCGCTAACAGTAACAGTTGAAGCATCACTCATTGTGAGTGTTATAGTACCACTATTATTTACAGCACTTGAAATATACTTGCCGTCTGTTCCGTTACTACCTGCTGGTCCTGTTGCACCAGTTGGTCCTGCTACTGTGCTGTCTGCACCTTGTGGTCCTCTGATGTTACCTAAGTTTTGTGTTGACGTATTACTATATGTAATTGTAAAGTTGTCGCCCGAAACTGTTGCGGCTGTTATACCATTACCTGTAGCACCTGTGCTACCTGTAGGACCTGTTGGTCCTGTAGGACCTGTTGCACCTACACCACTAAAGTCTATTGTGGTGCCGTCATATGTAAAGTTACTACCACTTAATGTTGGGGTAGGCCTACTTGCAACATCACTGTAATTACCAGTAAATGCTACTGTGCTTAATTCTGTATTGCTGTTTGCTAATGCATTTGCCACTTCGGCTAAACTGTCTAAGTTTACATTGGCTCCGCCTATTAATGTATTGACTTCTGCGTCAACATAGGCCTGCATGTTTGTATTTGCTGTTGTTATATCACTTGTTGTTGGTATTTTAACCCAAGCACCACCGTGTGCAAAGTACATGGCTCCATCTGCATGTGAGTGTGCTATAGCACCATGGTATGTTGTAGCACTAGGGAAGTCTGATTGGTTAGCATAATAGAATCTAGTTTTACTAATATCTGCTGTACTACTGCTTCCACTTATTGTTAATATGTTTGCACTTAAACTTAATGTTTGCTCTAGTGCTGACAAGTCAACATTATTACCGCCACTAACTGCTAATGTAGTTGTGCCTGCATTCCAACTTAATGTTTGAGAATCTCCGTCTGCCACCCAGGCATAATCACTTCCGTTCCAACTTAAAACTTGGCTAGCACTTGCACCACTTGTATTTAAATGTGCATCAACTCCGGCATTATCTATACCACCACTTGCTAACAATGTTGTTAAGTCAACATTACCACTTTGTCCACTTAGGCTTATTATATTTCCGCTAAGTGTTAAATCCTGTGCATCAGTATCTGTTTTAGAATACGGTGCTAACATTGTTGTTAAGTCTACAGTATCATTACTGCCACTAATTGTAATAACGTTACCACTTGCACTTAATGTTTGGTCTGCGGCTCCACCGCCACTTACATTTGCTGGTGTATATGTAAACACACCTGCATTATCATATGCTAAACCACCATTACCACTTGGTGATGCTGTCACTACACTAAATGATGTTAGAGCAACATTACTACCACCGCCTGAGCCTGTTTGGTCTCCTGCTTCAAATTTACTTGTACTACTATTCCAAATAAGTACTTGGCCGTTTGTAATACCAGTTGCATCTACATCTTTAAAGTCTGCAATGTCCATTGCCGCCGCGGCAGTTGTTGGATTGATTGCAAATGATATAGTATCTGTATTTGCATCTGTTGTGGCATTAATACCTGTACCACCTGCAAAAGTTAGGTCGTCATCTTTTCTATCTGCACCTAAACTTGTTTGTCCTGATACGTGGATGTTTGCAAAAGCAAGGGTAGTAACATTACTAAGGTCTCCACCTTCGCCACTTGCAATAGCATTAACTGTATCTACTGAACTAATTCTGCCATATGTATCAACTGTAATTCTAGGTATAGCAGTTGCATTACCATATATACCAGCAGTAACTCCTGTTGCTACTAAGTTTAATACTGCGTTTGCTTTATTACCAGTTCCACCAGTAACAGTAATTTGTCCTGATGTTCCTGTAATACTATGTGCATAATCGCCTGTTAATGTCTCTGCTTGTGGAGACACTACTGTTATTTCTGTTACACCAGTAATTTGTCCTTTGCTGTTTACAGTTAGTTGTGGTATAGTAGTAGCATTACCGTGTGTTGCCGCCACATTGGCCGCATCAGCAACATCTGAAATAAATATACCAGATGTGTTACTGGTTAAACCACCATTTGTTCCTGCTGTAACATTAAATACTAAACCTGTTTTGTTTAAGCCATTACCAGCACTATAAACATCTAGTGTTGATGGTTTCCACTTATTATCAGCACCATATACTAGTGTTTGTCCTACACTTGGAGCATAAGCACCTGATGTAATTACATCAGTTAAAATATCAGTTGTGATGTCGTATTGGGATATTTCTACGTTGCCACTTGGTCTTACTCGTAAAAATTTACCCGCTGTTAGGCTACTAACGTCGACGTCGTTTAATGTTATAAATGTATTTGCAAATGACATCCAATTTCCTAATTAAGTGTATTATAATACACTATTTATCAGATTAGGCGGATAAAATTACTTTGCTTATTGATCCGTATGAAGTATCGTAGGTAGTGCCGTCTCCAACGTGGGCTCTATCCATTCTAACTCTTAAATATGTAAAGTTTCCTCTAAACGTATATGCTTCTGATCCTTTTCCAGGATCATTACTATTGAACTGGACATAGGCATTGTCTGCCGAAAATTCAGTACCGTTTGTTAATTCTGGTTTAATCGGGAACCAATCTGTATCAGTTGGCGTTGTCGCTAGGGTGGCCTCTACATGTAACCTGCCTATATATTGACTGTAAACAACTTGTATGGTATGCCAACCATCAGAATAGCCATAAAAGGAATCCCCTTTTACAGTTTCACTAGTCTGACTCATTTTAGTGCCAGTTGAGCCTAGTATATTAATACTTCTTCTGTTTACAGTCATTTAAAAATCCTCTAAATAATAATACTATTTATCACCTAGACGTTTTCTAATCTCTCCATCAATCGCTCAGCTCTGTTAGTAACTTGTCTGTACCACTTACTATCACGACCTTCTATTCCTGCTTTTGCCCAATCACCTTCGTCTAATGCTTTTTTAAAGTTTTTAAATCCGCTTAGTCTAGTCCTTCCCATATTAAACATCATGTTTACTAACACTTCCTGAACTTCCCCTGGCATATCGTCAAAGTCTTCATATAAAACTTTACACTCAGATATAGCAGTATCTAAATCCTTTTCAAAACAGTCATTAACTCTGTCTTCGTCTACGGGCGTGCCAACTGGTTTACCAAACTCAGGGTCTGATTCCAATACTAAATGTCCTACACCAAATGTAGGCAATCCTAAATGATCGTGATATACTTCATATACAACACCTTCATCAATTTTCATTTGTTTAAATACTGCTTCTCTATCTAAACCTCTATTAAAAAATCCCATTTTTTTTCTCCAATAATCTTATTTTTTGTACTCGCTCAATATAGTCACCATAACTAAATTTTAAAAACGGATACCCTTTATCATATTCCTCTTGTGTTACCCACAAATAATTAGAATACCAATTATCTGTATAAGTATCAAATAGCCTATACTCTCCAAAACTACCTTCTACAAACTCTCTCAATTCCTTGCAAAAGTTTTCAGGTGCTCCAGCAAATTTAAAAAATGTAATTTTTATAGGATATGAACCGTACCAGTATTTATTACGATATACATACTCAGTGTTATAATCAAGAAGTCCTTCTAAATGTTCTTGATCAATTATTGCAGTTATATTTTCTAAATAATCAGTATGTTGATATTGATCTATTACTGCATCTAACACCTTTTTGTCGTGCATGTATACATTAATACTCTTAGATGTAGTTTGTACTCTATAATGATATGTATGTTTATTTAATGTAGAATGCAAATCGTTAAAAAATATAATGTCATAATGAAACTGATTTCCTTCAAACGTTAGTTTATATTGAAACTCATCATAAAAGATTTTATCAGTAGGTGATATATCATATCCTCGATAATGCTCACCTAGTGGCTCACAGTTATCTTTTAAGTTAGAGGTATAATATCCCATACTATACTACAAATACATACTCGTCGTTTTGTATATCAACTGATATATTAACGTTAGACAAATCTTCAAATAAAATCTTTTTACTTAAAGGCTTCTTGATGTTATCCTCAAAAACTCTTTTTAATGGTCTTGCACCCATACTAGGTTCATATCCATCATCAGCAAGTCTAAGTCTACATGCTTCTGTAATTGATATAGTTACTGTGCTTTCGTTTTCGCCAAGTAGCTCATTTGTTTCAGTAACAAGTCGGTCAACAATAAGTAACATAAGTTCTTTTGCAAGTTTATTAAACTTAATAGTTGCATCTAATCTGTTTCTGAATTCAGGAGAGAAGAATTTCTCAACTGCTTTGTCTACTGCTTTTAGTTTTGTTTGATCACCAAATCCTATTTTAAGTCCTTCTGCATCAGTGGCACCTAAGTTAGATGTCATTAGCAATATAACATTACTAAAGTCTACTTCTTTTCCTGTGCTACCTGTGAGTCTGCCATCGTCCATTACTTGTAATAATACTTGTAATACTTCTGGTGCGGCTTTCTCAACTTCGTCTAATAATAACACACAATTAGGATTCTCTTCTACTTCTGCTAACATAAGTCCTTGGCCTAGTTTACCTTCAGCATGTCCAACATATCCTGGAGGAGCACCTATCAGTTTACTAACACTATGTTTTTCCATGTACTCTGACATATCAAACTTAACTAGTTTACATTCTAATTCTTTTGCAAGTGTTTTTGCAGTTTCAGTTTTACCTGTACCTGTAGGTCCTACTAATAGGAAACTTCCTATAGGTTTGTTTTTCTCTCTGAGACCAGACTTACTAACAACAATGTTCTCAACAATTTTATCTACTGCTTCGTCCTGTCCAAATACTGTGGTTTTAATTCTGGTATCTAAATTTTTATATGTATCAACACTTTCAATATCAATAACATCAACACCCACATTGGATATTTTACTAATAACATGTATTACATCTTTAAGTGTAACGTCATCACCACCACGTAACTTTACTTTGGCACCTGCGGCATCTACTACGTCTAATGCTTTGTCTGGGAAGGCTTTATTTTTAATATACCTATGACATAAGTCTACTGACTTCTCTAATATATCTTCGCTGTATTTAACTTTATGGAAATCTTCGTAGTAAGTATTAAGTCCTTTAACAATCTCTTTTGTGTCTTCCACATTAGTTTCTATTATGTCTAGTTTTGCAAACCTACGCATTAATGCTCTGTCTTTCTCAAAACTGTCAGCAAACTCGTCTGGTGTTGTGGCACCTATAGTAAGCAGTCTGCCTTTGCCTAACACAGGCTTAATCATATTGGCAATGTCTACACTACTGCCACCTGCACTTCCGGCACCCATTATCATATGTATTTCATCAATAAACAATACAGCATGTGGACTTGCTTCTAGTGTCTCTAACACACTCTTAAAACGTTCTTCAAAGTCTCCTCTGTATCTGGTACCTGCTAGTAAGTCTCCTACTGCAAGACTATATATAACTTTATTCTTAATTACATCTGGCACATCACCGTCAACAATACGTTTTGCTAGTCCTTCTGCAACTGCTGTTTTACCTGTACCAGGCTCTCCAACTAACACTACATTGTTCTTTTTACGCCTAGCAAGTATGTGTACAAGCTCGTCTACTTCCATGTGCCTGCCTATAAGGTTATCTATTTTACCCTTTTGTGCTTCTTCATTTAGATTGGTTGTATACTCTTTTACTAACTCTTGACTCTGATCGCTTGTATATTTGTGTTCTAAAAATTCTACAATTAAATTTTTATCTAAACCGTTAAGTTGGCAAAAGTAAGCGGCATGAGAATTAGGTTCACTAAGAATACTTAGGAACATGTCTAAAGGTTTAACTTCCTCTCTGCCACTAAAAATAACTTGTGCTAAAGCACGTTGTATTATTCGTTCAGTTGAGACTGTTTTTTTAGGATCGCCTTTTACCCCATGTTCATTTTCAAGACCGTTTAAGTCAGGATCTTCTAAATACTGATTTAAGTCTTCAACGATATTGTTGAGGTCTACTTTCATCTCTTTTACAAGAGAAACAATTTCCTCATTCTCTAACAAACAGAACATGATGTGTTCTATTGTTACATATTCGTGTTCTTTATCCTTCGCAAATGTTACTGCGTTTTGGATAATATTATCTATATACTTGCTTTCCATAAATGTTGTTTTCTTTTATTTTATTTAAAGTTTTAATATCTTCCTGATCAGTTATAGTGGGTATATCTAGTTCAATAAGAACATATAAATCACCCACTATCCCATAATCAGGCATTTTCATGCCTAAAGCACTCATCTTAAGTCTAGTGCCATGTCCTGTTCCTGCTGGAACTGTTAGTTGAAACTTCTTATTGTCAACGTGTACAATAGTTAAAGTACAACCTGTCATGGCATCTATGGCATTAATATTATGCCTTAAGAATAAATGCTCTCGGTCTCTCCCCCAATGGTCAGGAAACTCTGTGTGTATCCTGACAATTAAGTCTCCTGCTGGTAGGTTAGGATCTCTAACAGGCCCTTTACCTTGTAACCTCATTCTGGTTCCATCAGCAGTACCTTGTGGTATAGTTAGTTCAAAACTACCATAGCCTGTATTAACAACTATGCTACTTCCTGTATATACTTGTAACAATGTTACACCTACATCAACTATACCGTCAGGGTTTTTGGCTGGCCTTTGTTGCTGTCTTCTTCCGCCAAATATATCGCCAAATATATCTGCGAAGGGACTACCACCAAAGCCTTGTCCGAAACCTTCAAAAGGATTAGGATTATCATACTGAGCACGTTTGTTTGGATCACTCAGTGTTTCGTATGCTCCTTGTATCCTTTTAAATTCTTCTTGATCACCACCTTTATCAGGATGATGCTTACTCGCA